>Ga0302135_10001465_pt1 | contig 14275 bp, 11 predicted proteins | sample CBN3_surface_MG_FD_203119 | JGI IMG/M metagenome (GOLD analysis project Ga0302135, IMG submission 203119) | Marine microbial communities from Western Arctic Ocean, Canada - CBN3_32.1 | ecosystem: Environmental > Aquatic > Marine > Oceanic | place: Canada: Western Arctic Ocean | collected...
TGGAGCACGCGCTGCTGAAGGACAAGCGCATCTTCCTTGCCGCCCAGCACGAGGCGTCGGTGGACGATCCGCGGCCGGATGACGTCTTTACCATGGGGTGCGTGGCGAACATCGTCCAGAGCCTGAAGCTCCCGGATGGCAACATCAAGGTGCTCGTGGAGGGCGTGGATCGCGCCCGCGCCGTTGAATGGAAGGAAGACAAGGGATTCTACCGGGTGGTGGTGAAGGTCCTCCCGAAGCAGAAGGAAGCCTCGGCGGATGTCGAGGCGACCATGGGCCGCGTGGTGTCGCTGTTCGAGCAGTACGTGAAGCTGTCGAACAACCTCCACTACGATGCCATGATCGCGGCCGTACGCGTGGACGACCCGGGAAAGCTGGCCGACACCATCGCAGCGCACCTCCTTGTCGGCGTCGAAGAGAAACAGAACCTGCTCGAAATCATTTCGCCACTCGAACGTCTCAACCGCATTGCCGGCATCCTCGAAATTGAGGTGGACAAACTCCAGGTCGATCGCCGCATCCAGTCTCGCGTGAAGAAGCAGATGGAGAAGGCGCAGAAGGAGTACTACCTCAACGAGAAGATGAAGGCGATCCAGAAGGAGATGGGGCGCAAGGACGAGAAGGGCAACGAAACCGACGAGCTGAAGAAGAAGATCGAAACGTCGAAGATGCCCAAGGACGTCGAGGAAAAGGCCTCCCAGGAGCTAAAACGCTTGGAATCGATGCCTCCGATGTCGGCCGAGGCGACGGTCTCTCGCAACTACCTCGACTGGCTGATTGCAGTGCCGTGGCACAAGAAATCCCGTGAGAACCGGAATCTGAAGCACGCCGAGTCCGTGCTCCACGAAGACCACTACGGCCTAGACAAGATCAAGGATCGTATCCTCGAATTCCTCGCCGTCCGCTCTCTCGTCAAGAAGCCCAAGGCCACGATCCTTACGTTTTCCGGCCCGCCTGGAGTCGGCAAGACATCGTTGGCCAAGTCGATCGCTCGAGCCATGAACCGAAAATTCGTTCGGTTGTCGCTCGGCGGCGTGCGCGACGAGGCGGAGATTCGCGGCCATCGCCGAACGTACATTGGCGCCTTTCCTGGCCAGATCATCCAGATGATGAAGAAGGCCGGGACCCAGAATCCCGTGTTTCTCCTGGACGAGGTCGACAAGATGTCGATGGACTTCCGTGGCGATCCGTCTTCGGCGCTACTGGAAGTGCTCGACCCGGAGCAAAACGGCGCCTTTCAGGACCACTACCTCGATGTGGAGTTTGACCTTTCGCAGGTGATGTTCATCTGCACCGCCAATGTGCTGCATACCGTGCCCCAGGCGCTACGCGACCGCATGGAAGTGCTGCAACTTGCAGGCTATACCGAGCAGGAAAAGGTGGAGATCGCCAAGCGCTTCCTCACACCGAAGGCCGTGACTGGCACGGGGCTCACAGCCGACAACATCGTGTTCGAGGACGAGGCTATCCAGACGATCATCCAGCGCTACACTCGCGAGGCCGGCGTCCGAAGTCTCGAACGTGAGATCTCGGCAATCTGCCGCAAGGTAGCACGCAAGGTCGTCGAGCAGGGCAAGGCGTTCCACGAGGACATCAACGCCGAAAGAGTAACCGCACACCTAGGCGTCCCGCGGTTCCGTCCAACGATCGCAGAGGAGCAGAACGAAATCGGCATCGCCACAGGACTGGCCTGGACGGAGGTTGGCGGTGAGTTACTCGTCACTGAAGCGACACTGATGCCTGGCAAAGGCAAACTCACGCTCACGGGCAAGCTCGGTGACGTGATGCAGGAATCGGCGCAGGCAGCGCTCAGCTATGTCCGGTCCAGAGCCCCGGAGTTCGGGCTCGCCGAGGATTTCCACTCAAAAATCGACATCCACGTGCATGTGCCGGAAGGGGCCATTCCGAAGGACGGCCCGTCGGCCGGCATCACGATGGCCACGGCGCTCGTCTCCGCACTCACGCGGATTCCAGCGCGCCGCGATGTCGCTATGACGGGTGAAATCACGCTGCGAGGCAAGGTGTTGCCCATTGGCGGCCTGAAGGAGAAAGTACTCGCCGCCCACCGAGCCGGCTTGACAACACTCATCATTCCGCGCGACAACGAGAAAGACCTCGCGGACATCGCCAAGAATGTGCTGGATACATTCGAAATACACCGTGCCTCACATGTGGACGAGGTGCTGAAAATTGCCCTGGCCGAGCCGCTCCAGGCCCGCCCGCCGACGGTGGCAACTGCGGTTGAAAAGGCACCTGGCGCTATTACACATTGATGCGCCGGCGCTGGGCCTACGATTCTGCGGCCGTGCATGAACCCTTCGGTCGCGTTGGCCGGTTCATGCCAGCCAGTTCATGAAGGTTGAAGCTGAATTCATCACCAGCGCCGCTGGCGCCGAGGGTTTCCCGCGAGATCGTCTGCCGGAAGTCGCCATCATTGGTCGCTCCAATGTGGGCAAATCGAGCCTCATCAACGCAATGGTGCGGCGAACCCTAGCCCGCACAAGTGCGGCGGCAGGCAAGACGCGGCTAGCGAATTTTTATAGGGTGCGCGTGGGTTCGGGCCAGCCGCTCTACATGGTGGATCTACCTGGATACGGGTATGCGAGGGGGCCCGAGGGAGATGGGGCCTTCACTGGCCTGACGCGCGCGTATTTCGACCGACCCGGCCATAAGGCGGTGCTGCTCCTTGTAGACTCGAGGCATCCTGGACTGGTGGCCGATCTGAATGCATGGAAATGGCTGCGGTCACAACCGTTTCCCTCTGCAATCGTGGGAACCAAAGCTGACAAGCTCAAGCGTGTCGAGCGCGTGAGCCACGTTCGTGAATTTGAATCACTGTTCGCTGTTTCCGTCCCGCTCGTTTCGGCGAAGGACGGTGAAGGATTGGACGCACTGTGGAAGCTGATCGCCAGACTACCAAGCCCAACGGCGGCGTAACTACCGCCCCAGCGCCTCAACAAGGTCAAGCGGCCAAGAGCGCCCCGGCGCAGGTCGTCCCGGCGCAGACCATCTCGCTTTCGGCGATGAAGGAAATGAACATCGCCGCGCTGACTAAGGTTGCGAAAGAGCTAGACATCGCTGGCGCCACTGGCATGCGCAAGCAGGAACTGATTTTTGAGATTCTGCGTGTGCGGGCGGAGAAAACGGGCAACATCTTCTCCGAGGGTGTACTCGAGACACTGCCAGATGGCTTCGGCTTTCTCCGGGCGCCCGACTACAACTACCTGCCAGGCCCCGATGACATCTACGTGTCGCCGTCGCAAATCCGAAAGTTCGACCTGCACACCGGCGACACGGTATCAGGCGTCATTCGGGCCCCGAAGGACGGTGAGCGCTACTTTGCACTCATCAAGGTCGAAGCGATCAACTTCGAACCGCCCGAGAAGACAAAGGAAAAGATCTTTTTCGAGAACCTGACACCGCTCTACCCTCAGGAGCGGGTCAATCTGGAAACGCCCAGTGACAACCTCTGCGGTCGGGTTATGGACCTACTCACGCCACTGGGCAAGGGGCAACGAGGCCTGATCGTCGCGGCGCCGAGGACGGGTAAGACGATGCTGCTGCAGAGCATCGCCAACAGCATCACCACGAATCATCCCGAGGTGTACCTCATCGTCCTGCTCATCGATGAGCGGCCCGAGGAAGTGACCGACATGCAGCGCTCTGTCCATGGAGAGGTGATCTCGTCGACGTTTGATGAGCCCGCGCAGCGTCACGTCCAGGTGGCCGAGATGGTCATCGAAAAGGCAAAGCGACTCGTGGAGCACAAGAAGGACGTGGTGATTCTGCTCGACTCGGTCACCCGGCTTGCGCGTGCCTACAACACGATCATCCCTGCTTCAGGCAAGGTCCTCTCGGGAGGCGTGGATAGCAACGCCCTCCAGCGCCCGAAGCGCTTCTTCGGGGCGGCCCGAAACATCGAAGAGGGCGGTTCACTGACGATCGTCGCCACCGCGCTCGTGGACACCGGATCGCGAATGGACGAAGTCATCTTCGAGGAGTTCAAGGGCACCGGCAACATGGAGGTCCACTTGGATCGAAAACTCATGGATCGCCGGGTGTTTCCAGCCATTGACATCCAGAAGAGTGGCACGCGGAAGGAAGAGCTGCTGCTCAACAAGGATGACCTGAATCGCGTGTGGGTGCTGCGCAAGGTGCTGACGCCCCTTTCACCGACCGAGGCGATGGAACTACTCCTGTCGAAGATGCGCTCGACCAAGACGAACGGCGAGTTTCTCGCCGGCATGGCCAGCGGCAAGTCGTAGAACTCGTGCCATCAGGGCCGGGGCGGCGCTACCGCCTGAGCGCCGCCACCGAAAGCCCCTATCGCCATCGACCCAGACCGCCGACCAGTCTCTCGCGCCGAGCGGCCTGCCCACGCTGTCGCGCCAGATGATATAATTCTCTTTTGTATCAGATCCGAAGGAGTTCGCTGTGAAGAACGATATCCACCCGCAGTCCCACGATGTCGAAGCGCGTTGCGCCTGCGGCAACACGTTCAGGACCCGCTCGACCAAGTCCGAACTGCACCTGGAAATCTGTTCGGCCTGCCATCCCTTCTTCACGGGACGCCAGAAGCTCATTGACACCGAGGGTCGAGTCGAACGGTTCACGAAGAAATTCGGAGCCCAAACAGTCGCACAGCGCAAGACTGTAGCCGACGCGGCAAAAGCCGCCAAGGCCAAGGCCGCCCGAGTCGCGAAGGCCGCCGCGAAGGCCGCGGCTGCGACCGCATAGGATTCTCAGGCAGGGAAGAGCGATTCCGAGGGTTGGCTCTTCCCTGAAGATCTCGGCGGCGGATCCAGGTCAGCCTTCGTCAGCTTTCGATTCAACCTGGAAATGCGATATTGCAGTGCCTGCTGCCGCGAGCGGGTGCCATTGATGTCCATAGCCTGCAGCCCTCAGCCGTGATGTCGCGCAGTCGATGCTCTTGGTATATGGGGCGGATATCCATCCAGTTCGAGCATCTTTGCCCATGCGTTGGCGGCCGCCCCATACAGCCGCGCCCGTCGGCATGACAGGGCGAGCCTCGGCGCCGGTTACCGCGTCCACTCAGTCGAGGCGTACACACCGTCACGTTTATCGTGTACTCGAAGCACCGTGGTGACACCTTGACGCAGATCACGCCCTCAGCCGGCGATACTCAGTGGAAGCTTTCTGCCGTCGAACGCCAGCGCCAGGAGCGCCACCACGACTACCAGCCCCGAGGCGTCCGAGAGGAAGTCCATCGCGACAAGCCCTCCAGAAGCCAAGTGGAAATTGAGGATCATCAGCGTCGCAAGCAGAGCCACCTGGCGCGTCCAGAAACCGCCGAGAAGCGCCAACCCGCCAGCCAGCTCCCCGAACAGCACCAGCCTGGCGAACACCGGAGCGCCTGGCAGGAGCATCTGCGCGTACCAACCGCTGAGCCAGAACGCATCCGGCTCGGCGGCCCAGGCGGCGAGTCGTGCGATCAAGGGAGCACCGTCCATTAACCAGCCGAATTTGGTGGTGGACTTCATGATGAGGAACACGCCCAGAGCGACGCGTAGCGCGACGAGCCCCCAGGCAATCGACGCGGAACTGCCGCTGCGCGTCAGGGCTGCAGAGCGATTCCCCATGGCCTCTCTCCCACAACGATCCGGTCTGTGACTGAGCGCGTTGCGACATCAACGATCGAGATGTCGTTTGATGGTCCGTTGGCCGTGTAGACCGTCGAGCCGTCGGCACTCACGGCCACGCCCCACGGCCGTGTCCCAACCTCGACCTCCCACACCGGTCTGTTCGTAGCCGTATCAATCGCGACGAGCATCTTGCCGCGGCCGGTCGTCACATAGAGCGTCTTCCCATCGGGAGTAACCACTGCTCCCATTGGACGCACGCTCTCGCCGGACAAGGCAATCGTCTCCATCACTCGATGCTCCATGGCATCGACAACCGATACGCTACCGCCGTTCTCCGAGGTCACGAAAGCACGGCTGCTATCGGGTAGAAATGCAGTGGACCGCGGACGGGGCCCCACCTCGAAGGAGGTCACCAGCGCCCGCGTCGCCACATCGATGACGAAAACCGCACCGTCTTCCTCCGAGGTGACGTACACGACTTTGCCATCCGGCCGCAGGTCAACACCCTCGGGCTCACCGCCGACCTCAATCGTGGCCACGACACTTCCCTGTTCGATATCGACGACGCTGGCCAGCCCCGCATCTTCGTTGGCCACGAATATCGACGTACCGTCCAGGGTGACCGCCAGTTTCTCTGGGTCAGTGCCGGACGGCAGCACGCGGAGCAGTGTCCCCTGCATCAAGTCGACAACGCCTATGCCGTCCGCCGACCGATCCGGCGGTGGAAGCGTGCTCGCGTCCACGCCAGGACCGGCGGGCGGAGAGCCGCTAAGAGCCACGTAGGCACGACCATGATCCGGGCTCACGATGATGCCACGCGGCCGCTTCCCGAGCGGAATCGTCGCGATGACCGCCTGCGTGCTCACGTCAATCACGCTGAGGTCGCCCGACGTCTCGTTGGTGACGAGTAGTCGCGGGCCGTCAGGAGCGGGAAAGGCGGGTGTGGCCGCCGAAGGCTGTGGTGCGGGTCCACTCGAACAGGCCGCAAGGGTCACGCACCACGCCACACATATTAGCCTTATGCCCATAATCGCAGACGATATCATGCTCTAACGCTCTGGCGGCGACTGGGATCACTGGTTCCCTGGACTAGCAGTCCATGGTGAAAGTCCCCGGGCATTCAACGAGCGATGCATCCCGACGAACCGGGTTGCTCTCAGCCGAATACAGGTGGCATCCTCCCTCGTCTCGCCTTGTTCGCCAGGCGCCTCGCTCGTCTCGGTGCAACGCAGGACCATCACCACGGACTGCTAGAACATCCGGCTCTGGCAGCCGTCTACGACCACACTCGTACCGCTCACCCAGCCCGCGCGCGGCGAGGCGAGAAATGCGACGACATCACCCACCTCCTGTGCCGTGCCGAAACGGCCGAATGGAAGCTCGCTACTGATGAACCGTGCAATCTGCTCCGGCTGCTCCCGCTGCCGCTTCCACCACGAACCGCCTGGAAAGAGGATGGACCCTGGCGAGACACTCAAGACTCGAATATTCCTGGGTGCCAGTTGTTGAGCGAGTGACTTCGCGAGACTGATCTCAGCAGCCTTCACCGCGTTGTACGTCATGCGCCCTCCTGCCTCGCGCCCGAAGATCGAAGCAATCAGGACGATCACCCCACCGCCCGCGTGCTCCATGTGCGGCACCGCCGCGCGGGAAGCCCTGATTGCTGGAAACAGCGTCTGGTCGATGGCTGCCTGCCACTCACTGTCAGGTGTGTCCAAGAGTCCTGTCCCTGCGGCGGCAGCGACGTTGTTCACCAAGATGTCGAGTCGGCCGAACCGACCCACCGTCGCCTCCACAAGCCGGTCGACGTCACCGGCCAGGCTGACGTCCGCACGCACGGAGAACACGCGGTCGGCACCGGCCGACTCCGCGACCATGCGTGACGCTTCCGTCAGCGTGGACTCGGTTCGTCCGCAGAGGCACACGCGGCAGCCCTCGGCTGCGAGCGACTGGGCTGTGGCCAGGCCGAGTCCACGACTCGACCCCGTGATGATCGCCACCTTATCCGTGAGGCCAAGGTCCATGGTGCAGTCCTGATTCCTGGGTGTGGGTGAACGTCCTACGCCAGCGACATGAGAAACGCCCTGATTGCGAGATTGAACAAATCTGGCGCCTCGATATTCGTCAGGTGCCCGGCGCCGGGCAGCTGGACCAAGGTACCGTGCGGCAGGAGCTCGTGCATTCGCTCACTCTCAGCGGGCGGCGTGATCTCGTCCTCGTCACCCACCACCACTAGGGTCGGCACGTCAACGGACGGCAACATCGGCAGAAAATCCGGACGGTCGCGCATGCGGCGGATGGCGGCGACGATACCGGCCGGCGCCTGCGAATCGATCATTGCCCGCACCCGGGCGGTCACCTCAGGGCGGCGTGCGCGAGTCGTCGGCCCGAGCAACTTCGAGAGCATCGCATCGGCAACGGCCGATGGGCCCTTGTCAGTCACAATCGTCAGCATCGCATCTCTGTCGGCTCGTCCCTGCTTCGTATCCGGACCGGCCCGCGTGTCCGCCAGTACGAGGCCCCGACAGCGGTCCGCTGCCAGTCGCCAGAGCGCGAGCGTCACATATCCGCCCATCGACAGGCCACCCGCCACGAAGGACGTGACGCCGCGTTCATCGAGCTGTCTCAACACCGAGGTGGCATAGTCGTCGATGCTATTCGAATCTATGGGCGGCAGTTGGGCACCGTCGAACCCCGGCAACGAGGGCGTGACGACGTGCCAGCCCTCTGGCACCGTGAGGTCGTCCCACATCCGGACGCCGAGCGGGAAGGCATGTATTAAGACGAGAACGTTGGCCATCGGCGTAAACACGCGCGCGTCGGGTCTGGAGACCCTGGAAGCCGCCTGTAGAATCAACCGCTATTGTCCCTCACGAGACCACTTTTGTCCGGAGTCAATACATGACGCTCGCAATTTCCACGCCGGCCATCACCGTATCAATCGGCGTCGCACTCGGGGCAGCGGACTGGCCGGCCTGGCGCGGCCAGAACGATTCGGGCGGGACGCCATCGCGCGATAATCTCGTCCGCACGATCGAGGAGGTGGAGCGTGTGCTCAAGGAACTGCGTGTGTTGCGAACCGAGGTGGAACGGCTCCGTCGAGAGGTGGCCTAGCGGCCCGTGGTTAGGTCTGGCGACGAAGTGGTGGCCACAGACCGGAAAACACGAAAGGCGGGAAACACCGACCGATGTGGCCCGTGTTTCCCGTCCCCGTCAGTTGAACAGCTGCGCGCCTGCTACTGCGCCGGCCGCGGCGCTATGAACCGGATGACCTCGTGGTCGCCCTTGTCCGGTACGCGCAGGTCCCGATACACCATGACCGGCGGACTGCCCTTGGCGTTCCGCCCTGGACTCTTCCAATGCACCGTGGAACCCACGAACCCGTCGGCTACCTCTGCGGTCGGCGCGCCGGTCAGTGTGAACGACAGGTCCACCTTCTCGCCGGCATCCAGCTTCGCCATCTTCCAGACCATCACGTCGCGGGAGAGGTCCGGCGTCGGCCGCTCCACGTGACCGGTGTCGTCATGGGCGTGTGGCGCGAGCGAGAGCCCAGGTTCGAGCCCGAGCGTCTTTAGCGGCTGGACACCCACGTAGCCGGGCCCCATCGCGGACACCACCTTGCTCCCTTCTGGCACCCGCACGAACACGGTGAGTCCCTCGGTATTCAGCCCGACGTCCTTTACACCCGAGTTACTCACCGGCAACGTGTAGGTGGTGTTCCCACCTGCCTGCTCGCCGACCCTCATAAAGGCACTAACCGAGGCGCGCATCCCGATATCCACCACCATCCACTGGTAGATCTCCCGAAGCACGCTTTCGGGCAGTCGCAACTTCGAGTAGTTGCCCATGGAGCCACGCGGGTACTTGTCGGTGTGGTTGTAGATCTGCTTGGCGAAGTATTCGTAGTCGACTTCCTTCGCGTGCTGACCCAGCCACATCCGGCCATACTTGTTCTCAGGTTCGTGACACTGCCCGCAGCCGACACTGATGTAGAGCTGCTGCCCCAGCGCCGCCGTCTCAGGTGCCTTGCGCCAGTGCCAGTCGCCGGGCTCTGGCTCTGGAACCGGTGCCAGGCTGTTCACCCAGGCGTAAGCGTCCAGGATCTGCTTCTCGGGCATCTGATTTTCGTTGTAGGGAGGCATCACGCCCCAGGGCACGCGAATGGCCCGCCTGAACTGATCCAGCGTGAGGCCACGGCCGCCGGCCAGGGTGGGCCCGAACCCGCCTTCTGCCATGTCGCCGTGGCACATGCGACAGAGCTTGCCCCTGAAGATACCGGGGCCGGCTGCCGAGTCACCGGTCTGCGCCGACGCGCTCTGGACCTGGAGAAATGGCACCACCAGCAGTGCCACGAAAAGTTTCATCATCACAGTCTTCCTCCCTAATTACTCTACCGCGCCGCCAGGCGTGGCACGCCGATGCGATCGCCATCTCCCTGGCTCGGCCCCACCGCAAAAGGAGGCCCTAATCCGCGAGATTGAGATATCTTCCACCCGCCCGGCGGATACGTCAAGCAGTCTGCCCAGGCGGCAGCTGAGCCACAATCGAGTACCCAGTCCCACCGACTATATGGCGGTGCTCACCTTGGGAGGAGGAGCCGCCACGACCGGCTCCGGAGTGAAATCCTCGCCAGGATTGATGAACCGGTTGGCCTCGAATCGGTACTGCTTGTCGTAGAGCTGGCGATAGCGGCCGTTCAGCGCCAGTAACTCCTCGTGCCTGCCTCGCTCGACGATTTCTCCGCCCTCGAGGACCAGAATCTGGTCGGCGCTCTGGATGGTCGATAGCCGATGGGCGATGATGAACGCCGTTCGTCCGGAGCGCAACTGGCGCAAGCCGTCCTGGATCATCTGCTCACTCTCGCTGTCGAGGCTCGATGTCGCTTCGTCCAGAATGAGAATGCGCGGGTTGGCCAGGACCGCGCGAGCGATGGAAACGCGCTGGCGCTGGCCGCCGGAGAGCTTGATTCCCCGCTCTCCCACAATCGTGTCGTAGCCCTCTGGAAACTGACCGATGAACTCGTCGCAGTGCGCGATGCGGCACGCAGCCCTGATCTCGTCTCTCGACGCGCCGGGCCGCGCGTACCCGACGTTGTCGCTGATGTTCCCGTCGAAGAGGAAATTTTCCTGCAGAACCGAGGCTGTCTGCTCGCGGTACTCAATCAGCGGAACGTTGGCGAGGTTACGCCCGTCCACGAGGATGCGGCCGCGCTGCGGGTGGTTGAATGCCATCACGAGGCTGATCAGCGTGCTCTTACCAGATCCGCTCGACCCGACGAGCGCCGTGGTCGTGCCAGGGGTGGCCTGAAACGACACGCCCTTCAGTACCGGCTGACCTGACTCGTATTCGAACCAGATGTCCTCGAAGGCAAGGTCGCCCCGAAGTGTGCCGATCGGCTCGCGGTCTCGGTCGGCGTCGCTTTCCGAGGTCATGCTGAGTACCTCGCGGATCCGGTCGAGTCCCGCGAACGCCTCGGTGATCTGCGTGCCGATCGACGCGATGGAGATAAGCGGCGCCGACACGACACCCACAAACAGCATGTACATGATGAGATCGCCCACGGTCATCTGGCCCGCAACAATCGCCCGACCGCCGAACACCAGCATCAGCATGCCGATGACCCCGATGGCTAGGGTGCCCGCGGACGTGGTGGCAGAGACGCCGGTCATTGACTGCGCCACGTTGCGGAACAACCGGTGGGCACCTTTGGCGAAGACGATCTCCTCGCGTTTCTCAGCGGTGTACGACTTGACCACACGGATGCCGCCGAGCGCCTCCGTGAGTCGTCCGGTCACCTCGGCGTTGATTTTCCCTCGCTCACGAAAGAGCGGACGCAAGATCTGGAACGCGTAGCCCATTCCGACACCGAACAGTCCAAGCACAATAATCGTGATGGCGGTGAGCCGCCAGTTGAGCCAGAAGAGCACGCCCAGCCCAAGGAAAGCGCTCACGAAACCTCCGACGAGCTGTACGAGACCCGTACCGACAAGATTTCGTATGCCCTCGGCATCGGTCATGATCCGCGAGACCAGCACACCGGTCTGCGTGGAGTCGAAGTAGCGTACGGGCAGGCGCATCACCTTCGCTTGTACGCGCTTGCGCATGTCGGTGATGGCCCGCTGCGCCGCGATGCCCAGATACTGGGACAGCGCGAACGCGGTCACCGCTTGCACCACTGTCGCCGCTCCCGCCGCTATCGCCAGCGGCATCAGCAGGTCCGTCCGGCCGTTTCCGACGACTTCGTCGATCAGATATTTCGAACTACCGGGCAGCACGAGCCCAGCGAGGCGACCCACCAGCATCAGCGCCAGCCCAATCCCCAGCCGGCGCCGGTGCTTCCACAGCAACTCCCGGGCCTCCAGCATGGCAGCCGAGGCGTTAAATTTCTTCTTCTTGGGCTCTTCCATCCGGTGGTCAGAACTGTACTACGGATGCCGCTGCGGTCGGGTTCAGCGCAGGTTGCGTATAATTGAAGACGTGAGCGATACCACCAGCAAGAGCCCCGCGCGCGCACCGCACGATACGGCTCCAGAGATCAAGGCCTCGAAGGGTCCCATCACCGTGACCCGCGGTATCAGCATCGAGGTCACGAGCAAGTACGTGCCCGAGCGCAGTTCGCCAAAGGACGAGGAGTACTTCTTCACTTATCACGTCCTCATCTCGAACGTCGGATCGGAGACGGCCCAACTCGTGTCACGCGAATGGGTCATCACCGACGCGGAGGGTGAAGAGGAGCGGGTCAAGGGACCTGGCGTCGTCGGCCAGCAACCGGTCCTCGCGCCAGGTGTCTCGTTCGAGTACACGAGCTTCTGCCCACTCAGGACATCGGTGGGATCGATGCACGGCACCTATCAGATGGTCACTCCAGACGGGGACCCGTTCGACGCCGTCATCGCGCCCTTCACGCTGGCTATGCCGAACGCGCTGAACTAAGCGCTCTGCCAGCGCGCTAAGGGTTCTGGCGCACGTTGCCGTGTTCCCTCAGGACGGTGAGTTTCCATCGCGGTGCGCCGGCGCCTGTGGGCGCCGACGTGCCGCCAAGCCCTGCGCGATAGGCGGGATCGGACTCCAGCCCCACGCGCATCCCGAACCAGAGCGCCCCGTCGGCGTCGGTCTCGAGCTTCGGCGTATGCGCCTCGAGGTCAGGATATGGCACGTAGGTATACCGACTTGAGGCTTGATCAAACTTCACGAGGGAGTTGTACACGTCATTGGTGACCCACAGGTTATCCTCGGAGTCCGGCCACACTTCATACGCGCTGCCGTATTTCAGCGGAAGCGGGAACTCGGTGACACGGCCAGTCGCCGGATCGATTCGCGACAGGGCGTTGCCATAGAACTGGCAGGCCCACACCCGTCCCTTCGCGTCCACCGCAAGACGCCGCGCCGGCGAGGCAATCGAATACGTCGCCCACCTGTCGGCCCTGGAGTCGTACATCCCGATTGCAGGCGTCGTCAGCCCAACCGCCCAAACACGGTCGTGCGAGTCGACGGTAAGGCCGTACCCGTTCCACCCCCGCACCTTCCACTTCTCGAGTAGGTCGTACTCGGCGACGGTGTTCGTGGACGGGTCGAACCGACCCAACAGGCTCGCGCTCGTAAAGTTCGAGAACCAGATGTTCCCTTTTGTGTCGGCGCGGAGCGTGTGCTGCCATGCGCCCTTCGTCCCAACCGGATAGCGCTGGAGGTCGTCCGTCGTCGGATCGAGCACGCCGATATGCTCTCCGGCGATCTCGGTCCAATAGACCCGCCCACGGTCCTCGATGATGCCATGCACGAACACCCTGTCGTCTGGGGGCGGAATGCGCCATACCTTCTCGCGCACGTCCGCATCGAGGGTCTGCGTGTCGACGGCCACCACCGCACCGAGCGAACCCGAGAGCCACACCCTACCTGGCGTCACCTGGCTCGGGAACGCGTCGTGAATGTTGTGGCTTGGCTGAAGCTCGTACTGAACGTAGACGGCCTCGGCAAGCGCACCCTCGTCGCGCAGGATCGGGTCGAGTTTGAGGTCGCGCTCCGAGTGCTCCGGCGGGAACAGTCGGGTCAGGTACTGAACGATGGCCTCCTTCTGCTCTGGACGCACCATGCTGTCGGTCACGAGCGGAAAGCCGCCGGGCCGTCTGAACATGCGATCGACGCCCGCCCGCCATGCGGCCTCCGTCTTTCCGCCCTTGCGATGCCAGGCGCTCGTGGCTCGGCCAAGGTGTCCCTTGCCGGCCGACGAGTGGCATGGGAAGCACGACTCGACCATGACGTCACGCGCCGCCGACGGCGGGTACAGCGTGTCGAAGTCCACCAACTCCACGGCCGACGGATCGGGCACCGCCGTAATCGCAAGGTCAATGCGGCTCGTCCGGCCAGCCGTCACCTCCGCATGGCCGGCGAGTGAATCGTAGCCCTCCTCGACGACCCAGACGTCGTAGGTGCCGGCTGGCAGGTTAAAGATCTGGTAGCGCCCCTTCACCGTAAACACGGTGTAGCTGATGCGATGAGCGACGTCGCGCGCCTTCACGCGAAAAGCGCGAACAGTGCCCGCGTTAGCGGTCACGCTGCCGGATATCACGCCGCCCGCGCCGGAATTCTGGGCGCGTCCGGTCGCAACCCCCACGCCGATCAGAATGCTCAAGCCCAAATAAATGGTTTTCATAGTGATCCCCTTCGACCCCGCC
>Ga0302135_10001468_pt1 | contig 14266 bp, 11 predicted proteins | sample CBN3_surface_MG_FD_203119 | JGI IMG/M metagenome (GOLD analysis project Ga0302135, IMG submission 203119) | Marine microbial communities from Western Arctic Ocean, Canada - CBN3_32.1 | ecosystem: Environmental > Aquatic > Marine > Oceanic | place: Canada: Western Arctic Ocean | collected...
GGATGAGCGGCTTGCGGAAGTTGCGGCGCACCTGGCGGCGCAGGATGTGGAAATAATTGGCCGGGGTCGAGCAGTTGGCGACCTGCATGTTGTCCTCGGCGCAGGCCTGGAGGAAGCGCTCGGGCCGGGCCGAGGAATGCTCCGGCCCCTGCCCCTCGTAACCATGGGGCAGCAGCAGGGTCAGGCCCGACATGCGCAGCCATTTAGCTTCGCCCGAACTGATGAACTGGTCGATGATGACCTGGGCGCCATTGGCGAAATCGCCGAACTGAGCCTCCCAGAGCACCAGGGCATGGGGCTCGGCCAGGGTATAGCCGTATTCGAAGCCGAGCACGCCGAATTCCGAGAGCGGGCTGTCCAGCACTTCGAACTCGGCCTGCTTCTCCGCGATATGGGCCAGCGGGATATAGCGCTCCTCGGTCTCCTGATCGCGCAGGGTGGCATGGCGCTGGCTAAAGGTGCCGCGCCCGGAATCCTGACCGCTGAGGCGGACCGGCGTGCCCTCCGCCAGCAGAGTGCCGAAGGCCAGATGCTCCGCCGTCGTCCAGTCCACGCCCTTGCCGGTCTCGATCGTCTTGGCACGCTGCTTGAAGATGCGTTCGATCTTGCGGTTCGCCGCGAATGCCTCGGGCAGGGTCGTCATCGACTCGCCGATGCGCTTGAGTTCGGCCAGTTCGACCGCAGTGTCGCCGTGCCGGCCCTCGCCGCGCGCGATCTCCATCCCCGTCCAGACGCCCTCGAGCCAGTCGGCCTTGTTGGGCTTATAGGTCTTGGCGCCCTCGAAATCGGCCTCCAGCCGGTCCTGGAAGGTCTGGACGATGCTGTCGCCCTCGCCTTCGGCCAGCACGCCCTCGCGGGTCAGCTTCTCGGCGTAGAGCTGGCGCACCGGCGGATGCTTGTCGATGCGGCGGTACATGATCGGCTGGGTGAAGGCTGGCTCGTCGCCCTCGTTATGGCCGTGGCGGCGATAACAGAACATGTCCACGACCACGTCGCGGCGGAAGGTCTGGCGGAACTCGGCCGCAATGCGCGCGACATGGACCACTGCCTCAGGGTCGTCGCCGTTCACGTGGAAGATCGGCGCCTGGACCATCTTCGCGACGTCCGAGCAATAGGGCGAGGAACGCCCGTGATCCGGCGTCGTGGTGAAGCCGATCTGGTTGTTGACGACGAAATGGATGGTGCCGCCCGTGCCATAGCCGTGGAGGTCGGACATCATCAGGGTCTCGGCCACCGGGCCCTGGCCGGCGAAGGCCGCGTCGCCGTGCATCAGCAAGGCCATGACCGTCTTCTTGCGATGGCCGGCCCTGGTCTGCTTGGCCCGCACCTTGCCGACGACGACCGGATCCACCGCCTCGAGATGGGACGGGTTCGCGGTCAGGGACAGATGGATCTTGGTGCCGCCCTCGAACTCGCGATCGGTCGAGGTGCCGAGGTGGTATTTCACGTCGCCCGAGCCCTGAACTTCCTCGGGGCTCGACCGGCCGCCCTCGAATTCGCCGAAGATCGCCCGGTAGGGCTTGCCCATGACATTGGCCAGCACGTTCAGCCGGCCGCGATGGGGCATGCCGATGACGATTTCCTGCACGCCGAGACTGCCGGCATGGCGCGCGATCTCTTCCAGCGCGGGAATCGTCGAATCGCCGCCATCCACGCCAAAACGCTTGGTGCCGGTGTATTTCTTGTCGAGGAAATGCTCGAAGCCCTCGGCCTTGACCAGACGTTCGTAGATCCAGCGCTTGTCCTCGGCCGAGAAATTCGTGCGGTTATGGACCGCCTCGATGCGCTTCTGGATCCAGGCCTTCTGGTCCGGCTCCTGGATATGCATGAACTCGACGCCGATATGGCCGCAATAGGTCTCGTTCACCCGCTCCATGATCTGGCGCAGGCTCGCCGTCTCCAGCCCGAGGACATGGTCGATGAAGATCTCGCGATCCCAGTCGCCGTCGCCGAAGCCGTAGGAGGCGGGGTCGAGTTCCTGGTGGCCGAGATCGCCGCTATGGATGCCGAGCGGATCGAGCTTGGCCTTCAGATGCCCGCGCACCCGGTAGGAGCGGATGAGCATGAGGGCGCGGATCGAATCGAGGGTCGCGGCCCGGGTTTCCTCCAGGCTGGCCGAACCGTTGGCGGCGGCGGCAATGGTCGGCGGAGGCTCGTCGGCGCCGTTCTCCGCCACCAGCTCGACACCGTGGCGCGGCCCGCCGATGACCTTGGTGCCCCGCGGTGCCCAACTCGCGCCGCGCGTCTCGTCGAGCAGAGCCTGCTGGTCGTCGTCCAGTTCGGCGAAAAAATCCGCCCAGCTCGCATCGACCGACCCGGGGTCCTTGAGATAGCGGCCATAGAGTTCGGCCACGAATGTGCCGTTCGGGCCGAGCAGAAATGCGGAGGGATCGCGGTGCGCGGTCATGATCGGATTGCGGCGCCTTTCAAGGACACAGCCTTTCGCTCAACGGAACGGGGTTAACGGTTCATAACCGCAAACATGGTGCGGCCCATGTCCGAGGGCGAATCGGTGACCTCGATTCCGGCCTCGCGCATGGCGGCGATCTTGTCCTCGGCGCCGCCCTTGCCGCCGGCGATGATTGCCCCGGCATGGCCCATGCGGCGCCCCGGCGGCGCGGTGCGCCCGGCGATGAAACCGACGACCGGCTTCTTGACCTTATGGGCGGCGAGATAGGCCGCCGCTTCTTCCTCGGCGGTGCCGCCGATCTCGCCGATCATGACGATGCCCTCGGTCTCGTCATCATCGAGGAAGAGCGACAGGCAATCGATGAAATTGGTGCCGTTGACCGGGTCGCCGCCGATGCCGATGCAGGTCGACTGGCCCAGCCCGACGGCGGTGGTCTGGCCCACGGCCTCGTAGGTCAAGGTGCCGGAGCGCGAGACGATGCCGATCCGCCCGCGCTGGTGAATATGGCCCGGCATGATGCCGATCTTGCATTCGTCCGGCGTGATAACGCCGGGACAGTTGGGCCCGATCAGCCGGGTGGCCGAACCGGTCAGGGCGCGCTTGACCCGCACCATATCGAGCGCGGGAATCCCCTCGGTTATGGTGACGACCAGGGGAAGGCCCGCGTCGATCGCCTCGAGGATCGCATCGGCCGCGAAGGGCGGCGGCACGAAGATCACGCTGGCATCGGCCCCCGTCTCGGCCACGCAGTCGGTAACCGTGTCGAAGACCGGCAGGTCTAGATGGCTGGCGCCGCCCTTGCCCGGCGTCACGCCGCCGACGACGGTCGTGCCATAGGCAATCGCCTGCTCGGAATGGAAGGTGCCGTTGGCCCCGGTGAAGCCCTGGACCATCAGGCGGGTGTTCTTGTCGACGAGCACGGCCATCAGGCGGCCTCCTTCACGGCGGCCACGACCTTTTCGGCGGCATCGCCCAGATCGTCGCCGGAAATGATCGGCAGACCCGATTCGGCCAGGATCTTCTTGCCCAGATCGACATTGGTTCCTTCGAGTCGAACCACCAGAGGCACGCTCAACTCGACCTCGCGCGCCGCCGCGACCACGCCCTCGGCGATGACGTCGCAGCGCATGATTCCACCGAAGATATTGACCAGGATGCCGCGCACATTGGGGTCGGACAGGATCAGCTTGAAGGCGATCGTCACCCGCTCCTTGGTCGCGCCGCCGCCGACATCGAGAAAGTTCGCCGGCGAGCCGCCGCGCAGCTTGATGATGTCCATGGTCGCCATCGCCAGGCCCGCGCCGTTGACCATGCAGCCGATATCGCCGTCGAGCTTGACGTAGTTCAGCTCATGGCGCCCGGCTTCCAGTTCGGTCGGGTCCTCTTCGTCCTCGTCGCGCATCGCGGCGACGTCCTTGTGGCGATAGAGGGCGTTGTCGTCGAAACCGACCTTGGCATCGAGCGCTATCAGCTGGCCGGCGCCGGTCACCACCAGCGGGTTGATCTCGACCATGGTCGCGTCCAGGTCGAGATAGGCCTTCACCAGGGCCGGGAAAAAGCGCATGGCAGATTTGAAGGCGTCGCCCTCGAGCCCCAGGCCGAAAGCCAGGCGGCGCGCATGGAAGCCCTGGAAGCCGGTGGCCGGGTCGATCGAGACGCGGATGATCTTCTCCGGCGTCTTCTCCGCGACCTCCTCAATCTCCACGCCGCCCTCGGTCGAGGCCATCACCGTGACGCGCGAGGTGGCGCGATCGAGCAGGATGCCGAGATAGAGTTCGCGGCCAATGTCGCAACCCTCCTCGACATAGAGGCGCTTGACCTCCGTGCCCTCGGGGCCGGTCTGATGGGTCACCAGGATCTTGCCAAGCAGTTCCTGCGCAGTGTCGCGCACGGCATCGATCGACTTCACGACCTTGACCCCGCCGGCCTTGCCACGGCCGCCCGCATGAATCTGCGCCTTGACGACCCAGACCGGGCCGCCGAGTTCTTCGGCGGCCTCGACCGCCTCCTCGACCGAGAAGGCGGGCTTGCCGCGCGGCACGGCGACGCCGAAGCCTTTCAACAGCTCCTTCGCCTGATACTCATGAATATTCATATAGTTCCGTCTCGTGAATCCGATGCGCGGCGACCGGGTCGCGCCAACTTTACCAGTCGACCCCGATCAAACAACCGCACCAATATGACGGCTCGCGTCAGTCAAGCCGGCAACCCCGGAAAACCGCTATTTCGCCTTGGCTTTCGCCTTAGACCGGGCCTTGGCAGGCTTCGAGGCGCTGTCCAGAAGCTTCTTCGAAACCGAGATGAGGCCGCGCACGGCTTGGACCGATTTGGCGAGCGCCTTCTTCTCGGTCGCGTTGAGCTGGATCTCCATGACCCGCTCCACGCCGCCTTCGCCAATCACCGCCGGGACGCCGACATAGAGGTTTCGTATGCCGTACTGGCCGGTCAGCCAGGCGGCGCAGGGCAGCACCCGCTTCTTGTCCTTGAGGAAAGATTCGGCCATCAGGATGGCCGAGGCAGCGGGTGCGTAGAAGGCCGAGCCGGTCTTCATCAACCCGACGATCTCGGCGCCGCCGTCGCGCGTGCGCTGCACGATGGCGTCGACTTTCTTCTTGGTCGTCCAGCCCATCTTGATCAGATCCGTGACCGGCACGCCGGCGACGGTGGAATAGCGCACCAGCGGCACCATCGTGTCGCCATGGCCGCCCAGCACGAAGGCCGAGACATCCTCGACCGAAACCTTAAACTCATCGGCCAGGAAGGTGCGGAAGCGCGCCGAGTCCAGCACCCCGGCCATGCCGACGACATGACTGGCGGGCAGGCCAGAGACCTCCTTCATCACCCAGACCATGGCGTCCAGGGGGTTGGTGATGACGATGACGAAAGCTTTGGGGCAGTATTTCTTGATCGCCTCGCCGACGGTCTTGATGACCATGGCATTGGTGCCGATCAGGTCGTCGCGGCTCATCCCCGGCTTGCGCGGGATACCGGCGGTGACGATGACCACGTTGGCCCCGCGCAGCGCGCTGTAGCTGGTCCAGCCCGCATAGGTCGAGTCGATGCCCGAGACGGGGGTCGACTGCATGATGTCGAGGGCCTTGCCCTTGGGCATGTCCCCGGCCTGCGGAATATCGATGAGGGTGATGTCGCCGAGCTCCTTGAGCCCGGCGAGGAGGGCGAGCGTGCCGCCGATCTGCCCCGCGCCGACAAGCGCGATCTTGTTGCGTGCCATGGGAACCTTCCCGAGAAATGCCAAGGATCAATGCCGCGCGCGCTGGTCGCGCAAGCATCCTGAATTGCGCGCGTTGTCTAGCGCAATTCGCCCCCCGGGAGCAAGGCGGGGGCCGGAAACTCCTTGTCTCTATTCGCCCTTGTGGCCCTGGCCAGATACTCTGCCAACTGCATCTCCGCCAGGCGGCTCACCGTGCGCTGGAATTCGAAGGCGTGGCTGGTGCCGGATTGCAGCTTCTCGGGCGGCGCTTCGGCGCTCATCACCAACTTGACCCGATGTTCGTAGAGTTCGTCGATCAGGGTCATGAAGCGGTGCGCCTCGTTGCGTTCGTCTTCGCCCATGCGCGGCACCCCGGACAGGACGATCGTGTGATAGCGCCGGGCGATGACGAGGTAGTCCTCGGCCCCCAAGGGCTTTTCGCAGAGTTCGGCGAAACTGAACCGGGCCACGCCGCGCGCCGCGTGGGTCGTCGTCACCATGCGTCCGCGCACCTCGAAGCTTTGCGGCCCGACCCGCGCGCCCTCGGTCAGATCGGCGAAGGCCTTGTCCAGCGCCGCGGCCGATGCTGGACCCAGGGGCTGGTGATAGACGCGCATGCCATGCAGCCGCTCCATCCGGTAGTCGATGGGCGAATCGAGGGCCAGCAGGTCGAGCTTGCGCTTGAACAACTCGATGAAGGGCAGGAAGCGCTCGCGCTGAAGCCCGCCCTGGTAGACATCGCCGAGCGCCACATTCGAGGTGGCGACGACCACGACCCCGCGTTCGAACAGGGCCTCGAACAACCGGCCCAGGATCATCGCATCGGCGATATTAGTCACCCGGAATTCGTCGAAGCAGAGCAGCCTGGCCCGTTCGGCCACGAAATCGGCGGCCGCCGGCATGGGATCGCCCGCCTCCTTGCCCTCCTCCGTCCGGGTCTTGCGCCAGCGATGGATGAAATCGTGGATCTCGATCATGAATTCGTGGAAATGGACCCGGCGCCGGGCCTCGACCGTTGAGGTCTCGAAGAACAGGTCCATCAGCATGGATTTGCCGCGCCCGACCGGCCCGTAGATATAGAGGCCCTGGGGCGGTTCCTCGGTCCGCCGGGTCAGCCCGAAGCGCGCCTTCCAGCCGCCCATCCCGCTCGCCGGGCGATAGCCGCGCAGGGCGTTGTGCAGGCCCTGCAGTTTTTTGACCGCCAGGCCCTGGGCCGGATCGGGGCGCAGTTCGCCCGAGTTCTGCAAGGCGCGGAAGGCGGGAAGAGGACCGTCGGTCATGAGGGGCAAGCGCGCAGTGGAGGAAATCAGGGCGGGCGAGAGAGATAACCGAGCGGCGCGCCCAGGCAAAGTGCCGATCGGACGAATTTGCCCCTGCGAGCGCTTTATCGCCCCGAAGCTTTGTGCCTAGGATGCCGCGCCATGCTGCCGATCGATCACCTGTTCCGCGCCGCCGCAAGCTGGCCCGACCGCATCGCCGTCGACGCGCCGGGCGAGAGCCTGTCCTATCGCGCCCTGGCCGAAAGGGTAGCCGTCCTGGCCGCGACCTTCCAGGCCCGCGACCAGGATCCGGACGGCCGCATCGGCATCTGCGCCCATAACACCCTGACCAATCTGATCGCCATGCTCGCGGTCCAGGCCGCCGGGCGCTGCTGGATCGCCCTCAACCCGCGCAACGGGCGGGAGGAGCTGGACGGCTTCGTCGATCTCTCCCGCCCGTCCCTGATCGTCGCCGACGAGGATTGCCTGGACCGCTTCACCCCGCCCGCCGCCGGCCTGATCCTGGGCGCGACCGAACGGCCGAGCGAGGCCGCCGATACCGTCGCAGGCCTGCTCACTGCCCATGCCGGGAAACGGCCCGAACCCGCTTCCAACGACCTCTCGCATATCGCCGCCGTCAAGCTGACCGGCGGCTCGACCGGCAAGCCCAAGGCGGTGATGCAATCCCTGCGCTGCTGGAACGCCGTCACCGTCAGCCAGATCCTCGCCATCGGGCTGACGGCGAAGGACGTCACCCTGCTGGCCGCGCCGATCACCCATGGCAGCGGCCAGTACATCCTGCCGACCCTGGCGGTCGGCGGGCGGCTGGTCCTGATCGACCGGCCGCGCCCAGCGGATATCCTGGACGCTTTCGAGACCCGCGGCGTCTCCACCGTCTTTCTGCCACCGACCATGATCTACATGCTGCTGGCCGAGCCGGGTGCCGGCGAGCGCCGCTACCCCGCCCTGCGCCATCTGATCTATGCCGGCGCGCCCATGCGGGCCGAGCGCATCATCGAGGCCCGCGCAGTCTTCGCCGGCGCCATCGAGACCTCCTACGGCCAGGCCGAGGCGCCCCAGATCATGGCCTATCAGCGGGCCGAGGATTTCGCGGAGGAGGCCAATCTGGGCGCCGTCGGCTTCCCCACTTCGCTGACCCGGCTGGCCGTGATGGATGCCGAGAACCGGCTCCTACCCCAGGGCGAGGCGGGAGAGATCGTCGCCGCGGGCGATCTGCTGTTCAGCGGCTATCTCGAGAATCCGGATGAGACGGCCGCCGTGCTCCAGGACGGCTGGCTGCGCACCGGCGATCTCGGCGCCTTCGACGAAACCGGCCGGCTGTTCATACGGGGCCGTGCGCGCGACGTCATCATCACCGGCGGCTTCAACGTCTATCCGGGCGATGTCGAACGCGCCCTGGGCCGCCATCCCGCCGTCCATGAATGCACCGTCTTCGGGGTCGAGGACGACAAATGGGGCGAGCGGGTCGAGGCCGCGGTCGAACTGAAGCCCGGAGCCGAGGCGACGCCCGAGAGCCTGATCGCCTTCGTCAAACAGACCCTCGATTCGATCAAGGCGCCCAAATCCGTCGCCATCATGGTCGACCTACCACGCAGCGCCATCGGCAAGGTCGGGCGCGCCGAGGCCAAACACGCCGCCCTGGCGGCGCGGGTCGCGGTGACGCGCTGAACCATGCCGGCGGGCCCTTCGAGACGGCCCTGCGGGCCTCCTCAGGGTGAGGCGGAAATTGGTTGGAAGCGGGCCCCGAGGCCAAACCGCCTCTGTCCTCATCCTGAGGAGCTCGCCCGGGCGAGCGTCTCGAAGGATGATTGGCACGGCCTTCGCTTTTTCAACGTCCCGCCAAGCGGGGCCAGTTCAACCGATTCGGGAGACAAGCCGGAATGACCGAGGGGCCGACGACGGCGCTGTGCCGCTACACCGACGATGCCATCTATGTCCGCGAGAAGAACCTGGTCGAGGACATGGTGGGGGAGACCAGCTTCACCGCCGCCATGTTCTTCCTGATCACCGGGCGCGAGGCGAGGCCCGCGGATATCGCGATCCTCGATTCCGTGCTCGTCGTCCTGATGGATCACGGCCTGTCGCCCAGCGCCATCACCGCCCGCCTGCTCTATATGAGCGCGCCCGAAGCCTTGCAGGCCGCCGTCGCCGGCGGGCTGCTGGCCGTGGGCAGCCAGTTCGTCGGCACCATGGAGAATGCCGCGCTCCTGCTGAAGGAGATTGCCGAAGACCCCGCCGGCGCCGAGCCGGCAGCGCGGCGCATCGCCGAGGATCACAGGGCCAGGAAGGAGCGGATGCCCGGCTTCGGCCATCACCTGCACAAGCCCGACGATCCGCGCCCGCCCAAGCTGCTGGCCGTGGCCGAGGCCCAGGGGGTGGACGGCCGCTATATCGCCGCCCTGCGCGCCCTCGCCGGCGCCGTGGACGAGGCCGCCGGGCGCCATATCACGATCAACGCCACCGGCGCGATCGCCGCCATCCTGCTGGAAATAAACCTGCCGCCCGAGATCCTGCGCGGCTTCGCCATCATCTCCCGCGCCGCCGGCCTGGTCGCCCAGATCCGCGAGGAACAGCTCAAGCCCAGCGGCCGCCATCTCTGGACTGCCGGAGAGAAAGCCGTCCCTTACGACGCGGAAGGATGAAAGAGACAGCAAACCCTTCGAGACGACCTCTGCCTGACCTCCATCAGGGTGAGGAAACCAATACAAGCCTCGTCCTGAGGAGGCCCGCAGGGCCGTCTCGAAGGGCGATTGGCACGGCGCCCCCCCCTTCCCATCGCACCCACCAGCTGCGTCAGCCTATTCGGACAGCGACCGTCGCACCCCCTCACCCAGTTTCGGGTGGCGAGGGGGAATGTTCCTCTCTTTGGGTTTCGGATATGGCCCCTTTCTATCCCTCTCCCCCCACCAAGGGGAGAGGGATGCGCAGCCTTAGCGCAGAGCGCTCCTCATCCTGAGGAGCCGCCACGAGGCGACATCTCGAAGGGGGCGAAGCTGGGTGAGGGGGCTCGGCCCGAGGAGCCACCCTAGCGTCCGCCGGCGATGCGCAGGTTCGCGCCGGTCACGTAGGAGGCCTTGTCGGAGAGCAGGAAGAGGACGGGCTGGGCCACCTCGTCGCCCTTACCCTGTCGGCCCATGGGAATGGCGGATTTCAGCTTCTCCCAGCGGCCCTCGTAATGGATGTCCGATTCGATATAGCCCGGGCTGACGGCGTTGACGCGCACCCCTTCCATCGCGGTCTCCTTGGAGAGGCCATAGGTCAGCGCGTCGAGCGCCGCCTTGGACGCGGCGTAATGAATAAATTCGTTGGCGCTGCCCATGGTCGAAGCGGCCGAGGCGATATTGACGATGGCGCCGCCCTTGCCGCCATGCTTGGTCGACATGCGCTCGACCGCGAGGCGGCAGCAATAGACCGGGCCGACCGAGTTCACCTCGAAAATGCGATGGATCTGGTCGTAGCTGAACGTGTCCAACCGGCCGATTCCGGTGATGACCCCGGCATTATTGACCAACCCGGCCAGCGGCCCCAACTCGCGGTCCGAGGTTTCGAAGACCCGCTCGATATCCTCCGCCCGGCTCATATCGCCCTGGACGACAATCGCCTTCGCGCCCGCCGCCTCGATCTCGGCGGCCACCGTCTCGGCCGACTCCTTGCTCTGGTTGTAGTTCACGCAGACCGACCAGCCCTCGTGTCCCGCCGCTTTCGCGATCGCCGCGCCGATGCCGCGGCTTGCCCCCGTCACGATCAATGCTCCGCTCACGATGCCATCCTCCCCTTTGTGCCCGCCTCGTTGTTCGTTGCCGGGCGCGGATCGAACCGCGCCTCCATCTCCGCCCGCACCCGCACCAGGTCCGAGGCCTCATCCAGCACCACGTCGTCACGCGTCAGCACGGCGCCCTCCGCGACGTCGCGGAGGAGCAGAACGTCCTTCGCCAGACCGATGGGCAGCGCCCGGGCGAACAGAGACTCCGCCGCCGGCATCAGCTTGCCCCATATCGTGTAGCCGCCTTCGCCATCCAGCCCCTCGCCCGCGACCAGATCGCGCTTCGCGACCGCGACGACATCGCCGCGAAAGCCCGTGGGCGCGCCCGTCGCCTCGCCCCGCAGGGCGGCGCTGGCGACGGAAACCCCCAGTTCCAGACCGATCAGATGGGACGGCCGCCAGAGGGCGCCGTAGCGCCCGCTCTCGTCCCGCGCGATGCCGTATTCCCCGAAGCAGCGCGCGGTGTAATCACCCGGCGCCTCGAAGGTGACATAGACCCCCCAGCGCAGATCGTTCGGCACGGGACCGCCCTCATGCCGCTCGCTCGAAATCACCTCCACCATGCCAGGCCCGTCGAGCAGCCCGCCCGCAGACCGGGGCTTGAGGTCGTCGGCCAGCCGGTCAGTGCCGGCGGCGGGAAAGGCGAGACCCTCGGCGGGTACGGCCAGGCCCGTGGCATTGGCCACGGCGGCCATCTCGATCGATGATTTGGTGCCGTCGAGGAAGGAGTTGAACATTTGGGGATTCATCCCCCCAGCCGTCGCCGCCTCGGGCGACAACCCGTAATGACCCCAGACCGTGTCGGGGGTGGAGGCATGGAATTCGGGTCGGTATTTGGTGCCCTTGCCCGCCGCCGCGACCGTGAAGCCGCAGGCCCGCGCCCAGTCCACCAGCTCGCAGATCAGGGCCGGCTGGTCGCCATAGGCCAGGGAATAGACGACACCGGCCTCGGCCGCCTTGGCGGCCAGGAGAGGCCCGGCGAGGACATCGGCCTCCACATTGACCATGACGACATGACAACCCGCGACGATGGCGGCCAGGGCATGGTCGATCCCGGCGGCAGGATCGCCCGTCGCCTCGACCACTACCTCCGGTCGCTCCTCGCCCAGCAATTCGGCCGCGTATTCGCCCAGGCGCACCCCATCGGCCCGCCCGGCCGGCCAGCCGGCTGCATCCAGGGCGGCGCGGGCGCGCACGCGGGACAGATCGGCGATCCAGGCCAGATCCATGCCGGGCGTATGGAGAAGCTGGGCGAGGAACATGGAGCCAAACTTGCCGGCCCCGATCAGGCCGACGCGAATGGGCTTCCCGGCCGCCGCGCGGGCGGCTAACAGGCGGTGGAGGTTCATGGCGCTTCCCTCATGGCGGAGAAGTATGGGCGAGGCAGAAGGGTGCGACAATGCGCCGCTCCAGACCGCCCCTTGATTGCCGGGACCACGCCCCTAGTCTGCTTGACGTCCAATGACGGCAAACGGGAATAACCGGCCATGACCATCGACGAAGACGCCCTCAACATGTCGATCCGCCAGTTCCTCAAGACGGTCGGCGTGACCTCCCAACGCGCGATCGAGCAGGCCGTCCGCGACGCCGCCGTGACGGGCGCGCTCGACGGCGCAGCCCTGCCCGTCCGGGTCCGCCTGACCGTCGAAGGAATCGGCCTGGACCGTACGATCGAAGGCGAAATCCGGACCGGCCCGGCGCGGGCCTGAGCCGCGGCGGCCCCTTGTTCCCCCTCTCATCCCATTGAGAGGAGAGGGAGAAGATAATCGGCGAGTTCGCGCCGCAAATCCGCTCGCATCAGTCCTCGGGCTCTCCCGCCTCGACCCAGGCCTTGTACTCGGCGCGGATCTCGTCGTTGGGCGGGTAGTTGCCGCGCAGGGGTGCGCCCTTGGCGACCTTCCGCTGTATGAAGCCTTCCATGCGTTCCATCTCGGCCGCCTCGGCCGCGACCTCGTCGGCGATTTCGCGCGGCACGACGACGACCCCCTCCTCGTCGCCGACCAGGATATCGCCGGGATAGACCGGCACCCCGCCGCAACCGATGGGCACGTTCAGGTCGGCCATGGCGTGATGGCGGATCAGGCTGGTCGGCGGGGAGGTGCCTGCGACATGGGCGGGGAAACCCATCGCCGCGATCTCGGCCGTGTCGCGCAGGCCGCCGTCGGAGACCAGGGCGGCCGCGCCGCGAATCTTGAGGCGGGTAAGCAGGATGCCGCCGGCGCAGGCCGCCGAGCGGTCGCCCCGGCAATCCATCACCAAGACATGGCCGGGCGGCACGGTCTCGATCGCCTTGCGCTGGGGATGATCGTAATCCTGATAGACCTGGATGCCGTCCAGATCCTCGCGCGCCGGAATGTTGCGCAGGGTGAAGGCGGGCGCCGCAAAACGCGCGCTGGCCGGATTGACCGGCGCCACCCCCTGCATGAAGACATTCCGCAGCCCTCGCTTGAACAGCAGGGTGGTGAGGGTCGCCGTGCTGCCGCGCAAGAAGCGGTCGCGGGTTTCCTCGGGTAGCGCTGTCACGTCGGTCATCTCTCGCCTCGTTTCTATCTGCTCAAAGTCGCGGGTTCGCCCGCTTCGACCCAGGCACGGTATTCGGCCAGCACCGCCTCGCTCGGCGGATAGGTCCCGACCAGGGTCGCTCCGGCGGATACCTTCAGCTGGATGAAGCGCTCCATCCGCTCCTGCTCCCAGGCCGCCTCAGCGACTTCCTCGGCCAGATGGGACGGCACCACCACGACCCCCTCGCCGTCGCCGACCAGGATATCGCCCGGATAGACCGCGACCCCGCCGCAGGCGACGACTTGGTTGAAATCGGGCACGGCATGATGGGACAGGATGACGAAGGGCGCGGCCGCGCCCTTGCAGTGGACCGGGAAATCCATTCCCGCGATCTCGGGCGTGTCGCGCATCGCGCCGTCCACGACCAGAGCCGCCGCGCCGCGCACCTGCAGGCGGCGGACGAAGATATCCCCGGCCGCGCCGCATTCCATCTCACCCCGGCAATCCATCACCATCACATGGCCCTCGGGCATGGCGTCGATCGCGGCGCGCTGGGGATAGTCGTCAGCGTTCAGCAGTTCGAACGTGTCGATATCCTCGCGCGCCGGGACGAAGCGCAGGGTGAAGGCCGGGCCGGCGAAGCGCGCGCAATCGGCGCGGATCGGGGCCAGCCCGGTCATGAAGGTGCGGCGCAGCCCGCGCTTGAAGAGCTGCGAGGTCAGGGTCGCCGTGCTGACCGCGAGCAGACGGTCGCGCGTCGCGTCGGAAAACGGGGTCACGGTGATTTCAGCCAATGCACCTTCCTCCCCTGTCTTGCGCCCGGGAATGCCGCGAAAGCGGCGATATCCGGTCCAGAATGCCGCGTTTCGCGCCTATGCCTTTTCGGGCAAGCTCTTGAGGAAATCGGTGTTTTTCCCCGAACGTCGTTTTAGCGCGTGGCCAAACTGGGATTCTTGTCATTTCTTGACATCGACCGGCACGGCGAGACCGCCGGGCAGAGACCGAGCCGGGGCGAAGTATGCCGCACCGGCCCGACGCACCGAAGACTTTTCCGGCCCGCCGGGCGTTTTCGAAGAACGAGCGCTTTGCCATTCATCCTT
>Ga0302135_10001471_pt1 | contig 14231 bp, 8 predicted proteins | sample CBN3_surface_MG_FD_203119 | JGI IMG/M metagenome (GOLD analysis project Ga0302135, IMG submission 203119) | Marine microbial communities from Western Arctic Ocean, Canada - CBN3_32.1 | ecosystem: Environmental > Aquatic > Marine > Oceanic | place: Canada: Western Arctic Ocean | collected 2017-09-15
AACAGGTGATTGATGGGTTTACGATCGAGGATGGCGCGATCAATACCGCCAACCGCCGCGTGTTTCGCGATCAACCGCGCAAATTGATGCGCGTTTTTTTGCTGATGCAACGCCACAGCTTGCGCTTGCATCCGGACCTCGCCCAAATCATCCGCCAACAAGTGTGGTTGGTGGACCGCGCCTTTCGCGAGGACCCGCACGTGCACGAGACGTTTCTGGAAATCCTCAATCACCCCGGCGCGGTCGGCCGCATTTTGCGCCGGATGCACGAGCTGGATTTGTTGGGCAAATTTCTGCCGGAGTTTGGCCGACTGACGTGTCTTGTGCAGCACGAGTTTTATCACCAATACACCGTGGACGAGCACACGCTGGTGTGCCTCGAAAAACTCGACGGGTTGTGGGAGGAAACGTGGCCGGACTATCGCCGCTACCACGAAGTGTTTGAGGAAATTGATCGCCCCTCCACGCTGTACCTCGCGCTGTTGTTGCACGATTCGGGCAAGGGCATCGAGACCGATCGCCACGAACGTGAAGGCGCGCGCGTGGCCGAGCACGTGGCCGACCGCCTCGGGCTCGATGAAGCGGCGGCCGATAGTTTGCAGCTCATCATTCGGCATCATCTCACGATGGTGCAAGTGGCGCAGCGGCGCGACTTGGAGGATCCGCAGGTGATTGAGCAGTTTGCCGAGGAAATGGAGACGGAAGAAAATCTGAACTTGCTGATGCTGCACACGCTGGCCGATTCGCTGGGCACGAGCAATGATTTGTGGAATGGCTTCAAGGATACTTCGCAGTGGAGTTTGTATTGGAAAACGCGCGCGCTCTTTCGCGAAGGCCCCGTGGCGGTGCGCGCGGAGGAAGAGGAACGCGCCGAGATTGAGGCCGAAGTCACCAAGCTGGTTGGCGACAAAGTGCCGCCTGAGGAAATCACCGCGCACTTTGAGCAATTGCCGATGCGTTACTTCCGCGCCTCGCCGGCTGATGAAATCGCCGAGGACATCGGGTTGGTCAATGAATTCATCCGGCTGCAAATCGCTTTCGACGATCGAATGCTCGAGCCCGCTGTGGAATGGCAGCGCGACCGCGATCGCGGCTATGCCGTCGCCAGCATTTGCACGTGGGATCGCCCCGGACTCTTCAGCCGCATCACCGGCGTGCTCGCCCAGTGCGGGTTGAATATTTTAAGCGCACAGATTTTCACGCGCGGTGATTCGATGGTGCTCGATCACTTTCATCTCACCGACGCCCGCACCGGCCAGTTGCCCACCGGCGAGCAACGCGCGCAATTCACCGAACGCCTCAAGCCAGCCCTCGCCGCGCACGAGGATCCCGATCTCGATCTCGCGGAGCTTCCCGATTCCGGCATCGAATACACCTCGCTCACCGGCGAACGCATCCCCACCGCCATCCATTTCGACAACCGCTCCAGCGCCGAATTCACCGTGCTCGATCTCGAAGCCGAGGATCACGTCGGCCTCCTCTACGCCGTCACGCATACGATAAATGCCCTTGGCCTCACCATCGAGCTCGCCCGCATCAACACCGAAAAAGGCGGCGCCAACGATAGCTTTTATCTAACCGACATCGATGGCGAAAAAGTAGAAGACGAAAGCCGCCAGCAATTCATCGCCACAATGCTCCGCCACGTCATCGCCGCGCTGCACGAGGCGTGATCAACCCTCCAGCAACGCCATAGCCGCCGCTTGGCCGCCGTTGTGGCTGAGGCTGACGTGGACGCTTTTGCCGCCTTGTTCGATTAACAGAATTTTTCCGCGGCCATGCAGTTTTACCGTCGGGCGGCCTTTGGGTTGATGGACGATTTCGATGTCGTGCCAGCCGAGTTGTGCGCCGATGCCGGTCCCGAAGGCTTTGCTGATCGCTTCCTTGCCGGCAAAACGCGCGGCGATGCATTGGGCGGGGTCGCCCTGCGAGAGGCAATATTTAATTTCCTCCTCGCGCAGCACGCGATTCATAAATCGCTTGTGCCAGCGCTTGTAAATTTTGCGGATGCGCTCCACTTCCACAATGTCGATGCCGGTACCAAAAATCATCCGCGATAGCCTTTCATCAGCCGCAACATTTCTTTCACCGCCCTCGGTAAGCCCACGCTCACGGCGTGGCTGATGATGCAGTGGCCGATGTTGAGTTCCTCCAAATGCGGCACGGCGTGCAGCGTGGCGAGGTTTTCGTAATTAATTCCGTGCCCCGCATTCACGCGCAGGCCGAGGCTGTGCGCGTGGGCGGCGGCGGCGATGAGGCGGTTGAGTTCCCGCTTGCGGGCGCGGGCATTGCCAAAGTGCTCGGCAAACTGGCCGGTGTGCAGCTCAATAAACTGCGCGCCCGAGCGCGCGGCGGCGTCCACTTGTTTGGCGTCGGGATTGATAAATAAACTGACTTCAATGTTGGCCTTCGCCATTTTTTTGCAAGTACGCTTCAGCGCGGGTAATTGACCGGCCACATCCAGCCCGCCTTCGGTGGTGATCTCCTCGCGTTTCTCGGGGACGAGACAGACGATTTCCGGTTTGGTGCGTAGTGCGATGCGGACCATCTCGGCGGTGTTGGCCATTTCGAAATTGAACCGCACGCTCACCGCCTTGCGCAGCGCGGCGATGTCGGCATCCAAAATGTGGCGGCGATCCTCGCGCAAATGCGCGGTGATGCCGTGCGCGCCCGCGGCCACGGCGGCGATGGCCGCGTCCACCGGCGAAGGTTCGCCGCGCTTTTGCCCACGTTGCCCTCGATAGCGTGCCTCGCGCAGCGTCGCGACGTGGTCGATGTTGACTCCCAACTTAAGCATCGGGACACGCTACGCAAATTCCCCCGCCTTGCCAACTCTGCGGTGTGTGTTAAAAATTCGTTGTGAAATTTCCGATGCTCATCATCGCCGCGTTGATTATGGCGGGAGTGTTAGTGGGCGATTGGATTTTGCTTCCGTCCGAATGGGTGCTTGCGCTGGCATTGCTCGCAGCGGGCGTGGCGCTCGCCGCCGTGTGGCTGGGCCAACGCTGCGATGGGGCGGTGTCGCAACGAGTAGGGATTTCTGATGACCGCCTCGGGATGGTTTCCGGCATAGCCGATGCCGTGCGGCAAGTGGCGTTGATTGCCACGATTGTGTTGTTGGGTTGGGCTAATTACGCGTGGCAGACTGCGCCCATTTCACCGAATGATCTGCGGCATCTCATTCCGGAGGAGGGCGCGATTGTCACACTGCGCGGCGAATTGGCGGCCACGCCGGAACGCCGTCGCGCGGGTGTGGTGGAGCGCATCTCGATGCGCATTCGCGCCGAGAGCATTACGCGCCGTGGCCAAAGCCAACTCGCCCATGGCACGGTGATGGTGACGACCACGAATCAACTGGGCGAAGATTATTATTCCGGGCAAATCGTGGAGGTGGATGGCGTGCTCATCCAACCCGAGCACGCGAAAGCACCCGGATTATACGACCGCCGCGAAAGCCTGCGGCGTCGCGGCATTTATTTTGAACTGAATACTGACAAACTCACGCGCTGGAAACTCATCCCGCAAAGCAATCCGCCGCGCCGCCCTTTGGCCGATCGCTTTCGCGCTTGGGCGCGGCACAACCTCAGCCGCGGTCAGCCGGAACAGGACGAAGCGCTGGAGTTGCTGTGGGCGATGAGCCTCGGCTGGCGCACGGCGCTCACCGGTGAAGTGGCCGCGCCGTTTATGCGATCGGGCACGATGCATTTTTTTGCGATTAGTGGGTTGCACATCGGCTTGGTGGCGGGAATTTTTGTGGTGTTGCTGCGGGTGCTGCGCGTGCCGCGCGGTTGGGTGGGGGTGGTGGCGATTCCGTTGCTGTGGTTTTACACGGCGGCCACCGGCTGGCAACCCTCCGCAGTGCGGGCCACGGTGATGATGACGCTCATCCTTGCGGCGTGGTCGCTCAAGCGACCGGTTAATATTTTAAACTCCCTCGGCATGGCGGCATTCCTAATTTTGTTATGGGATCCACAGCAACTTTTTCGCGCGAGCTTTCAGCTGTCCTTCGCGGTGGTGTTTAGTCTCGCGTTGGTGATGCCGCCCATCGTGGAGCGCTTGCAAACAGGTGTGCGGCCGGATCCGTTTTTGCCGCGCAAACTCTGGTCGCGCTGGCGGCGTTGGATGTTGGAGCCGTCGTATTGGTTGGTGGGCGCGATCGCTGTTTCATTTTGTGCATGGCTCGCGTCGTTGCCGCTCATTGCGCATTATTTTCATTTGTTTAACCCAGTGGCATTGCTGGCCAATGTGCCGGTGGTGGCGTGCGGCACGCTGGCGTTGGCGAGTTGTATGGGGAGTTTTATTTGCGGCGGCTGGCTGGAGCCACTCACCGTTTTGTTCAATCACTCGGCGTGGTTTTTTATGAACTGCATGATGGCCATCAGCCAATGGACATCCGATCTCCCCGGCGCGTGGCAATACGTGCGCGCACCCGCGCCGTGGATGATGGCCGGCTGGTACGCGGTGCTTTTCGGCGTGGGCACGGGTTGGTTTCTGAAAGCAAACGTGCGCCGTTGGGCGATGGGCGGTAGCGGCGTGTTCGTGGTTTTGTTGTTGGCGAGTTGGCAAACCGATCGACAGGAAGTGCGGATCACGATGCTGCCGGAAGGGCCAATGATTCACGTGGAGGCCAGCGCGCACACATCCAATTTACTCATCGACACCGGCGATGCGATGGCCGTGGAGTATACCGTGCAGCGCCACTTGAAAACACGCGGTGTGGATGAGCTGCACGCCGTGGCGCTCACGCACGGCATCGGCCATCACATTGGCGGCTTCACTAATTTGATGGCCGCGCAGCCGCTAGAGCGTGTTAGTCTGAGCCACGCCAAATCGTCCTCTAAATTTCAAAAAATCGTGCTGGCGGAATTGGCGCAACGAGGGGAATTGAAAAACGAAGTTTCCGCCGGTGACACCATTGGCCCGTGGACGGTGATGCATCCGGTGAAGGGCGATGATTTTTCCAAAAGCACGGACGACGCCCTTGTGCTTCGCGGCGAATTCCACGGGGTGCGCGTGCTCCTTCTTTCCGATGTGGGCTCGGGTGGCTGCCAAGCGATGATGGCCCGCGGCGCCGATTTGCGTGCGGACATCGTGGTCGCCGCCATCCCAAGCTATGGCGAACCCCTGAATGCGGGCTTACTGCGTCTCATTGATCCGAAAGTAATTATTGTTCACGACTGTCAATATCCCATCGCCGAACGTGCCCCAGCCGAGTTGCTTAAACGCCTAAGTGTAAGTGGTGCCGAAGTGTTTTCCGTGCAGCGAGACAAAGGGATTTGCCTTTCCATCGCTCGCGGTGATTGGTGTTTGAAAAACTCAACAGGCGTGTTGTGGCGCAGCCGTGAGCATTAGCGGGGATTTACTCGCGTGCCGGTCGCACAAAACAGCCAAGCCCAATGCAACCCAATCCATTGAGTAACAGAAACGCCGTTGCCAAAACCGAAAGCGCCTCAGCGTTGCGGTTGTTTAGAATGACAGAGCCGGGTTCGGAGCCGGGGCGGATGTCGTAGCAGATCATTTGCTGATCGTTGCGGAGGTAAAGGCGGCCGTTGGCGAGGGCGGGGTTGTTCCAGGTTTTGCCGGGCAGAGCGGGGAGGCGGGCGATTTGTTGGTGGGATTCGGGGGTGGCCTTGGCGAGGGCGAGGTCGCCGTTTTCGCATTGGATGATGAGGTGGCCTTGGGCGAGGAGAAGCTGGCCGTGGCCGTAGTTATCGCCGCGCCATTGTTCTTCGCCGGTTTGGGCATTGAGGCAGACGAGGTAGGCGGCGTTGTCGCCGCCGCCGTCATCGAGGCCATAAAGGTGGCCTTCGTGAAACACGGAACTGGTGAATTTATTTTTCAGGTGTTTGTTTTCCCACAAGAGTTTGGCGGAAAAGGCGTCGCCATCTTTTGCGATTTTTGTGATTTCGATGAGGCCGCAGCCGGTGCCGTATCCGGCGCTGATGAAAATGTGTGTGTCATCGATCACAATGGGTTGGGCGATGTTGTTGTCGTAGCTCACGGTCCATTTTACGGTCCACAAAATTTCGCCGTCTTCCAGCGAGAGCCCTTGGATCGCGCGGCCGGCACAGAGCAGTATTTGTTTGCGTCCGGCCAGCGTGGCGGTGATGGGCGACATGTACGCCTGTTTTTCGGCGGCGGAACGCCACAGGACTTCGCCGGTCATTTTGTCCAATGCAAACACTGTGTGCTTGGCAGTGCCCGCGCGCGCACCGGCAGTGATGATCAGTTTTCCGCCTGCCACCCACGGCGAGGCGCACGTACCGAAGGGGAGGTTGCGCGTGCCGAAGGCGTCGTAAATGTTTTTGTGCCAAATCACTTTGCCGGTGTCGGCGGCGAGGCAATGGAGTTGGCCTTCGGCGCCGAGTGTGTAGAGGCGGCCGTCATCCCATGTGGGCGTGGAGCGCGGGCCCACGCCGCCCATTGCGGATTTGTCATTAAATTTTCCAGCGTACGCGTGTCGCCATAGGCCGCGTCCATCGGCGAGGTTGTAGCAGGTGACCACTTCGCCTTCGGCCCATTGCTCGAGCGTGAAGAGACGGCCATGCGCGAGGGTCATCGAGGCGTGGCCGCCGCCGACTTGGGTGGTCCACGCGGGCTTGGGCGGGGCGGTGTCCCAATCGGTGCGAATGGCGGGCCCGGTGTAAATGCCATCGCGCTGCGCGCCGCGATAGCCCGGCCAATGAGCGGGGTTATCGGGGTTGGGTTTGCGGTCGGAATATTTCCAATCCGCATCGCCGGGCGCGGTCAGCATCCATCGGAGGTCGCCGGGCAAGCCGCGTCCATCCCAGTCCACACGCGTCCAGCCGACCTTGGTCATCAGCAAAATTCCGAGAATGAATTGGACGAGCATGAAGATGAGCAGCATCACAGTCTTTCCTCCGCGCCACGGGAGGCGATGCCGCCACAACAGCCAAATGGCCAGCGGCGGGCAAAGGTAGCTGGCAAGGCGCGGGGAGACTCGCGGTTCGGGGTTGCTCATGGGCGGAGTGTATCTGTGTTGGTGCCGAGGGCAAACGTTTTGGCAAAGGCGCGCGCTGTGTTTATACTGAGCCCGTGCCCAATCCATTTCTCACCGCCGCGTGGCGCGATTTGCTGCTGCTGAATTGGCGCGTGGATCCCGCGTTGCTTGCACCGTCTGTGCCGGCGGGCACGGAATTGGATCAGTGGGATGGCGCGCATTGGGTGAGCCTCGTTGGATTTCGGTTTCTGGATTTGGCAGTGAAGGGGATGCCGGCATTGGGGCATCGGGATTTTCCGGAAATTAATCTGCGTTTTTATGTGCGGCGCGAGGTGAATGGTGAAGTGCGCCGGGGCGTGGTGTTTCTGCGCGAGTTGACGCCGCGCCGGATCGTGGAGTGGGTGGCGCGTGCGGTTTATAATGAGCCGTACCAAACGCTGCCGATGCGGAGTGTCGTGAGCAATACGCAAACGCAATACGAGCTGCAGCAAGCCGGCCAATGGCAGGGCATCACGGCGCGGGCAACTGACAATTGGCGCGCGCCGAATCCGATGGAGGAATTTTTCATCGAGCATTACTGGGGTTACAACCGGCAGACCGATGGCGGCACGATAGAGTACGAAGTGACGCATCCGAAATGGAAAACTCGGGCGGCGGATTTGTCGCGGTTCGATGTGGATGTGGAACGCATTTATGGTTCCGAGTGGGCAAAAGTTTTAGGGCGTGCTCCGGATTCCGTTGTGCTTGCAGATGGCTCGGAGGTGGCGGTGTTTTCTGGCGGGCGGATTTGATTAAGCCAGAATCTCTTTCACCACTTTGCCGGGTTGGCCGTCGGTGAGGGTTTGTTCCTGAGCGGCGCGTTTGTAGGTGAGTTTTTCGTGGTCGAGGCCGAAGAGGTGTAACAAAGTGGCGTGGTAGTCGTAATGGTTTACCACATTTTCGATGGCGCGGTGGCCCCATTCGTCGGTGGCGCCGTGGATGTGGCCGGGTTTGAAGCCGCCGCCGGCGAGCCACATCGAGAAGCCATAGGTGTTGTGGTCGCGGCCGGGGCTTTTTTCGTTTTGCACGACGGGTAGTCGGCCCATCTCGCCGCCCCAATGGACGACCGTGCTGTCGAGCAAACCGCGTCCTTTTAAATCCTTCACCAGCGCGGCCATTGGTCGGTCGATTTTTTTGCAGGATGCGGGCAGGGAATTGATGATGTTGCCGTGGTGATCCCAAAATTGATTTTTCGTGAACACCTGCACAAAGCGCACGCCGCGCTCGACGAGCCGCCGTGCGATGAGGCAGCGTGTGCCAAAATCCTTCGTGGCCGCGTCATCGATGCCGTAGAGTTTTTTCGTGGCGTCGCTTTCGCTGGAAATATCCATCACATCGGCGGCGGCGGTTTGCATGCGGGCGGCCAGTTCAAAACTCGCGATGCGCGCCTCGAGGTCGAGCTCGCCCTTGCTTTTGCCATCGCGATTCAGTGCGTTTAGAAATTCCAAAAATTTTTCCTGCGGCTTGCCGCGCAGATGCGGCGGCGGGTCGAGGTTTAGAATGCGCGGCTCGCGCGCGCGCACGACGGTGCCTTGATAAAGGCTCGGCAGCCAACCGGCGGACCAGTTGAGCACGCCGAGCACGGGGATGTTCACCGGATCGCGCAGCACCATGTACGCGGGGAGATTTTGATTTTCCGTGCCGAGGCCATAGGTGAGCCAACTGCCCAGCGCCGGGCGGCCGGCCACGGTGCGGCCGCTGTTCAGCGCGTGGATAGATTGGCCGTGATTGTTCACGCCGGTGCGCATGCTGCGAATGAGGCAAATCTCGTCAGCGATGGAACCGAAGCCCGGCACGATTTCAGAAAAATCCATGCCGCTTTGACCGTGCTTTTTAAACTTCCATTTGCTGGCCAGCACCTTGCTGCTTGCTTGCGCGGCGTTGTCGTATTTTATTTTCTCGGGAAAATCCTTGCCGTTCCATTTGTCGAGCAACGGTTTGGGGTCGCAAATATCCATGTGGCTCGGGCCGCCCTGCATGAAACAGGAAATCATCGCCTTCGCTCGCGGCACGTGGTGGGGCTGCTTGGGCAGCAGTGTGTGCGCGACCGCCGCGAGATTGGGCTTCACCGGCTTGGCCAGCAATCCCTCCCGCTGCAACAGCCATGCCAACGCGACCCCGCCAATGCCCATCGCGTTTTGGGAGAGGAAATGCCGGCGGGTGGATTGGAGGTGGGGGTTCATATATTATCAATGCAAGGTGGTGGGAATGACCAATGACCAAAACCCAATTCCCAAGGAATGCCCAAATCCCAATTTTAAATCTTGGTCATTGGAATTTCCTTGGGGCTTGGCCATTGGGCAATTGGTCATTTTCTCAATCCACATAAACAAATCGATTCGCGCTCATCAGCGCTTGGCAGTAATTGGCCAGCGCAGTCAGCTCGGGGGTCTTGTCCTTTCGTTCTTTAAAAAGCGCGGTTTGTTTCTGCACAAACTCCCGCGCGCGCGACAGCTCGGCGCCGGTGGGCTCGTGGCCGAGGGCGTGTTCCCAGCCGGCGGCGAGTTGGCGGTCGAGGTCTTTGCTGGCGAGCTTTTGCAGGCGCACGGCCATCACGCGGCTTTGAGCAATCACGAAATTGTTGTTCATAAAAATCAACGCCTGCGGGGCCACGGTGGAGACGGGGCGCTTGGCGCAGTTGGGCTCCATGGCGGGCGCGTCGAAGGCGTCGAGGAAGGAGAGCTTGCGCGAGCGGCGTACTTGCACGTAAAGGCTGCGGCGAAATTCTTCGCCCTTGAGGTCGGCGGACTTGCCGGGCTTGCGTTCGCCGTCGAGATTTTCCTTGCCGATGATAAACTGGCCGACCTCGTCCTCCATCACCGGCACGGGCTTGCCGCCGATTTTCATTTTGATTTGGCCGCTAACTGAAAGAATGGCATCGCGAATTGTCTCCGCCTCCATGCGGCGAATATTCACCCGTCCGAGCAGCCGATTGTCCGGGTCGATGGAATCCTGTTTGGCGTTGCGCCAGGAAACTTGGCGGTAAGCGTCGCTGGTCATGATGAGTTTGTGGAGGCGCTTGAGTTGCCAGCCTTGTTTCATGAAATCGTGCGCAAGCCAGTCGAGCAACTCGGGATGGCTGGGGTGTTCGCCGAGCTTGCCGAAATCGCCCGGCGTGTCCACGAGGCCGCGGCCGAAGTGATGCAGCCAAAATCGGTTCACCAACACGCGCGCGGTGAGCGGATGCTGGCCGTCGGTCAAGTGTTTCGCGAACGCCGTTCGGCGGCCGGTGGACGGGATGGCGGCGTTGTTTTCCGGAATGGCCTTGGCGGCCACCACTGACAGGCCGGCCGGTTTCACGGCGGCCTTGGGCTGGTCGTGGTTGCCGCGATAAAAAACGTGCGTCGTGGGCACCTTACCCGGCTGCTCGGTGAGCGCGCGGATGAACGGCTCCTCCGGCTTGGTGGCGCGGAGATCCTTCGCCTTTTTCGCCATCGCATCGAGCACCTTTTTGCTGAGCGCATCGCGGAAAAATTTGATGCGCGCGTCGATGCGCTTGAGTTCCATCGCCGCCTTGGGGTCGTCCTTTTTGCCGGCGAACTTTTTTCGCTCGGTGTTGAGCTTGCTGATTTCGCCGCTGTATTCGCGGTCGTAAAGGTACAGCGAACCGGCGCTGATTTGGCGGACGCTCGGGTATTTTTTTAACAGCGCGGTTTGTTCGTCATTTCGTTTCTTGGCGCGGTATGCTTCGCGCAGTGACTTGCGGGCTTCCTCCGGCACGGCCTCGAGCTTCCACGTGAGCGTGCGGTCGATGAAGAAATCGACTTTTTTCTGGCGAAGCGCGTCGAGTTTCTTGGCTTCGACTTCAACCTCAGCGGATTTTTTCCGGTCGGCATCCGTGAAAAGAGTGATGCGCCGGCTGTTCGGCGCGCGCCAACGCTTGGGGTCGAGGCCCGGCTCGAAGATGGCGCGGAGCTGATAATAATCGCGCTGCGGGATGGGGTCGTAACGATGGTCATGGCATTGTGCGCAGCCGACGGTGAGGCCCATCAGCGATGTGGAAACAATCTTGAGTGTTTCGGCCATGACTTGATTTCGCGCAGTGGCGTTGTTTGCGTTTCCCGTGCCGTCGGGTGCCATTCGGAGAAAGCCGGTGGCGGTGAGTTTGTCAATTTGCTCGGGCTTTAAATCCGTGTATGGCGGCTTCACCATTTCGTCGCCGGCGAGTTGTTCGCGGATGAATCGGTCCCACGGAAGGTCATCATTAAACGCGCGAATCACATAATCGCGGTAACGCCATGCCCACGCGCGCTCGGCATCGGTTTCATTGTAGCCCTCGGAATCCGCATAGCCCGCGACATCCAGCCAATGCCGCCCCCAGCGCTCGCCGTACCGTGGCGAGGCCAGCAGCCGGTCGATGAGTTTGGCGTATGCCTCGGGCGAGGTGTCGTCCAGGAAATTTTTGACTTCCGCGCGCGAAGGCGGCAGTCCCGTAAGGTCAAACGTTGCGCGACGTATCAATGTGCGTTTGTCCGTCATCTTCGAAAACCCAAGCCCTTTCGCCTTGAGTGTGCGCAGCAAAAAAGCATCGATGGGATTCTTCGCGCCCTTGGGCACTGTTGAATTTTTGATCGGCTGGAATGCCCAAAAATCTTGTTCCTCCTCCGTGATGCCCACCGCGTCGGGATCTTCCGGCTCGGGCCGTGCCGTCTTTGCGCCCTGCGCAATCCACGTGCGCATCAGCGCGATCTCCGTCTCCGCCAGCTTGGCTTGACCCTTCGGCATTTTGCCTTCACTGACCAATTGCAACAGCCGGCTCTTCCGTGGTTGCCCAATCACAATCGCCGGCCCGTGCTCGCCGCCCTCCAGCAACAACCGCCGCAGCCGCACATCAAGCCCGCCCTTTTCCTTGCCGTCCTCTCCGTGGCATTGAAAACAATGCGCTTTGAGAATCGGCCGGATATCCTTTTCGAAAAACACCGGCTCCACCGCGTGTAATGCGCTCGTTCCGAGAATCAATAATGCGATGGAGGCCTTCATCAATCTGCGGTTTTGACTCTAAACAATGCGGGCGCATTCGGCAAGGTTGTGAAATTAACAGTCGCATTTTAGAGTGGACAATTGAGGTGGAGCATTGGATTTTTTCCGAATGAAGCCGTGCATTTTGCTCCTCGTTTCGCTGTGTGTTTTCCAAACACTTTCCGCTGCACCCACTTGGAAAGCCGCCGTGACCAAGGCGGTGATTACGCCGGACAAGCCATTGTGGATGGCCGGTTACGCTTCGCGCAAATCCGGTGCGGAGGGGAAGTTGCAGGATCTTTTTGCCAAGGCGTTGATGGTAGAAGATGCCTCAGGGGAGCGGATGGTGATTATCACGCTGGATCTCATCGGTGTGCCGCGGCCGTTTCGGTTGGCGATGGAAAAGGCGGCACTCGCGAAGTTCAAGTTACCGGCGTCGCATCTGTTGATCAACGCTTCGCACACGCACAGCGGGCCGATGATCCGCGTGGTGCGGCCCATTGGCAAGGGCGCACTCATCCGGCCGGCGACGGCTTCTTACGATAACATTCCCGCCGCCCAACAAGCGCAGCGCGTGGCGGAGACGCTCGCTTACATGGACAAGTTGCACACCACGCTGCTCGGGCTTATCGGCGATTGCATTCAAAACCCTCAGCCCGTGAAGATTGCTTACAGCCACGCGCGGTGCGGGTTTGCGATGAATCGGCGCTTGCCGGTGAAAGACGGTTTTCGCAATAGCCCGAATCCCGACGGCCCGGTGGATCACGATGTGCCCGTGTTGCAGGTACGCAGCACGGAAGGCAAGTTGCTGGGAATTCTATTTGGCTACGCCTGCCACAACACCACCACCGGTACAATGAAGTTTAACGGCGATTATGCCGGTTGGGCGCAGGAATATTTGGAGGCGGACAACCCCGGCGCGGTGGCGCTCTTTGTCACCGGCTGCGGGGCTGATCAAAATCCCTACCCGCGCGGCACCATCGAGCTGGCCAAAAAACACGGCCGCTCACTGGCCACCGCCGTGGAGGCCGGGCTTATTGCGAATCCGAAGACTCTCACCGGTTCACTGCGCGCGGCACTGGCGTATCAGAATATTGATTACTCCAAACACCCCACCCGCCCCGAGCTGGAGGCCCGAGCCAAGAGCCCCAACCGCTACGACAAACGCTACGCCGAGACGCTGCTGGAAATCCTCGACGCCGAAGGCGCGTTGCCCAAGCACTATCCCGTGCCCGTGCAGGTCATTCGTTTCGGCGACCAACTCACGATGGTGACAATGGGCGGCGAAGTGGTGGTCGACTATTCGCTGCGCCTCAAGCGCGAGCTCGGCAAAGGCCGCGCGGTGTGGGTGGCCGGTTATTCCAATGACGTGATGACGTACATCCCCAGTTTACGCGTGTTAACCGAAGGCGGCTATGAAGGCGGCGGTGCCATGCGCTACGTCCGCAGCAATCCGCACCCCAGCCACTGGGCCCGGAGCATTGAAAAACGGCTGGTGGACCGCATCCATTTGCTGGATCGAAAACTCACCGGCGCGCGCGAGTAAAATCTTGCCGAAAAGATTGTCCGTGATAAGATGAGCGGGAGGAATTGGGCGGCACTTCTTGCATCGCCTCGCTTCCAAAAAACATTTTGTAATGCCACCTCCTCCACAACCCGGAGCCGCGCCGCCTCAAAAGAAGGCGACCGTGCGCATCGGCCTCCCGCCCAAGCCGGACGCCAAGCAAACCATTCGCATCAGTCTACCCGGCCGAGGCGGCGGCCGTGCCGCACCGGCCCCGGCACCAGCGCAAGCACCGGCGGCTGTCACGGCACCCGTTCCCGCTGCTGCACCCGCACCAGCTCCTATTCCCGCACCAGCGCCTATTCCTGCTGCAGCACCTGCACCTGTTCCTGCTGCCGCGCCAATGCCGGGGGCTCCTGCGCCTGCGATGGATCAGGGTATTCCCACTTCCGGCACCGCACCAATGCCCGCTGCGGCCCCGATGCCCGCTGCGGCTCCGATGCCCGCTGCGGCTCCGATGCCCGCTGCGGCTCCGATGCCCGCTGCGGCTCCGATACCCGCTGCGGCTCCGATACCCGCTGCGGCTCCGATACCCGCTGCGGCTCCGATGCTCGCTGCGGCTCCAATGCTCGCTGCGGCTCCTGTGGCTGGGCCCATTCCGGTTCCAGCCGCTGGACCCGGCGTGGACACCACCCCTCCGGGTGCGCCTGCACCCTCGCCCATGCCCATGCCCGGCGCGGCACCTGGTATGGCGGCAATGGATCCGGC
>Ga0302135_10001476_pt1 | contig 14221 bp, 15 predicted proteins | sample CBN3_surface_MG_FD_203119 | JGI IMG/M metagenome (GOLD analysis project Ga0302135, IMG submission 203119) | Marine microbial communities from Western Arctic Ocean, Canada - CBN3_32.1 | ecosystem: Environmental > Aquatic > Marine > Oceanic | place: Canada: Western Arctic Ocean | collected...
GCAAGATCTAGCGGTTCTGCGATCATGTGTGGCGAGTGCATCACCGTCGTTGAAAGGGTAGCACACGATCAAGGTCGTTTTCTCCATGAGTGATGCTTTAGAATCCTGGAGCCAGGTCGACCAGGATTGGGCCGCCTGGCGTCGTCAGAGGAGGCGTTGCTCGAATGCTCGCCTCCACGTACGATGACAACGACAGGTCGATGGACAGCATGCGGGTCGAGGTGGCTCGCGGCATCACGAACGAAGAGATGAGGATTCATGCGAGGAAATGACACGGTGATCGCGAAACTGAATGAGGCGCTCCGCGAGGAATTGTCGGCCATTAACCAGTACTTCCTTCACGCGGAGATGTGCCATAACTGGGGGTACCATCGCCTGGGAAGCTACATCAGGAAGCAGTCCATCGACGAGATGAAGCATGCGGAGAAGGTCATCGAGCGCCTGCTCTTTCTCGACGCGGTGCCGCAGATGGACTACCTGCCACTGAACGTCGGACAGTCGGTGAAGGCCCAACTCGAGGCGGACCTAAAACTCGAAGTGAACGCGGTCGCGATGTACAACAAGGCGGTCGCCGTGGCACGCGAGCATCATGACGAGGCCTCCGCCGACTTGTTCCTCCTGCTGCTCAAGGACGAAGAACAGCATGTCGACTGGCTCGAGGTCCAGATGCACCAGATCTCGGAGATCGGATACGAGCAGTATCTGTCGCTCCAGTCGGAGGGTGAGAAGGGCTAGCGTTCCGCAACCGATATTCGGTGACGGTATCGAAGGTCAGGACTTACGATGCTCGGCATTTCGGAAGGCTAGGCTTCTCGCCGGTGCTCGCCACGCGGCGCGGACCGCACGAGCCAGATTGGGGTCCGAGCCGTCCAGGTGTGCTGCCAGGGCGAGAATCTTATTCTCGATGCGTGCGACTCGTGCCGCGTAGCCCTCAAGGTCGCCGTGGTGCTGCAGGTCACGCCGAAGCAGGCCAACTTTTTCCACCAGCTCGACCAACAGGTGGGTGCAGTCATCGGTGTCGGTGACGGTAGTCATGCCTGACCATTTTCCGCCACATCCGTTATAATTTTGCCCATGTGGACCAAACAGATGGGCGGCGTGCGCAAGAAGGCGCCCCGCACAATTGCGGTGGTTGACCCGGATGCCTGCTTCGGTGCGTTCGCCTGCTCAATCTGCCAGGTTGCCTGCCCGGTAGCGGGCTGTATCGTCGAGGTGCCAGACCAGGACGGCCGCATGGTCTGCGCGGTGAGAGCGGATCTGTGTATCGGATGCGGCCTCTGTGTGAGTCTGGGCAACACCACCGCGCCGCAGAAACGGGAGTTCGGATGCCCTGCGGATTACGACGCCATTGACATGGTGCCGTTCGCGGACATGGTCCAAGCCATCGAGGCCGCCGAGGCCGGTCTGTTGCCTGCTGAGACGCCGATCACGGGTGTCGCCAACGAATTCGCCACTGCTACGGGGCCGGCCGGTCCTGTTCGTCAGGCGGAGTAGGCGTTCGACGCCCCTGCTGCGTAACAATACCCAACCAATCCACGCAGCGGACGTAGCTCAGGATTCAAGCCATCCGAGGCACCCGGCACCGGTGAATAGGCTCGCGGCAGAACAGAGTCCCTACCTGTTGCAGCATCAGGACAACCCCGTGGACTGGTATCCCTGGGGTTCAGACGCGTTCGAGCAGGCGCGCCGAGAGAACCGTCCCATCTTCCTGTCGATCGGGTACTCGACGTGTCATTGGTGCCATGTGATGGCCCATGAGAGTTTCGAGAATCCCCTGGTAGCCGAGGTGCTCAACAGGCACTTCGTCTCCATTAAGGTGGATCGCGAGGAGCGCCCGGACGTGGACCGTGTCTACATGGCATTCATCCAGGCAACCACTGGTTCAGGCGGATGGCCGATGAGCGTCTGGCTGACACCGACGCTCGAGCCGTTCCACGGCGGCACCTACTTCCCACCCACGTCACGGTGGGGAAGGTCAGGTTTCGTTGAAGTGCTCGAGGAGATCGCTCGCATGTGGCGTGAGGAACGCGAGCATGTCATTCGGTCGGCCGGCACCATCATCGGTCGCCTGCGCGAACTCGGTCGGCGTGCGGGGGTGTCCGAGTTTCCGGGTCCGGACGTCCTCCTGCGCGCGGTCGAGCAGTTCGCGGCGACCTTCGATGGGCGGCGTGGCGGCTTCGGCGACGCGCCGAAGTTCCCGCGACCGACTGAGTTGCTGTTCCTGCTCCGAGAGCATGCCCGCACGGGCGACGTGTCGGCACGTGACATGGCGCTGTCCACCCTCAGGGCAATGGCGTTGGGCGGCATGCGGGATCATCTGGGTGGCGGATTCCATCGGTACTCGGTGGACGGCGGGTGGCGAGTACCCCACTTCGAGAAGATGCTCTACGATCAGGCTCAACTGGTCCTGGCCTATCTCGACGCGGCTCAGGTCACCGGCGACCGCTTCTGGAGCGAGGTCGCGGCGGATACGCTGGCCTACGTGCGGCGCGACCTGGGTGATGCCGGCGGCGGCTTCTGTTCGGCTGAGGATGCCGACAGCGTGCCGCCAGACCAGGCCGGGAACGCGCATGCGCACAAGACTGAGGGCGCGTTCTATCTCTGGCACGACACGGAAATAGGAGTGGTGCTCGGAGAGGAGGCGGATCCGTTTCGGCTGCGATTCGGCGTCTTGCCTGACGGGAACGCGCCGTCCGACCCGCACGACGAATTCAGCCACCGCAATCTGCTGTACGCCGCGCACTCGGTGGAGGAGGTTGCCACCATCGTCGGACGACCTGCAGAGGAAGTTGGGGCGTCGCTTGTCAGGTCACGTGAGCATCTGGCGGAGGTGCGTTCAGGGCGCCCTCGCCCGCAACGTGACGACAAAGTGCTCACGGCTTGGAACGGTCTCGCGATTGCGGCCTTTGCGCGGGCGGCGCGTGTGCTCGGTGGAGGCCCATGGCTGGCATCGGCCGTTGGCGCTGCCAGATTTCTGCGGCAGCACATGTGGGACGACGCGCGTGGCGTGTTGCTGCGCCGCTACAGGCAAGGCGAGGCAGGTATCGGGGCGTACGCCGAAGACTACGCGTACCTGGTTTACGGGCTTCTGGAACTGCTCCAGGCGACCGGAGATCCAGAGTGGCTCTCCTGGGCCCTCTCCCTCCAGCGACAGCAGGACGTGCTGTTCTGGGACGAGGCGGAGGCCGGCTGGTTCAGTACCACGGGCACCGATCCAACCGTACTTCTACGGTTGAAGGAGGACCACGACGGCGCTGAACCGGCGGCGAGCTCCGTGGCGACGCTCAATCTCCTCACCATCGCTCATCTCACCGGAGACGGTGAGGCCGCATCTCGGGCCGAGCGGACGCTGACGTCTTTCGGCGGGCGTCTCGCCGGTATGGGACGCAGCGTGCCTATGATGCTCGCGGCGTTGTCCACTTGGCACATACGAGTTCCGCAGATCGTGGTGGTCGGGCCGGCTGGGCGTGGAGACACACAGGCGCTCCTGGCCGAAGTTAACGCTCGCCACATGCCAGGCGCCCTGTTGCTTCCTCTGGACCCGTCGGCTCAAGATGCCATGGGTGACCTGTTGCCCTGGGTGAGATCTATGGGGATGCGCGATGGTCGCGCCACCGCCTATGTGTGCCGTGACTTCGTCTGCCAAGCGCCGGTGACCGAAGCCAAGACCCTTCGCGCGCAACTCGAGGAACGACATGGAATTTCCGGTTGATATTTGGCTGCGGGGCGAAAACCACGCAACGACGGAAGTGATTGCGCCGGTCGCCAGTGAGCCGCGTGCGTGGACCGACCCGGACGTGGCCCTAGTGCTCACAGGCATGTTGCGGGCACTCGAACGCGCCAAGAACCCCGCCAGCGCGCCGGACCGTCCGGTGGCACTGCGGGGGTTCAGCTGGATCGTGAACCCATACGCTGAGGGCGGGGTCGTCATCGCCTTGGAGCTCACGCTCGGAGCCGTGGTGGCCGGTCCGTTCGACATTCCTGCCTCCGCGTTGACGTCGATGATCGAGCGTGCAATGGCGGCCGACGGTCGAGAGTCGACGACAGTCCACTGAGAGCCAGGATAGGTGGACCCGACGACGCTCTTGTGCTGTAGTTAACCAGCATGTCTGTCGATATCCCAGCGCTCCGCCACGACTGGTCTCTGCCAGAGATCGAGGCCTTCTACACCGCACCCCTGACCGACCTCGTGCTCCGTGCGCAGTTGGCTCATCGCGAATGGCACCCACCCAACGAGGTGCAGGGGTGCGTACTGCTCAACATCAAGACGGGCGGTTGCCCTGAGGACTGTGCGTACTGCCCTCAGTCGGCTCACTACAGCACCGACGTCGGCCGTGAGCGCATGCTCGACGTGGACGAAGCGATCGTGGCAGCCACGCAAGCGCGCGCCCAGGGTGCGACCAGGTTCTGCATGGGAGCTGCCTGGCGAGATGTGCCGCCGGGCGAACCGTTCGAGAAGGTGCTGTCGATGGTACGCGGAGTACGCGCTCTGGGGCTCGAAGCGTGTTGCACCCTGGGGATGCTGACCGACGCGCAGGCTGGCGCGCTCGCCGAGGCCGGGCTCACAGCCTACAATCACAACCTCGACACCTCGCCGGAGTTCTACGGCAACATCATCACCACGCGCACCTACGACGATCGTCTCTCGACCCTTCGCCGGGTGCGCGAGGCCGGCATCACGGTCTGCTCAGGTGGCATTATCGGTATGGGGGAGGGTCGCCGGGCGCGGTGGCGACTACTCCAGCAACTGGCCACGCAGAACCCGCACCCGGAGAGCGTGCCGATCAACATGCTCGTCAGAGTAGAAGGTACGCCACTCGCGGACCAGCCGCCCGAAGATCCCCTGGAGTTGGTTCGCATGATCGCCACCGCCAGGTTGCTCATGCCGTCGTCGTTCGTTCGGCTCAGCGCCGGCCGTCTGACGTTGTCGGATGAGGCACAGGCCTTATGCTTTCTCGCTGGCGCCAACTCCGTGTTCATGGGTGAAAGGCTGTTGACGACGGCGAACCCGGACGTGGACTCGGACCGCGAACTATTCGATCGGCTCGGCCTGCGACTGAAGATGGAAGCGTCGCCGACAGTCCGACCACGTCAAGACGTCGAGGCACACGCCATCAGCCATGACGCAACCTGACGGACTCGAGCGCCGCGTCCGCGGTCGGCTGCGCGCCCTGAAGCATGAGGGGCTGATTCGAACCTTGCGCGCCCCGACAGGCGTGGACCTGTCCTCGAACGATTACCTGTGCCTATCCAGGCACCCGGACCTGCGGCTGCGTATGGCGGCGGCCATCGAGCTGGAGGGATGTGGAAGCACCGGGTCGCGGCTGCTGCGAGGCGAGCGGGAATCGTTCGCGGCCATTGAGCGCCGGTTCGCGGCGTTCAAGGAGACGGACGGCGCATTGCTGTTCTCGAGTGGGTACCTCGCCAACCTCGCGGTCTTGACGACGTTTCCAGAGAAGGGCGACCTCATCCTATCTGACAGACTCAATCACGCCAGTCTGATCGACGGCGCTCGTCTGTCAGCGGCTCGCCGGATCGTGTTTCCACACCGAGATCCCGCCGCGCTCGCGGCACTCATCGACCAGCACAACGACGGGGGCCAGGTGTTCGTCGTGACGGAGTCCGTATTCAGCATGGATGGCGACGAGGCGCCTCTCGCCGACTACGCCGCGATCTGTCGGGAGCGCGGTGCTTGGCTGATCGTGGACGAGGCACATGCCGTGGGCGTCTTCGGGCAGCGGGGCAGTGGACTCATCGAGGATACCGGCACGAAGGATGACGTGTTTCTGTCGATCAACACCGGTGGCAAGGCGCTAGGGGTAGGCGGCGCGTTCGTGGCTGGGTCGACCTGGGCCATCGACTATCTGATGCAGCGTGCAAGACCATTCGTATACTCCACTGCGCCGCCGCCATCACTGGCCGCGGCCCTGGGCGCGAGCCTGACGGTGGTTGGCAATGAATCCAACCGTCGAGAGACGCTGTTTGCGCGCACGCGGCGCATGAGATTGCGCCTCGGCGAACTGGGCGTCTCCTCCGTGCCTGGCCGGTCGCAGATCGTTCCGGTCTTACTCGGTGACAACGACCGAGCAGTGATGGTGGCCGAGGCACTTCAGGCACAGGGCTTCGACGTACGAGCAATACGTCCGCCCACCGTACCACCGGGCACGGCGCGTCTGCGTGTAGCCGTGAATGTGGGGCTCTCGGATGGCACCGTTGACGAGTTCGCCGCCGCCCTGTCGGCCGCATTGAAGTCCACGCCATGCTCCGTGGCGTCTTCGTAACGGGCACCGGCACCGGCGTTGGCAAGACGGTGGTCTCAGCCGCGCTCCTGCACCGGTACGAGGCGCCCAGCCTGCGGTACTGGAAGCCCGTGCAGACCGGAACCTTGCAGGACGACGACACCTCGTCCGTCATGGCTCTCAGCGGCTGCGGGCCGAGCGTCGTGCTCGACGCAGGAGTGCGGTTGCCGCAGCCTGTGTCGCCGCACCTGGCTGCGCGCCTGGAGGGGCAGGTGATTCGCGTGCCCGAACTAATGGAAAGGATCGCCAGGGAGCCCGACGCCGTCTGGGTGGTGGAGGGTGCCGGCGGAGTGTTAGTGCCGCTTGATGACCACACGACAATCGCCGTTTTGATGAGGGCGCTGGCGCTTCCGGTTGTCGTCGTGGCTCGATCGGATCTGGGCACCATTAATCACACGCTGCTGACGCTCGAGGCGCTGCGGACTCGAGCGCTGCGGGTGGCTGGTGTCGTGATGGTCGGTGTGCCGCATCCCGAGAATCGTGCCGCCATCGAGCATTACGGCAAGGCGGCGGTTCTCGGAGAGCTCCCGCCGCTCGATCCGCTCACGGCCGATGACCTGGGGTCGTGGGCAAGGCTCGAACTGGATCCGAACGGTCTCCTCACCGGGGATCTTTCGTGAGAGGGGACTCCGCGATCCCACTCGCAGCCCGAGACGATGCCCGCGTCTGGCATCCGTATACGCAAATGCGAACACGCCCAGCCCCGCTGCCGATCGTGTCGGGAAAGGGGGTGTATCTCTACACTGAAGATGGTCGCCGGATTCTCGACGGCATTTCTTCCTGGTGGGTTAACGTCCACGGTCATTCGCACCCTCTACTCAATCGAGCGCTGGCGAAGCAGGCCGAACGGTTGGAGCATGTGATGTTCGCCGGCTGCACCCACCCCCCTGCCGTGGATCTGGCAGAGCGACTGGTAGCGCTGCTACCGGATGGGCTGACCCGGGTCTTCTATTCGGATGACGGCTCCACCGCCGTGGAAGTCGCGCTCAAGATGGCGAGCCAGTACTGGCGCAACATCGGCCAGTCGCGCCGACGGAGGTTCATTGCGCTCCACCACGCGTACCACGGCGATACCGTGGGGGCCATGTCGGTGAGCGAGGAGTCGATCTTCTCGGTCGGGTTCACCTCGTTGACGTTTCCCGTGTTGCGCGCCGACGCGCCGTACTGCTACCGGTGCCCGCTGGGACTCGATCGGGCCTCGTGCGGGATCGATTGTCTCGCCAGTCTCGAGGGCCTGCTTCGCGAGCACGGAGACGAGGTCGCCGGGGTGATCGTCGAGCCGATGCTGCAGGGTGCCGGTGGAATGCTGGTGTGGCCTCACGAGTTTCTGGCCGGCGCTCGACGGCTCTGCGACGAATACGGTGTTCTGCTCATTGCCGACGAGGTCCTGACCGGCTTCGGCCGTACCGGCCGGATGTTCGCGTGCGAGCATGCCTCGGTGACGCCCGACGTCATCTGTCTGTCGAAGGGCCTGACCGCCGGCTATCTGCCGCTGGCGGCGACCGTGGTATCCGAGCGAGTGTACGAAGCGTTCCTCAGCGAGGACTCGGCGCGCACCTTCTTCCACGGTCACTCATTCACGGCCAACCCGCTCGCCTGCGCCGTGGCGCTGGCCAGTCTTGACATCTTTCGCGACGAGTCGGTGCTGGAACGAGTACGCCGGCTCGAACGCCAGTTCCGCGAGGGTCTGGGTACGTTACGTGACCTGCCAATCGTGGGAGATGTTCGCGTGATCGGGGGCGTGGGGGTAATTGAACTGGTGTCGGACCAGACGAGCAAGCACGCCGGGGGCTACCTCGATCAGCGGGGGCCAGGGCTCGCCGCTGCCTTTCTGGAGCGTGGTCTCTTGCTGCGACCACTCGGGAACGTGCTCTATGTGATGCCGCCGTACGTGATCACCGACGAGGAGGCAGCCTGGATGATGGAGCAGATTCACGACGTGCTCGCGCAGTTGCAGCCGGCCTGAAGTCGATACGATTCATGCCGATACGAATCACATTCGCAACGAGTCTCGTGAGTGTGGCGCTTGGGGCGTGCGGCGAAGCTGCGCAGCTCGGTCGTGCCTCTTCGAGCCCGCCGGATCCTGCGGCCGTCCGGACGGCGAACGAGGCTTCGGCGATTTCGCCGGCGCGATCACTCGAAGTGGGTGACGGGCGCCTCACACCGGAAGGACGTCAAGACGTCGAGCGGATTCGGAATCTACTCCGGGCCGGCGACCTGGCCAGCCGGTGCTTTCTCAATAACGGCGCGAATTTCGTCCTCGTTAACGCGGTGCAGCGCCTGCCCCTGGTCGGTATCCCTCAGTCCGCGCGGAGCGTCGCGGCACTGGTCAAAGCGGGCCTGGGCTTCATGGTTCCACACGCCGAGAATGCGGTCCTCGGCGAGTCGAACCAGGCGGGCTTCCAGCATGGCGGGCTCGGTGCTGGCCTCGAGGTCGGCCTGCGGGTCCATTTGCTCAGGCATCTCTTTGTCGAGGCGGCTCAAAAGGTCTTCTACGGTCGATATCGCAGCTCAACATCGCCGCTGGCAGTGCGAGCCAGGACCTCTGGGCCTATGTCACCATCCTGAGCGTTGGCACTATCTGGTAGGCGCCGAGATTAGAACAGTGTCGGCCTTGCCAGGTGCGAGGAGGGTGAGGCATGACATCGCATCGCATAAGATAGTCCCTGCTTCGGGCACGTTTGTCGTTCCTGATCACCCATGGAGGAACCAATGCAACCAAGACAGATGCTGATTCTAGGCGCCGCCCTGCTCACGGCGGTCGTGGCCGGCGCCACCACCAGTCTGACCGCACAAACCGAACCAGGCACAGCCCTCGGCGGCGTTGTGACATCGGCGGCAGAGGGCACGATGGAGGGCGTTCTTGTAACAGTCCGGCGTGCGGATGCGAACTTCACGGTGACGGTGGTGAGCGACACCCAGGGCCGATATAGCTTCCCGCGCACGCACGTGGAGCCCGGCATCTACGCGGTGAACATCCGGGCGACGGGGTTCGATCTCGCTGGTCCCACGTCCGTCGAGGTGCCGGCGCAGCGCGCCGCAGCGCTCGACTTGGCGCTGCAGCCGGCGAAGGATGTCATTGAGCAGCTCACGTCGCTGGAATTGACGATGGCGATGCCGGGCACACCGGAAATGAAGGACAAGTTCACCTACCAGGGGGCGAGCTGCAACTACTGTCATTCGTTGCACCGGATCATTCGATCCAAGCACACCGAGAAACAGTGGACCAGGGTGATCAATCGGATGTCGTCCTACTATCCGGACGGCTCTTCCCACAGCAACGATGGACGCGGCTGGGGCCGGAAGCTGGTGAATTTCGGCGACTCCTTCGGCCGCCCGACGCCAGACGGGCCAGACGAAGGCAACGACCCGGAACGGTGGTTCGGCACGCCTATCGCCGACCTCGCGCCGTTCTTGTCATCGATCAACCTGAGCGACGGCCGGAAGGCCTTGACGTACGAGCCGAAGCCGATGCTGCCAAGGCCGACGGGTAAGGCCACCCGGGTCATCATCACGCAGTGGGATCAGCCCAGGGTGCAAACCGTGTCTCACGACATGGACGTCGACTCCAAGGGGAACGTCTGGTACGGCGACGAGAGCAACCAGGTGATCGGCAAGCTCGAGCCGAAGACGAACACCTTCACCGAGTACCCGATGCCGCCGGTTCCAGACGGACACCTCCCAGGCACGCGCGATGTGCAGGTGGACCACGACGATAACGTCTGGTTCCCGATGCGCGTAGCCGGTGGCGCCTCGCTCCTGACGAAGTTCGATCCGGCGACGCAGAAGGTCACCTCGGTCGAGGGTGCGACGGGACAGTTCATTGCGCTCGGACCGGACGGCAAGATGTGGATGGGCGGCGCGGTCAATCCGTTCCACCGGATCGACATGAAGACCATGACGAAGGAGGCGACCTATCCGGGTCAGGGCTACCAGGCGGTCGTGAGCTCGAAGGGCAATCCATACGTTGCCGGTGGCGGCGCGGTCTTCGGCTACGACGTAAAGGCGGACAAGCCGCTGCGTTTTCCGTACATCACCACGACCACGTGGGGCCGCCGAGGTCGCATGGACGCGCAGGACCGTTACTGGTTCGCGATGTACGCGGCGGATCGGATCGCGATGCTGGATACGAACACGGGTGAGCTGAAGGAGTGGCCGCTGCGGAAGTACTTCACGCCGTATGGGACCAGCGTGCCTGACAAGGAAGGCTACGTCTGGGCGCCCAGCAACACCAGCGATCGGCTGGCGCGTCTCGATCCGAAGACCGGCGAGATCATCGAGTATTTGATGCCGACCGAGCTCGACACGAAGAAGATCGCATTCGATCCCACGAGCAGCCGCATCACGCTTCTGATGGCGAACATGCGAACCGCGCGGATCCTGCGGGTCGAAGTCCTCGACTGATGCGTCTGGCGCGGCGGGTGCACCTTCGCTCCCGCCGCGCCAGACGTAACCACTGAGGGAGCCCGAGCGTACGCCCACAACCCGACCACGGCAAGCACCCTGTGAGGGTCCTGTCGGTTGGCATCGTGTGGGCCGTCAAGCGATTCGGAGCCTGATACCGCGTGATCCGCCCTGAAATCTATTCATGTACCAACGCCGACCGCGCATCAGAAACCGAGGCGAAGGCCTCCGTTGATGACACGCCCATCGAGCGGAGCCCAGGCATCGACGGTCCAGCGACCATCAACGGCACGCACGTCACGTAGCAGCGGATCCCAGTTGCTCTGCCGCAGATCGGTGAGATTCTCTGCGTTGACAAAGAGACTCCAGCGCCCGAAGCGCCGCTCGGCGAGTACACCAAGGATCACGTACGGTTCTGAGGTGACGCGACGCGGGTCGCCTTCGACACGCTGCGTGCCGGTAACGTACACCTCGACTACCACGCGGCCAACCTCCTCCGACTCAACCATCCCGACGATGCCGAGACTGTGGCGCGGTGTCAGTGCCGTGTCGACGAGGCGTCCCCGCTCGCGCTCTCTGGCACGAACGTAGGTGTACGTGCCGGTGAGGACGTAGGGCGCCTGCCGCCACGTCCCCAGCAGCTCGAGGCCGGTCGTAGTCGCCGAGTCATCCAGGTTGATCAGTGCGTAGTCCTCGCGCCGCACGCTGATCGGGTGCTGCACCCGCGACGCGAAGGCAGTGGCCGTCACGGACGCCGGGCCGATGACCCGAGTCAGATCGAGCGAGACGCTGGTGCCGCGCTCAGCCTCGAGCGGCGCCGGAATCGTCAGACGGCTCAGGCCCGCCGCTTCGGTCTCCTCGGTCAGCGGCGTCGGGCCGAAGAAGCCACGGCCGATCGACAGCCGGCTGGTCCAGTCACCACGACGGAGGAGCGCCGAGATCCTAGGGCTGGCAAACAGTCCGTACTCGCTGTGCCGATCCAGCCGCCCGCTCACCGACAGCGACAACCACGGTGCCACCGTCAGGTCGTCCTGCGCAAAGAGACCTGGCACCCAATGCGCGTAGTCGAAGCGGGGCACGTCACGTGCGTCGTAGCCGTCCCGTTCCAGGGCAGCGCCGGCCACCCATGTATGGCGGCCCGTCGCACCTCGAACGGCAAGCTCACCGAAGAACGTCTCGTGGCGGTCGCGCTCGCGGACCTCACCGAACAGGTGGTCGTGCTGCTGCCATACGACCGCCGTACGGGCCGTGACCACGTAGTTCGAGGCGAGCACGAACTGGCCCGTCGCGCCGAGGTCGATACGCCGCGTATCGAGTGCCTCGGTGTACGGAAGCCCGGTTGCTGGCAGTTGCGCGCCGGACACGGTTCCGCCTACTCGGTTCTCAGCCGTCACGCCGGCCGTGAAGTACAGGCTCCGTCCGAGGCCATCATCCCAGAAGACACGAGGCCGGACGACGCCGCGCTGATACTCGGCCAGATCGGCCCACCCGTCGTCGTCGCGGTCGTTGGCCGACTGACGATGTCCACTCGCGAGCAGCGAGGCGCTCCACCCACGACCGCCGGCTCCGGCAAGAAACGCCACCGCGTCGGTGGCGCCAGCTGTCGACTGGTTCAGCAGCACTTCCCGCGTCGGCTCCGAGCTAGGCCGACGAGTCAGCAGGTTGACCACGCCGCCCATCGCGCCGGATCCATAGAGGGCCGACGCGACACCCTTGATCACCTCGACCTGTCCAAGATCCATCGGCGGAATCTGCAACAGCCCAAGGCCGCCCACCTGGCCGAACAATGGAAGGCCATCGGCGAGAAAGCGAGTGTAGCGGCCCGGCATGCCCTGGATGCGCACTGACGCGGCACCGAGCGACGGCGCCGTCGCCTGCACCCGCAGGCCGCCCATTTCGTTGAGCATCATGACGATGTCGCCTGGTGTCATGAGCATCTTCTCTTCGATCTCTTCGCGACCCAGGACTTCGACACGCGTCGGCTGATCGGCGAGACGCAGGTTCGTGCGTGTCGCCGTGACGATGACCTCCTCCTCCGCCGTCACCTCGCTGACCAGTTCGATCTGCAGTACGGTCTCCTGACCGACGGCGACCTCGACCGAGGCGGCGAGCGGAAGGAACCCTTCCTTCGTTGCGAGCACCGTGACGAGCCCCACCGGCACCTCCAGGAGAACCGTGCCCTCGGTATTCGTCACGTCCGACGCCGTCCCGGCCTCCACCAGTGCCGCAGGCACCATCAGCCCGCCGGCGTCCTCCACCGACACCCGGAGGAACGCCGACTCCTGGGCTCGCGCTCCGGCGAACCCTGCGGCGGGCAACGCCACCAGGCTCACGAGCAGTAGCCAGCCAGCCCTCATCGGCTGACTGCCGACGACGGCGATACATCTCGCCATTCGTGCACGGCATCCGGCAGGAAGGACCACGCGCCGTGGATCGCCATGAGACCCATGACGCCGGCAACGGCTACATCCGGCCAGCCGGTGCCCGTGCCGAACACGCCGAGAGCGGCGATCAGCACGGCGCCGTTGCCGACGACATCGTTGCGCGAGCAGATCCAGACCGACCGCATGTTGCTGTCGCCGCTGCGGTAGCGCCAGAGCATCGCAAACACCGCGGCGTTGGTTGCAAGTGCAGCCGCACCGACCGCGCCCATCGTTACCGGGTCTGGCAACGTGCCCGCGAGGGCGTGCCACACCGTCGCGCCGATCACCCAGAGACCGAACAATCCCATCACCGCCCCCTTGGCCATCGCCGCGGCGGCGCGGTAGCGTAACGCCATGCCGACGACGAGCAAGCTGATGCCGTAGCTGCCGGCGTCGCTGAAGAAATCGACCGCATCAGCCTGGAGGGACACCGACCCGGCCGCAAGGCCGGCCACCAACTCCACCAGGAACATCCCGGCGTTGAGGAAGAGCGCGACCCATAACACCCGACGATAGGCGGCTTCCTGAAGCCGGTCCAGACTCCCGCTGCCGTCATGTGCGCAACAGTACGCGCTCATCTCAGGCTCCGTGCGGTGAACATTGGCATACTCGCAGCATCCACCCTATAGTGGCTATAGGGTCAAACGGTAGGAGGCGAACGGTGACGCGAACGATCGGCGAACTCGCGAAGATCACGAACACCAAGGCGGTAACCATCCGCTACTACGAACGGATCGGCCTGCTTCCGTCGCCGCCACGGACCGCCGGTAACTACCGTGTCTACGAGACGGAACACCTCGAACAATTGCGCTTCGTGCGTCGCTGCCGCGACCTTGGCTTCACACTCGACCAGGTGCGAGACCTGCTGCGGCTGGCGTCACAGGAAAGTCAGAAGTGCAGCGCCGTCGACCGCCTCACCGCGGAACACCTGGCCGCGGTCGAGGAAAAGATCGAGGACCTCACACGACTGGCGGACAGATTGCGGCGCATCAAGAGGCGCTGCCGAGGCGGCGGCACCATCGCCGAGTGTCGGATCATCGATGCACTCAGTCCGTAGCCAGAGGACAAACGAGCTGACAGGATAATCGTCGTCGA
>Ga0302135_10001479_pt1 | contig 14190 bp, 17 predicted proteins | sample CBN3_surface_MG_FD_203119 | JGI IMG/M metagenome (GOLD analysis project Ga0302135, IMG submission 203119) | Marine microbial communities from Western Arctic Ocean, Canada - CBN3_32.1 | ecosystem: Environmental > Aquatic > Marine > Oceanic | place: Canada: Western Arctic Ocean | collected...
GCGAACTCATATAACATAATTTAAACTTCATTATATTTAAACATTTATCGCGCGGAAACACCGCGCCTCGATAGGACGGCACATGAGCAAAATCATTGGCATCGACCTCGGTACGACCAATTCCGTGGTAGCGGTCATGGAGGGTGGTGAGCCCGTAGTTATCACGAACCCAGAAGGAAGCCGGCTCACGCCGTCCGTGGTGGCCTTCACCAAGACCGGAGAGCGGCTGGTCGGGCAGGTGGCGAAGCGCCAATCGGTGACTAACCCGGAGAACACCGTATTTTCCATCAAACGATTCATGGGCCGTCGGCACGACGAGGTGACGGAGGAAATGAAGATGGTGCCGTACACGGTTGCGGCAGCACCGAACGGCGACGTGCGTATCAAGGTGATGGAGGACGAGTACGCTCCGCCCCAGATCTCGGCGATGGTGCTCCAGAAATTAAAACAGGCCGCCGAGGAGTACCTCGGCCAGCCGGTGACAAAGGCCGTGATTACGACACCGGCGTACTTCAACGACGCGCAGCGGCAGGCTACCAAGGAAGCCGGGAAGATCGCGGGCCTTGAGGTCATGCGAATCGTCAATGAGCCGACGGCTGCGGCATTGGCCTACGGTCTCGACAAGACGAAAGACGAGACGATCGCGGTCTACGACTTCGGCGGCGGCACGTTCGACATCTCCATCCTCGAAGTGGGAGAAGGCGTTGTCGAGGTCAAGTCCACCAACGGCGATACGCACCTCGGCGGCGATAATCTCGATCAGCGGATCATCGAATGGATTGGCGCCGAGTTCAAGAAGAGCGATGGCATCGACTTGGCAAAGGACCGCATGGCGCTTCAGCGCCTGCGGGAGGCGGCCGAGAAGGCGAAGATGGAACTCTCAACGGTGATGGAGACAGACATCAACCTTCCCTTCATCACGGCCGATCAGAGCGGCCCAAAACATCTGCAGATGAAGCTCACGCGCTCGAAGTTTGAGCAGCTCGTGGAGGACCTGCTACAGCGGACGGTTGGCCCAACGAAACAAGCGCTGGCCGATGCGGGACTTGACGCCTCGAAGATCGACGAAGTGGTGCTGGTGGGTGGGTCCATTCGCATTCCACGTGTTCAGGAGATCGTGCGTGACCTCTTCGGAAAAGACTCGCACAAGGGCGTCAACCCGGACGAGGTCGTCGCGGTAGGTGCGGCGATTCAGGCCGGCGTGCTGGCCGGCGAGGTGAAGGACCTGCTGCTGCTCGATGTGACCCCGCTCTCGCTTGGCATCGAGACGCTGGGCGGCGTGCTGACGGCGCTCATCCCAAGGAATACGACGATTCCGACCCGGAAGAGTGAAATCTTTTCCACGGCGGCCGACAGCCAGACGAGCGTGGAGGTTCACGTGTTGCAGGGGGAACGGCCACTCGCTCGTGACAACCGGACGCTCGGTCGCTTTCAGTTAGTGGGGATTCCGTCCGCGCCGAGGGGTGTGCCGCAGGTGGAGGTGACCTTCGATATCGATGCCAACGGCATGGTCAACGTGTCAGCGAAGGATCTGGGCACCGGCAAGGAGCAGAAGATCACGATCACGGCGTCGAGCGGCCTCAGTAAGGAGGAAGTCGATCGGATGATGAGCGAGGCCGAGGCGCACTCTGACGATGACAAGGCACGTCGTGAGGAAATCGAGACGCGCAATCGCGCCGACCAGCTGGTCTACGCTGCTGAGAAGATGGTGCAGGAGATGGCCGAGAAGCTCGCGAGTGCTGACAAGGCGGCGGTAGAATCGGCGGTCGAGGCGCTGAAGAAGGCAATTGCCGCCGGTGATACGGCAGGCATGAATCGTGAGATTGAGCAGCTCACGCAGGCGCAGCACAAGGCCGCTGAATCGATCTACAAGCAGACGCAGGCCGATGCGCCTGGCGATGATCCTGGCTCGGACGCTGGCGATGCGCCTGCCGGGGAGGGAGACGTGATCGACGCAGAGGTTGTGGACGATAGCAAAAAGTAGCGCATGGACCTATACGTCCTGCTCGGGGTTGCGGAGAAGGCGTCTGACGCTGATATTAAGCGCGCATACCGCCGGCTCGCGCGCCGGTATCACCCGGACATCAATCCGGGTGACGACACGGCGGCTGTGCGCTTTCGTCAAATTCTCGAAGCTTACGAAACCCTAGTTGACCCGGACCGTCGCCATCAATACGACGCTGGCGGATCGCCTGCGTTGTCCGGTGAGCGGAAGTCGTCTGGGTTCGAGGGTTTTGATTTTTCCTCGAAGGGCGCTGACTACGGCGGCACCTTCGGCGAATTATTCGCGGAGGTGCTGACCGATCGGCACGGGACGTCCTCGTCGAGGGGCGCGGATCTCCACGCCACGCTGTCGCTTACCTTTGACGAAGCGCTTTGGGGAGCGGAACGGCCCGTGACCGTGACCCGGCGGGATACATGCCGCGGCTGCTCGGGTTTGGGAGCTGAACCACAGTCAAGCGGCGGGTGCCAGGCTTGTCAAGGACAGGGGGCCGTGCGATCCGTTCGCGGCCACATGGTGTTTGCGCGGAACTGTCCGGTGTGCGAGGGCAGTGGCCAGCGGCTGTCTCTGACCTGCGATGTCTGCGCCGGCAGCGGGCAGGAGACACGTGCCGAGAACGCCATGGTGCGAGTGCCCGCTGGCGTCTCGGATGGCGAAGATGTGCGCGTGCCTAGCAAGGGACACGCCGGAGTGCGAGGTGGTGAATCGGGTGACTTGTACATCACCGTTCAGGTCGCAGATCATCCGGTTTACCGCCGTGAGGGCAGCGACCTACACACCGTGGTGCCAGTAGCCGTTCATGAGGCGGCTCTGGGTACCCGGGTGGAGGTCGAGACACCGGACGGGCCGACGCGCCTGCGGGTGCCGCCAGGCACCCAATCCGGTCAGCGATTCCGTCTGCGTGGGCGAGGGGTGCCCTCGGCCCGTCAGGGCACTCGCGGTGATCTGGTAGTCGAGATGCGCCTGATGCTACCGGGGGTACTCGACGAGCGCTCGAAGGAACTGCTTCGCGAGTTCGGCCGGATCAACGGCGAAAGCGTGCGCGGTGGGCACCGAGGAGGCGCGTGATGGGCAAGCGCGGCACGGGCAAGGCTTATTACATGATCAGCACGGTGGCGCAGAAGTACCGCATCCATCCGCAGACGCTCCGGTTATACGAGCGCGAGGGTTTGCTGACGCCGTCTCGGACAGAGGGAAATACGCGGCTCTACTCGGACGAGGACCTGGAACAACTGGAGACGATCTTGGCGCTGACACGCGATTTGGGTGTGAACCTGGCGGGTGTCGAGATCATCCTGAACATGCGACGCAAGATCGAGGCAATGCAACTCGAAGTCAATGAGTTCATGGACTATGTGAGGAAGGAACTCGAGCGCGGCATCGACGATTGGGAACAGCGCATCTCGACGGCGCTCGTCAAATCGTCACCGACCGATCTCGTGCGCCGTGCGTCGCCAGTCGATCCGAAGACTGAAGACGACCCACCTCCAGGTCCAACGAAGTAGGGCATCCTCCAGAGTCGCGCCTTTCGAGTTACCATCAACCGTGGCCTGCGAGTATTGCCTTGAAACTGGCTGGAAGACCATCGAGGTTGATGGCGTCGAGCGGGTCGCACGATGCGACTGTCATCGCGGAGTGCTCGTCGAACGTCGCCTGCAGGGCGCACGAATTCCCCCTCGCTATCAGCGCTGCACGCTCGATAATTTCGTGCTCTACGAAAACGAAAAATTGACGAGGGCGGTTGACTCGGCTCGCCGGTTCGTTCGGGCGTTTCCGTCGGTCGGGAAGGGTCTGTTGCTCATCGGTCCACCAGGTATCGGCAAGACGCACATCGCGGTGTCGGTCCTGCGTGAGGTGATCGGGCGCAGCGGCGCTCGCGGTCTCTACTACGATACACGGGCGTTGCTCAGAGACATCAGAAGCACCTACAACCCCGTGTCAAACAGTGCCGAGATGGATGTCTTGCGGCCAGTGATGGAGGCTGAGCTGCTGGTCTTGGACGATCTGGGGGCGGAGCGGTTGACGGACTGGGTGGAGGAGACGATGAGCCTCATCGTTAACACGCGCTACAACGAGCGCCGCCCGACCATCTTTACGTCGAACTACGAGGATATTCCCGAGGAGGGCGACATGAATTCCCTCCTGGCGCGCGTCGGGTTCCGCCTGCACTCACGGCTGAGGGAGATGTGTGAGCGCGTCGAGTACGACGGCCCGGACTATCGGGACCTGCCGCCGAACTGTGGGGCGGATGATCTCTACAAGCTCTGGAAGGGGCGACCTCGCCGGGAACTTCCGGCGAAGTCTACCGGCCAGGCGCGCGCTCAGTTACGGGCGGGGCGCTCTGGCGAAAAGGCAGACCTCAAGTGGAGCGGGGGCCGGGCGGGCTCCTAGTGGCCGGCGGCCTGGGGCTCTACGTCCACGTTCCCTTCTGTTCAGCCATCTGCAACTACTGCAACTTCAACCGCGGGCTGTTCGATGCCAGCCTAAAGACGCGGTACGTCGACGCCCTCCTGGCGGAAATCGATGAGCTCGGCGACGGGTCAGCGGCGGACTCGATCTTTTTCGGCGGCGGCACGCCCTCACTGCTCGAGCCGCAGGAAATCGACCAGATCATCTCTCAGCTCAAGGGCGCATTCGACGTAGAGTCCAACGCTGAGGTGACGCTCGAAGCCAATCCTGAGACGGTCACGGTCGAGCGGTTCGCAGGATTTCGCGAGGCCGGTGTGACCCGACTAAGCGTCGGCGTGCAGTCGTTCAGGGACGCGGAACTCGGACGGCTTAGTCGGCTGCACTCAGCCAGCCGGGCGCGCGAGGCATTTGCGCTCGCGAGGGAGGCTGGATTCGACAACATTAGCCTCGATCTAATGATGTGGCTTCCGCAGCAGTCCGTCGTCGAGTGGTTGGAATCGATTGACGCTCTCATCGCCCTCAATCCCGAGCATGCCTCGCTTTACCTCCTCGAGCTCTACCCCAACGCGCCCCTGCGAGATGAGATGGCTCGTTCTCGATGGTCGTTGGCGCCGGACGATGATGCGGCCGACATGTACCTGGCCGCGATGGATCGACTCGATCTGGCAGGTTACGTGCAATACGAGATCTCGAACGTGGCCAGGCCAGGGCGGCGTTCGATCCATAATCTCAAGTACTGGGCGAACGGCGCCTGGCTCGGCTTCGGCTGTGGAGCCCATTCGACGCGCGATGGGGTTAGGTGGAAAAATTTATCGGGTATCGAGGACTATGTCTCGGCAGTCGTCGCCCGCGCGCCGCTGCGTGTCGATGAACGGCGGCTCTCCCGGACGGAGCAGCTTGAGGAGGCGCTCTTTACCGGCCTTCGGCTCACCGATGGGATCGACATTGATGAAATCGGCACTCGGTACGGTTTCGAGGTCTGGCCGACATTGTCCGCTCGTCTGACACCATTTCTCGCTGAGGGGCTACTGATCTATGATGGCGGGCGTCTTCGGTTGACGCGGCGTGGCATGTTGTTGGCCAACGAGGTCATGGCTGTGTTCATCGGCTCGCCGGTACAGTAAGTTACCGGCCTTTATCCCAAGAGGAGACTGTGCGATGCGACGATTGTCCGGATTGCTGGTGACGGGTGCCTTGCTGCTGCTGCCCGCGTTTATTCAAGGTCCATCCTGGGTGTCAGAGCGCTTTTCCGCGCAGGCCCAGGCGCTGACATTCGATGGGGACATGGCCCTGTGGATCGTCGCGATCAAGCCGGGTCAGACCGCACAGTTCGAGGACCTGATGGGCAAGCTCAAGGCCGCCCTGATGGCATCCGAGACCTCTGGTCGGAAGGCGCAGGCTGCAGGTTGGAAGGTTGTGAAGTCGGAGACACCAGCGCCCGATGGCAATATCACCTACGTGCACGTGATTAGTCCAGTCGTCAGGGATGCCGACTACACCATCCTGACGATTTTGTACGAGTCGACAACGGACCCGATCGAGCAGCGGGCGTTGTACGACCAGTACCGGGAGGCTTTGGCCAGCACCCTCGGTCAGGCTCCGTACACGCAAGTGATGGACCTGTCAAAGTAGGACATACTCCATAGATGCGGATGTTCGGCGTGGTGCTGACCGTCATCGCGACCGTCGGCGCCTCCTTTCTTTCGGCTCAGCAGGCAGTCCCCACTGGGCCGACCTCGACACAGACGCCTCCGGTTGATGTGATCCAGGTCGTCCCTTCACCGGCGCTGGGTCGTATCTTCGGTGCCGATGCGGGGTTGATTCTCAGTTCGGTTCGACCCGACAAGGTTGCGGATTTCGAGAACGTGCTGACGCGTATCCACGAGGCGCTGGCGTTGTCGTCGGACCCGGTCCGCGGCGAGCAGGCTGCTGGCTGGAAGGCCTTCAAGGCCACCGAGCCAGGCCCCAACGATAGCGTCCTCTACGTGTTCGTCATGGACCCAGCGGTGAAGGGTGCGGACTACACACTTTCGAGGTTACTGTCCGAAGCGTTTCCCGACGAGGTACAAGCACTATTTCGGCTCTACAATGGCGCGGTCGTCAGTCAGAATATCGTGAACTTGCAGCTTCTGGAACGATTCGGGGAGCCGGTGCGGGCGGACGTCAAGCCCGCGGCCCAGTAGGTTCCTTCACCTTCAGTGTAGGCGTGGACGGTGCGTCAGCAGCGCGACCTGGGCTGCCCGCGGAGCGCCTCACCTTCAGCTAGAACCCCAGAGTAAGCCCAACGTAGAAGCGGTGTACCAGTGGGTTGATCGGTGTACCGCGCAGTTTGAAGATGCGGTAGTCGAGGCGCGCCCGCACGGGCCCAAGCAGCGAAACCTTGATTCCTCCGCCGGCGTTGAAGCCCACATTGGTTTCCCGTCGCGTGCCGAGCTGCTCCCTGTAGAGCCCGACGCCGGTAGTGGCGTAGGGCTGTACTCCGGCGAGACCTAATAGTGGCTGGGTGTAAACGTTGGCCATGCCTGTACGCAGCGCCGGTGCGCCGTCCAGCGGCTCTTCCCGTGCGTCGGCGTACTCGAACTCGGCTCCAACGACCAGGAACCCTGCGCCAACCGAAATGCCGCGGAGCTGTCTATTGGACGGCCTAGTTGTAGATCCAAGAAAGGCGGTGACGTCGGCGTTCGCCGTCCCAACGAAGAACGGAGACAGTAAGACGACGATGACGACCGACCACAATGTGCGCATGGATACCCCTCTGGACTCATGATAACCGGCACAGCACATGCTAAAGTGAAGTACCAATGGATACCCGGTCTGCGGACTGGCAGGCGCTGCAGCCTCCGGGAGCGCGGAAGGGACTTAGGCTAAGTGTCTGGGCTCTGGACGAGCGCCCGGTGTCTTCTAACCACTAGTCACGTGTCACCGCCAGACGCCGGCACCCTGTCCGACCGCGTGCTCGCCGGAGATCCCAGGGCCGTTGCCAGGGCGATCTCACTGGTCGAGGACCAGTCCGTGGACGGCCGTGAACTCATGCGCCGGATCTACCCTCATGCAGGTCACGCGTATCTGGTCGGTGTGACGGGGCCTCCCGGTGCAGGCAAGAGCACACTGGTAGACCGACTGATCGCCGAGCTTCGGAAGACCGACCAGACGGTCGGGGTAATTGCGGTCGATCCAAGTAGCCCGTTTTCCGGTGGCGCGATCCTTGGCGACCGGTTACGGATGGGGGCGCACGCTCTTGACCCCGGTGTCTTCATCAGGAGCATGGCTACGCGGGGACGCCTTGGCGGACTGGCGCGTGCCACGAGCGACGCGGCCGTCGTGCTTGACGCAGCCGGCACAGACGTTGTCGTGATCGAGACTGTGGGAGTGGGGCAGGACGAAGTCGACGTGGTTCGGACCGCAGACGTTTCAGTGGTAACCCTGGTGCCTGGAGCCGGCGACGATGTGCAGGCGATCAAGGCCGGAATCATGGAGATCGCCGACATCTTCGTCGTAAATAAGGCCGACCGGGAGGGGGCTGATCGCCTGGCAGAAGCGATCACGGGGAGTCTTGCGTTGCAGGACTTCGCGCCAGGCGAGTGGAGGCCGCCGGTCCTGAAGATCGACTCGAGTCGTGGCGTTGGCATCGGCGAGCTATGGTCAGCCATCGCGGAGTTCCGGGCGCATGCTGGTGCGGAACATGGCGACCGCCGGAGAGTCCGAGACCAGTGGCGGCTCCGCGATCTCGTAGCCGAGCGCTTCGCATGGCAGGTCGAGCGCGCGATCGAACCGGTGGATTTTGAGCGTCTTGTAGACGAGCTGACGGCAGGTCGGCTCGATCCGCACACCGCCGCCGATGATGTGGTCACACGCACGTGCCGGGCCGTGGCGTCCGGTGTGTTAGGAACCGGACCGAAGTAGGGACGGAGGGTAAGATCAGCATGAAAGCCGTTCTGGACCACGTAGGAATCGCGGTTGGCGACCTAGAGCTGGCGACCGACTTTTACAAGAACGCGCTCGGATTGGAGGTAGAGGCGCCCGAGGAGGTGTCGAGCCAGCAAGTACGCACCCACATGATTCCCGTGGGACAGGCGGCGCTCGAACTCCTCGAGCCGACGGCGCCAGATTCACCAATCGCCAGGTTCGTCGACAAGCGCGGCCCAGGCCTCCATCACGTCACGCTGCGAGTGGAGGATATCCGGGCGGCCCTTGCGCAACTCAAGGAGCGTGGCGTTCGGCTGATCGACGCCGAGCCAAGACCTGGTGCGGAGGGCGCGCTCGTTGCGTTCATACACCCGTCGGCCGCCCACGGTGTGCTTATAGAACTGTCACAACGTCCGGAGCCGACCGATCTGAGGCCCGTTCGCATCACGCTCGGCGGCTTCACCCTGACCAGCGTGAATGACGGTCCCTTGAGGTTGGACGGTGGGGCGATGTTCGGCGTGGTCCCACGTGTACTGTGGGAGCGTCGTCTACGCCCTGACGATCGCAATCGCATCCCGCTCGCCATGCGACCTCTCATCGTGGAGGCAGACTGGGGCCGCATGCTGATCGACTGCGGTGCGGGCGACAAGATGACCCCGAGGCAGGTGGACATCTACGGCCTCAATCCTGGGCTCGACGGGGTGCTCGACTCGATTGGCCTCACGACCGAGTCTTTCGATATTGCACTACCGACACACCTCCACTTCGATCACTTTGGCGGCGCTACCAGACGTAACGAGTCCGGGGCGCTGGTTCCGCGGTTCCCGCGAGCAAGCCATCTAATTCGCCGGGCGGAGTGGGAGGACGCGACTCACCCTCACGATCGCAATCGCGCCAGCTATCTGCAGGATGACTTTGCACCGCTACTGCCGGCCGGGGTCGTCGTGTTCTTCGAGGACGACCATGCCGTGCGTCCGGGTGTGCGGGTGGTGCGGACCGGCGGCCACACGGGGCAGCACCAGATCGTTTATCTTGAATCTGGCGGGCGGACAGCGGTATTCACGGCGGACCTCATTCCGACCACTGCTCATATCGACGACGCCTGGCTAATGGGCTACGACCTCTTTCCCATGGAGACGTTGGCGTTCAAGAAGCGCTTCATTCGCGATGCGATTGACGGCGAGTTTCTCATCTTCTTCGAGCACGATCCTGTTGTGGCAGCGGGCTACATCCGCGAGAAGGACGGCCGGCGATATGTTGAACCAGTAGTTGGGTAGAATCGGTTTCGCAATTGGCTGGGAGAATCATGGAGACAGTGCGGGTCGGCATCATCGGTGGCAGCGGCCTCTACGACATGGCCGCGGTGACGGATCGAACGGAAGTGACGCTGACGACGACGTTCGGTGAGCCTTCTGGGCCGTTCGTCATCGGCACTCTCGGCGGTACACGAGTGGCATTCCTGGCACGTCATGGAACCGGGCACCAGATCTCCCCGTCAGAGTTGAACTTTCGCGCGAACATTCTTGGCTTCAAGATGCTCGGGGTTGAATATCTGCTGTCGGCGAGCGCGGTGGGTAGTCTGAGTCAAGACATCAAGCCGCTCGATCTGGTGATTCCGGACCAGTTCTTCGACCGGACAAAGGGTCGGGTGAGCACGTTCTTCGGCGGTGGACTCGTGGCGCACGTCGGCTTTGCGCACCCATTCTGCCCACACCTGAGCGATGTCATGTATGAGAGCGGAAAGACCGTGGGCGCGACCATCCACCGGGGTGGCACCTATGTGTGCATGGAGGGGCCGCAGTTCTCGACGCTAGCAGAATCGAAGCTATACCGCACATGGGGCATGGACATCATTGGGATGACCAATCTGCAGGAGGCGAAGCTGGCTCGGGAAGCTGAGATCTGCTACTCGACCGTCGCCCTCGTGACCGACTTCGATTCCTGGCATCCGGACCATGACTCGGTGACTGTCGAGATGGTGATCGGTAACCTGACCCGGAATGCCGGCACCGCGCAGCGCCTAATTGCAGAAGCCGTCTCCAGGCTACCGTTCGACCGAACATGCGAATGTGCGACTGCGTTACGATATGCCCTGATCACGAGGCCAGAGGCCGTGCCGGCAGACACGCGCCTGAGACTCGCCCCGCTCGTGGGCAAGTACCTTTCAGCTTCCTAGTTCACATGCCCATTCAGGCGTCTGCCAGGAGAGTCGATTAACGTCCCATGAAGGTTGTCGTCACCGGATCCATTGCCTTCGACTATCTGATGTCGTTTCCAGGCCGGTTCACCGAGCACTTCCTGCCCGAGCACATGCAGCGGGTGAGTCTCAGCTTTCTGGTGGATTCAATGGACAAGAGGCGCGGCGGCTGCGCGCCTAACATCGCTTACACCCTGGCGTTGCTCGGTGAGCGCCCTTACCTGATGGCGAGCGCCGGACAGGATTTCGGCGAGTACGACGACTGGCTCAAGGCGTCCGGTGTCGATACGTCGCTTGTGAAGCGCGTGCCGGATAAATTCACCGCGTCTTTCTTTTGTAACACCGATGTGGAGAACAACCAGATCGCGTCGTTCTACACGGGTGCCATGGCGAACGCCACCGAGTTGTCATTTCGGACCGTCGAGGGTTGTGGTCTGGCGATCGTGTCTCCCAACGACCCGGCAGCGATGATTCAGTATGCGGAGGAATGCCGGGCGATCGGGATTCCCTATATCTTCGATCCCGGTCAGCAGTGCACGCGCATGTCCGGTGATGAACTCCGAAGCGGTCTCATCGGGGCCCAGGTGGTCATTTGCAACGACTACGAGTTCGAGATACTGCGTCAGAAGACCGGCATGGATGAAGAGAACGTGCTCCGGACAGCTGAGGTGCTCATCGTGACGCGGGGCGAGCACGGCTCCTACCTTTTCACGAAAGATGACCGGCAAGAGGTGCAGGCCCTGGTTCCCAGCAGCATCGTAGACCCGACAGGCGTCGGTGATGCTTTCCGCGGTGGCCTGATGAAGGGTATAGCGCTCGGGCTGGACTATCGGGTGTCGGCGCAACTGGGCAGCGTGGCCGCGACATATGCCCTTGAGCACCTGGGCGGAACGAGTCACTCGTACACTGTCGCGGAGTTCCGGCAACGCTACGAAGAGCACTTCGGCGCACTCACCGTCGAGTTCTGATGACGGCTACGGTACACTTCCTGGGTTGATGCTGGCGACCGCCGCACGCTCCTCGCAGTCTCACAATCCCTGGGTCGTATGCGCGGTCGCCTGGATCGTTCCTGGGGGCGGCCATTTGCTCCTGGGTCGAGTCGGGAAGGGGGTCGTGTTTCTGGTGACTCTGGTTGCCATGTTCACCACGGGCCTGCTGTTGAAGGGCCGCATCTTTCCATTCGAGTTGTCGGATCCACTCGTCCCGCTGGCCGCCATCGCCAACATGGGGATCGGCGCACCCTATTTCGTCGCCAGGGGCCTGGGAATCGGTGTAGGCGACGTCCTGGCAGTGACCTTCGAGTACGGGAACTCCTTCGCCATCGTCGCCGGCTTGCTGAACATGCTGGTGGTGCTGGACGCCTACGATATGGCGCGGGGGCTGAAATGACGAGTCATGTCGGGATGATGGCGCTGTTCGCGTTCTTCGTCTCGGTCGTCTTCGCCGTGCTGATGCACGACGATCCAGGGCTACAGGTGAGGGCAGCCGCACGGATGTGTGCCGGATTCGTTGTCGCGGGCCTGGCGCTTGGCTGGGTCCTGTTGCTGTTCCCGATCTGAATGCCCGTCCTGCGAACGATCGGGCTGTGGGCGCCGCTCGCGGTTTATATGGCTATCATCTTCGCGCTGTCCTCGATGTCAAACGTGCCAGCTGCGCCGACTGGCATGGACAAGGTAGTGCATCTGGTGCTCTATATCGGCTTAGCAGTGACGGTGCTCCGCGCCGTCGCCGGAGGACTCCCGGTCAGGGTCTCCTGGCGGCCTGCGCTCGCGGCGGTGGCGATCACCGTGGCCTATGGAGCGACCGACGAACTGCACCAGCGGTTCGTGCCTCTCCGCAGCGCCGAAGCGATGGACCTGGTGGCCGATGGATGTGGCGCGGTCATAGGGACGATCGGCTGCTGGGCCTGGGGTATAATCGCGAGTCGTAACCATGAACTTTGATAATCTGATCGTCGAGGTCGATGATGCCATCGCCGTCGTCACCATTCACCGTCCGAAGGTTCTGAATGCGCTGAATCAAGTGACGATCAGAGAACTCGGTGAGGCGTTCGCGAGTCTGGGGAAGGACGCCGCCGTCCGGGTCGTCATCGTGACCGGCGCTGGTGAGAAGTCGTTCGTGGCCGGCGCCGACGTCAACGAATTGGCCGCCCAGACACCCGCCAGTGGCCGTGAGTTGGCGCTGGCAGGTCAGCAGGTGTTCGAGCTTATAGAGAACTTGGGCAAGCCGGTTATCGCCGCCGTCAATGGGTTTGCCCTTGGCGGTGGGTGCGAGTTGGCCATGGCCTGCACGCTGCGGGTCGCGGCGGACACCGCTCGATTCGGGCAGCCGGAGGTCAACTTGGGGATTTTGCCAGGCTACGCCGGAACGCAGCGACTGCCGCGGCTGGTCGGCAAGGGCGTCGCGCTCGAGATCTTGCTGACCGGTCGACTTGTCAAAGCTGACGAAGCCCTGCGAATCGGACTGGTGAACCGCGTGGTCCCCGCAGTAGGTCTGATCGCTGAGGCCAGAGCGCTCGCCGCCGAGTTGGCAGCGAAGCCGCCCGTGTCGCTACGGTTTATCATCGAGGCAGTCAACCGCGGAATGGACCTGTCGTTGCGGGAGGGCTCGAGGATCGAGGCCTCACTCTTCGGGCTGGTTGCCGCGACCGACGATATGCACGAGGGCACGGCGGCGTTCCTCGAAAAGCGTCCGGCGCAGTTCACCGGACGCTAGGCCCAGCACGCCTGGAGGCGACGATCCCCATGCGAGAGATCCACGGGTCCACGACTGCCCCAGGGTGTCGCGTCGCCCTCATCGTGTCCCGATTTAATGAAGAAGTGACCGAGGGTCTCCTGGGTGGCGCTCGGGAGGTCCTCACCGAAGCCGGCGTCAAGGACGATGACGTGACGGTCGTGCGGGTCCCTGGGGCTTTTGAGATTCCACTCGCGGCACGTCGGGCCGCGGCGTCTGGCGGTTTCGACACGGTCGTCTGCCTTGGGTGCCTGATCAAAGGTGAGACCATGCACTTTGAGTACATTGCGTCAACTGCCACAAAGGGTATCGCCGATGCTGCGCTGGTCAGCGGCGTGCCGATGGGTTTTGGTCTTCTGACGGTGCTCACCGACGAGCAGGCGCTCGCCCGTTCCGGTCCCGGGAGTCGGAACAAGGGGCGTGAGGCCGCGCTTGCGGCCCTCGAGATGACCACCCTTCTCAGACAATTGCCGGCCAACCTCCGCGAGGTCGGGCCATGACGACGGCGATCGAGCAACGGAAGCCAACGCGGCCTAGGCGCGACGTCCGCCATCGGGGCCGGGAGGCCGTCGTGCAGATGCTGTATCAGTGGGAGATGGGCGGCGGACGCATCGACGAGGTGTTGCGAGTCTTCTGGGCTGAATCGCCGCGCGAGGATGCGGACGATCCGTCATCAGCAAACCCATCCGAGCGGATCCAGGCATTCGCAAGGGGGCTGGCCGCCGGCGTGGTGCGCACGGTAGACGAGCTGGATCCGGTTATCTCGGCCGCGGCCGAACACTGGCGTATTGAGAGGATGGCGACGGTCGACCGGATCATCCTCAGGCTGGCGGTGTACGAGTTCGTTCACGAGCCCGCGACACCTGCGCGAGTCGTGATCAACGAGGCACTCGAGCTTGCGCGAACCTACAGCAGCGACGAGGCGATTTCTTTCATTAACGGG
>Ga0302135_10001484_pt1 | contig 14167 bp, 18 predicted proteins | sample CBN3_surface_MG_FD_203119 | JGI IMG/M metagenome (GOLD analysis project Ga0302135, IMG submission 203119) | Marine microbial communities from Western Arctic Ocean, Canada - CBN3_32.1 | ecosystem: Environmental > Aquatic > Marine > Oceanic | place: Canada: Western Arctic Ocean | collected...
TTACGTCAAGAAGATTCAGCGGTGGGAGTTTCTTGCCTTTGTCCGGGGTTTGTTGCCACTAATATTTTCGTTTCTGACCGCAACCAGCCCGAGGAACTTACCGAAGCTCTCGCTGAGCCACCTTCCCAAGAAGACGCAACACGTCGAGCTGCCATCATGGAATACATGCAGGCCAATGCGTTGCGCCCCGAAACGGTGGCCGATTTAGTACACGATGCGGTAATGGACAAAAAGTTTTGGATCTTCACCGACGAAGAACATCTCGCTACCATCGCTACTCGTCACGAAGAAATTCGTCACCAAAGCAGCCCGACTGCCGAAGCAATCTTTGACAATATTTAATCGTCCGTAGTGCCGACTGCTGCTTGGGCAGTTTCTTTGGCCCAGCGGTAATCAGTTTTTCCATTCGGACTGCGTTCAATGCGTTCTACTACCACAATGCGTTTCGGTACTTTGAAACCGGCCAAGGTGGAGCGAACTTCTTGTCGCAAAATACTTTCTGAGTCTCCACTTTGGAGAGCATTAGCCTCTAGTTCCACTACGGCGGTTACCGCTTGGCCCCAACGTTCGTCATCGAGGCCCACCACGTTGCAATCGCGTACGGCGGGCAATGCTTTGAGGGCTTCTTCTACTTCTTCGGGGTAAACCTTTTCTCCGCCAGTGTTAATGCAGGCCGATCCCCTTCCCAACAGGGTGATGGTGCCTTCTTCATCAACGGTGGCGTAGTCCCCGGGTATAGACCAGCGGCGCCCGTTTACTGTCGGAAATGCTTTTTCAGTTTTTTCTGGATCTTTGTAGTAGCCCTGCGGCAAGGGGAACCCCAAAGCCAGTTGACCTTTTTCGCCGGAGCCCGGCACCACTTCTTTTCCTTGGTCGTTAAATACTCGGGTGTGTTCTCCTAAGGAAAATTTTGCCGTGCCCGACCGCTGAGCGGACCGTGAACTGACTTGGGCGGCCATACCGGTTCCTTCGCTGGAGCCGAGGGTGTCAACCACCAAAAGATCTACGTGCGCCAAGAGGCGTTCTTTGACCGGAGCGCTAAACATCACGCCAGAAGAAAGAACCATACGCAGAGACGAGAGATCCCGCGGCTCTCCCCTGTCTTGAGTTTTATCTAAAGCGTCAACCATGGGCTTGGCGAAAGCATCGCCGACGATGCTGACCATGGTGATTCTTTCTTGCTCAATGGTGTCCCAAAGCTCATTGGCATCAAATGAACGCTCGGTCAGCGTAGTAAGTGATCCCCCGTGGCTGAGGGTGGCCAGTCCGCTGAGGCCGGAGGTTCCATGCATGAGCGGGGCGGCACAGAGTTGACGTATTTCTTTTCCTTGGCTGGCCACCCGTAAGGCAATTTCGGCGGCTTCCTTTGGGGTAACAGGAGGAAGTGTTTTGTAAGGGCGGAAGGTGGCGGTCATCGACCCCCACAGGTTGCTGTGGTTCCACATGACAGCTTTGGGCATGCCGGTGGTGCCGCCGGTGTAAAGAAACCAGAGGTCTTCACCGGTGCGTTCGATGCGTTGCATCGGGGTTGCTTGTACCGCTTGTTCGTAAGAAACGGCCCATTCTGGGCAGGTTTCTCCACCTACTTGAATAGCTACTTTTAGTTGCGGGCAGTGGCGGCGAGCTGCTTCTACATGCTCCACGAGGGTGTGATCAAAAAAAAGTGCCTCAGCATCGGCGTTGTTTAATATGTAGGCCAACTCTTCTTCGAGGTAGCGATAGTTGACGTTGGCGGGCACGGCCCGTACTTTGAACGCTGCGTATTGGGCTTCAGAATATTCAACGCCGTTGTAAAGGTAGAGCGCTACTTTGGCATCGGGGCCCAGGCCGTGACTTTCCATGGTGGCGGCCAGAGCGGCCGCTCGCTGGTCAAACTTGCTCCAGGAGGTGTGTTCCCCTGCTGCGGTAAGGGCAGTATTGTCGCCAATGGTGTCGGCAATTGCTTCCCAAGCACTGGCTATGTTTAGGGTCGTTTCAGGCATCTCTTAAAATTAGCAGTTCCAGGCAAAATAAAGAAACCGGCAGCGGGCGCCGTCTGCCCTATGCTCGCCTTTGTGAGCAGCTCATTTGGACATCTTTTCCGTATCGCTACTTGGGGCGAGAGCCACGGTGGTGGCGTCGGAGTGGTTATTGATGGTTGTCCGCCGCGCCTAGACCTCTCGGTGGACCATCTGCAAGCCGATTTAGATCGCCGACGTCCTGGGCAAAGCCGGCTCACTACACAACGCCAAGAAGCCGACGAGGCAGAGATTCTTTCCGGGGTTTTTGAGGGCCGTACGCTCGGCACCCCCATTGCTGTTTTGGTACGCAACACCGATGCGCGCCCTGCGGCCTACGACCACCTAAAAGACGTTTACCGTCCCTCCCACGCCGACTTCACCTATGAAGCCAAATATGGCTTACGAAATTGGGAAGGCGGAGGGCGCTCCAGCGCTCGCGAAACCATTGGTCGAGTAGCCGCTGGTGCGATCGCCCGCCAGTTGCTCGCCCAAGCCTGTGGCATTGAAGTCCTCGCGTGGGTTTCTCAGGTGCACACCATTGGTTCCACTGTTGATTCTTCAACGGTCACTTTGGCCGACGTCGAGGCCGACCCCACTCGCTGCCCCGACCCTGAAGCGGCGGCCGCCATGACTACGGCTATCGAGGACGCACGGCGGCGAGGTGACTCGTTGGGAGGCATCGTTACTTGCGTGGCCCGCCAGGTACCCGTCGGGTTGGGTGAACCAGTTTTCGACCGTCTTGAGGCAGACCTGGCTAAGGGCATGCTTTCTTTGCCGGCTTCAAAAGGTTTTGATATTGGCAGCGGTTTTGCGGCCGCCGCCATGACGGGGTTAACCCACAACGATGCCTTCAGCCCCGGGCCAGACGGTCCGACTACCGACACCAACCATTCGGGCGGCGTTCAGGGCGGTATCTCTAATGGGGCCGACCTGTGTTTCCGTGTGGCATTTAAACCGACCGCTACTATTTCTTCGGCCCAAAAAACTGTTAACACCGACAATCAGCCGGTGACATTAGAAGCCAAAGGGCGCCATGACCCTTGTGTGCTCCCCCGCGCCGTTCCTTTGGTGGAGGCCATGGCCTTGTTGACTTTGGCTGACCATTGGCTCCGCCAACAAGCCGTTGACGTTCTCAATGCCGACTAAGTAACTTCCGGCTCCTACACTGCGCTTCTACCCAAGGAGCAACCATGGCCATTCCTCCCGGCGCCGGCAGCAAACCGTATTACTATGAGCCTCCTTCTTTCGCTTCGGTGGAAGAAGAGCGAGCGCACCGCAAAGAACGTTTAGCGGCTGCTTTTCGCATTTTCGGCAAATTTGGTTTCAGCGAAGGGGTAGCGGGCCACATTACGGTACGCGACCCAGAACAAACCGATGCCTTTTGGGTAAACGCTTTAGGCCAACCATTTTCTGATATTTCTGTTTCGGACTTGCTTTTGGTTTCCCATACCGGGGAAATTCTGGAAGGCAACTACGCAGTTAACGCTGCTGCTTTTGCTATTCACTCTGGTATTCACATGAATTGCCCCGAGGTCGTAGCGGCTGCTCACTCTCATTCACTTTATGGAAAGGCTTGGTCCTCGTTGGGTCGCATGCTGGACCCGATTACTCAAGACGCTTGTATTTTTTACGGCAACCACGTACTTTTTGATGACTACACCGGGGTGGTTACCGACCCTTCAGAAGGCGCCCGCATTGCCGAATCTTTAGGCAGCAGCAAAGCAGCGATCCTTCGCAACCACGGGCTGTTGACAGTCGGGGGCAGCGTTGACGAGGCTGTCTGGTTGTTCGTCACCATGGAACGCACCTGCCAAGCCCAATTGTTGGCCGAAGCTGCAGGTACTCCGGTGGTGTTGGATCACGCCACGGCAGAACACACGCACAAATACGTGGGGAACGATTTCTCCAGTTGGTTTAGCGGACAGCCATTATTTGAGCAGATTCTGCGTGAACACCCTGAGCTTAAAAACTAGTTAGCCCACGAAGGGAAGCTTTACGATCTGTGCCGGCACCTCGGTACCGCGTTGGTCGATGGCCACCGTTTCTCCAGGGAGTAGGTGCGGCGGCAAGAACGCCAGGGCGATTCCGTGGCCCAGGATTGGCGAAAAATTGCCGCTCGTTAGGGTGGCTATCGCTTCTCCGTCTTTAAGCACGGTTTGGCCTTCTCGAGGAGGCCGGCGTCCTTCAACGGTTAACCCGCGGAGCCGTTTTTCCAAGCCGCTTTCTTGCGCTGCCAATAGCGCCTCTCTGCCGATGAACGCCTCTTTATCCCAGCCCACTACCCAACCCAGGCCGGCATCAAGCGGTGTTATTCCTGGGCCCAATTCGTGGCCGTGCAGAGGGAGGCCTGCTTCGAGGCGCAACGTATCGCGAGCCCCGAGGCCTGCTGGGTCGCAACCGGCTTCCACCAATGCTGCCCAAAGGCTTTCTGCTGCTGCTTGAGGAACAGCAATTTCGACTCCTTGTTCACCGGTGTAACCGGTACCTGCCACCAACAATTGGTGCCCTTGCCAGGCAATTTCTTTAACTCGAAAGCGGCCTACTTGGGCTGCTTCGGCTGACACGGTGGCCAAACGCTGTTTAGCCTCGGGGCCTTGCACGGCCAACAAAGCCCGTTCCGGGCGGCGGTCAACGCTTTGGGAGAGGGCCGCCGTTACGCCGGCCGCATTTGCGGCGTTTGGAAGCACCCAAAATCGTTCGGGCTCTATCCACCAAACAATGATGTCGTCGACCACCGAAGCGTCTCGGGAGTCGAGCAGATGGGTGTACTGCGCTTTGCCCGGAGCAATGCGCCGAAGATCGTTGGAAAGCGCATGCTGCAATTGGTCAAAAGCTTTTGGCCCGATGAGTTCTAGCGACCCCAAATGGCTCACATCAAAAAGCGCTGCTTGGTTGCGGCAGGCCAAATGTTCGGCAAGGGTTCCCGTCGGGTACGAAACTGGCATGTCCCAGCCACCGAAGGGCACCATGCGGGCTCCGGCCGCTCGATGCTGGGCATCAAGTAAAGATTTTTTTAACTCGCCCATACCGTTCTTATGCGGCGTGCCGAGAAAAGAGCCGCGCTACATCACGTTGATAAAGAATACGGATCTCGATATCTGGGCGTTGTTCTCGCAATTGGCGAATCTTACGATTTTTTCGGGTAACCAATGGTTGGCGCATGGTCGTAACTTCAAGGTAAATGTCATGGTCCGGCAAGTAAAAGTCTGGGGTAAATGCCGAAGTCGGTAGGCCGTCGGGGCCTTCCGCCAGGACGAATGTTTTGGGCTCGTATTCCCAAGCGATGCCGTAAAAGTCAAACAGTTCCGCGATGCGTTGTTCTGACTCGTGGGCAAACTCCGCCGTATCTTGTGGTGGATGGAGTTGTTGCACTTGATTCATGTTGGCCTCGGTGCTTATTCGCCGACCACCTGTTGAAGATCTTTGTCGTCTTCGGCTCGTCGCCCCTGAGGGTAGAGTTCGATAATTTTGGTATCAACTTCTTCTTTTACTCCGGCCAACGGCAAAATGTTCAACACCCCTTGGCCGTTGCGCAGCAAATCAATGATTTCTTCACCGCTGCGTACCATGACCGAGCGGTTGCCGCTGATCACTAAGTTCACTTGGGTTACGTCTTCATCAAGGTTTTCAGAAAGGTAGGCGAATACTTCTCTCACCAACTCGAGGCGAATACCGGCATCAAGGAGGGTCTTTACTGCTTTGAGCTCTAAGAGATCTCGGTAGGAGTAGCGACGACGACTCCCGGAACCAGAGGCATCGGCCAGCGAAGGGCGAATAAGGTCAGTACGTGCCCAGTAGTCCAATTGGCGGTAGGTGATGCCGACAATTTCCGCTGTTTTTTTCCCGGTGTAGCCTTCGCTTGCTTCGGTGACCGTCATGGTTTCCCTCGTTTGCTGGTGGCTGGGTTGGCTTGCGCGGCCCAGATCACAGGGGCGTAGTTACGTCACTGTGACTTCCTAACAGGGTACGCGATACAGCCACCAAGTTCAACTCTTTGCTCATTGCCCCGCTGTTGGGGTTGGCCGAGGCGGCCGGTTAACTGGGTTCTGGGTCTCCGCCGGCAAAATCGTCGGGGCTCACGTTGTCAAGAAATGCCCGGAACTCTTCGACTTCTTCTTCCGATTGGCCGGCGTCGTCGTCTTCGGAGAGGTACCCCGCTTGATCCAAGACTTTTTCTTCAACATAAATTTCGCCGTTGCTACGCACTGCAAGAGCCAATGCATCGGAAGGCCGACATTGCACGACTTCGACGCCTACCGGTCCGCGAAAATAGATTTCGGCGAAAAAGGTTTTTTCTTGCAAGTCGGTAATCACCACTCGTTCAACTTGCCAACCAAAGGTCTCCACCATAGATGCCAACAAGTCGTGGGTCATGGGGCGGGGCGGCCGTTGGTCAGCGAGGGCCAGGCCAATAGCTGTGGCTTCGGGGCGGCCAATAAAAATGGGAAGCAAACGTTCGCCTTCTTCTTCACGCAAAAGAACCACCGGCGCGTTAGTGGGCAGTACTTCTTGCACGTTAATGATTTTCATTTTGATCACGGCGTTACCTCAACTGCTGCGTGTCGCTGACTTAAGGCATACACCTCAGCACAGATTTCGTCAGGGTTGGCTTCTAAATCTTTTAAGGGAACCGTGACCAAGTCAGGAAGATTACGGAACCGTCCGAGGTGATCCAGGCCATACCCCACCACAAACGAGGAGTCCAAGGGAAAGCCCACATGGTGCAAGGTAGCCGGCAACACTCGGCGTTCCGCCCGGTCAAACATGGTGCAAACACGTATTTCTCCGGGGTTGCGATCTTTAAGATGGCGGAGTAAAAAATCTAATCGCATCCCGGTATCAACAAGATCTTCCACCAAAACCACTTGGCGTCCTGTTATGTCCATTTCGATATCTCGAGTAAGGCGCACCCGCCCGCTATCGCGAGCAAACCCACTAAGGGCCAAAAATTCTAGCTCCACTGGCATATCGATAGAACGCACCAGGTCGGCCATAAACGGCAGGCATCCCTTCAGCACCCCGACAATCAACGCACCTTCGTCAAGCACTTCGGTTAGTTCTTCCCCGAGCGCAAATGCTCGTTTGGCCAGCGATGACCGGTTATGCAACATTGTTGCCGTCATGGCCTACCAAGTTTCCCTAAGGAGCGGCGCAACATAATCTCGCGTAACCGAGAGCCTGCTTCAGTTAGTTCATCAAGCTGTCCTTGTACGGCGGCTTGGGTTTTTTGGTCGTCGCGTAGTCGAGGAAGCAGCACCTGTTCGAACACCCCTGCTTCGCGTTGGGCCGCCACCAGATACATGCGAAGGTGCCGTATATCAAAACCTAAACCCAGAAACCGTGAAGCAAGTTTGGCTACCAGAAGGGCATCATCATCAAATACCGTTGCTGAACCTGCTTGGTGCCCGACCACTAAACCCATGCGTTCGAGCTCTTCCACTACCGAAGGGTCAACGCCCACTGCCTGGGCCAACTCTTCGCGACTGACGCTGACCGACCCCACCAAAGGCCCGTGGCGTGCTCGCTCCCGAAAGGGCTCCACATCCGCTGGGTCTGCTTCTTCGGGGCCGTCGGGTATTTCGCCGCCCGCTTCATCAAGCAGTTGACGAATGATCTTAAGTGGCAAAAAATGTTCGCGTTGTTGGCGTAAAATCCAACGAAGTCGCACCACATCCCCACCGGAAAACTGGCGGTAGCCGGAAGGTGTCCGTTCGGGGTCAAGTAGACCTTGAGCTTCCAAAAAACGGATTTTTGAAACCGTTATGTCAGGAAACTCTTCTTCCAACCCGGCCAATACTTCACCGATAGAAAGCGCTCCCGCACCTTTGCCCGCTTCTCCGCTGGCTGCTTGATTACCGCTCATTGTTGCTAGTTCGCCGTGCCGTGAAAGAAAACCAGTCGAAAGCGCCCGACCTGGAGTTCATCTCCGTCATGAAGTTCCGCCGACTCAATACGAACTCGGTTTACATAGGTCCCGTTCAACGAGCCAGCGTCGGCGACCACATAATGGTCACCGGTTCGTTTTACCGCAGCGTGTTGACGCGATACCGAAACATCATCAAGGAAAATCCCGGCATCTCCATGACGCCCCAGCGTGGTGACTTCTGCCTCCAACCCATAGCGGGCGCCCGCCTTGGGGCCAGATTCAATAACAAAAAGGCCGCAATTTAGAGGGAATCTGGCCCGATCTTGTTCATGAGGAAGCATTTCCGAGAGTTCAAATACGTCTGTTTTTTCTTCTCTAGATTCGGCCATGGGTTGGCCACACGATGGGCAAAAACGCGCCGATCGGTCGTCTTGGTTACCACAACCAGAACAAACGACCGTAGCCATCGTTTATCCTTGCCCTTCAAGCAACTCTTGATAGGCCTCAGCATCAAGTAACGCTTCATACTCCACGGGGTCGGTTCCTTCGAGTTCGCAGATCCACCCTTCGCCATAGGCATCACTATTTACCAACTCAGGGGTGTCTTCCAAAGCATCGTTGGTGGCCACCACGGTGCCAGAAAGCGGAGCAAAAAGTTCTGAAACCGATTTTGTTGATTCGACTTCGCCAAAAACTGAACCTGCCGCAACGTGATCTCCAACTTGAGGAAGGTCGACATAGACCACATCGCCTAAGGCATCTTGGGCATAATCGGTAATACCGATTCGGGTTTTACCGTCAACGACCGCTACCCACTCATGATCCGACGAATACTTGAGTTCTGCTGGAATGTTCATACCAAGAACCTACAAGATAGAGCAGAGTAAAGTGGGGCTCTCCCCCACCCAACTCACTTGTTGGCTCGGCCGTCTCTCAAAGCTTGCTGGGCTTCCGGCAGGTAACCTGCCGCCGACCACCAGGCAATCACCAAGCCCGGAATACCAAATATCCAAGCAGCTACCGCAAACCATTCATGGGCAAAGGCCGTTGATTGGCCAGCCAAAAAACAGGGGAACGCCCAAAGTAAAGAAAACGTCGCAGTTTTTCCCCACCAAGTGACTTCAATTCTCCGTGCCCCCAGGGCCGCTAAAACTAGCGCTCCTAGCCCCACCAAGCCTTCTCTGATTAAGGCCGCAACTGCAAACCACCAGGGCACCGACCCATCAATAATAAGCGAAAAAGCGGCCACCAAGAGAAGCAAGCGATCAGCGGTGGGGTCCAATATTTTTCCCAAATCGGTAACTTGATTGAAGCGGCGGGCAAACCAACCATCTACCCAGTCGGTGGCCCCCAAAGCTCCCAGCAGCAAAGCAGCGTCGGTCCGGTTACTTCCACCGAAAAGCATCCAAACGAACAACGGGATGCACGCCAAGCGAGTCAAACTAATCAAGTTGGGTATCGTTGCAATAGCAGCCCAACCAGTTCGCGGTGTTGTTGTTTCCTCTGGCACGCTGACAGCCTACGATTTATCTGTATCCGTAACTCCCTAAAGCAAGGATGAACCATGGCTTCAATATTTACTCGCATCATGAAAGGCGAAATACCGGGTCGACTGGTTTGGGAGGACGACCTCTGTGTCGCCATGGTAGATATACGCCCACTGAATCGTGGGCATGTGTTGGTTATTCCGCGTAAAGAAGTTGACCCCTGGACAGAACTGCTCCCGTCCACTGCTAGTCACCTAATGGCGGTGGCTCACCGAGTGGCACAAGCGCAACAAACTCTTTTTTCACCGCGACGGGTTGGTTTAATGATCGCCGGATTCGAAGTACCGCACACCCACCTGCACTGCGTGCCGTTGGACTCTATGGTTCATTTAGATTTTTCTCTGGCGCAATTGGGCGACCCTGACGACCTTGATCAGGTGGCGCAACTCTTACGAGAAGCGCTCAACTAGCTTTCAGAGTGGCGTACGAACACTCGAATACCTTCGTCGGTAAAAGTTTCATCAAAGCCTAAAACTCGCAAAGCCTCACCGAATACTTTTCTATCTGGTACCGGCCATCGGGTCGCCTGCCCATCAAAAACCACGACATCGATACCCGCAACCATGTCTTCCGATGGCAGATACGGGCCGCCCGAAGTGTCTCTTAACGGGAGGGAGCGAATTGTTTCACGTTCGGCCACCAAGTTGAATATCGCCGGGTGTGCCAACACCCGGTCGTAGTCATCAATTTCGTTGATGGCCTCAAAACGGGCAAGGTCAGCGGCATCGCGTTCGCCCCAATTCCAAGGTTCTTCATAAGGCGACGATGCGGCTTCTCGCACAAAAAACATGGTGGCGGTGAGGGCCAGCACTGCCAGTACCCGGCGATCCACCAAAACTCGTCGCACCCCGGGTTGGCCGATGCGCATCAACGCATAGGTCGCCGCAATAAAAACAAAGGGAAGGATTGCCACGTCTTGTTCGGGGTTCCCACGGCCACCAGAAGAAACATCGGCCAAGAGAAAAAAGGCCAACAGTGGTAAAACCGGAGCGACATAGCGCATCCTTACCAAGGGTAAGAAAAGAACCGGGGCCACCAAAAGCATGACTTTCTCAAAACTGGAGCGTTCAAACAAATCGCCCAGCACTACCAAGGGGTGGACAAGCATTCCGCCTATCACCCCGAAAACCCCGTCGCCGTAAGCCGCAAACTCAACCAGATGGGGGTACTCGCCCAAGCCCATAAGCGGCTGAATGAAAAACCCCATGATGAGAAACCAAAGCAGACCAAAGGACGCCAGAAACCAACCAGGGTTTCGGCGTTCTTCGCCAACAAAAACAAGACCCAGCGCCATGACTGCGAGACCAAGATCGGAGCGCGCCACCACCACCAAAAAGGCCAGCAGCGACACCACCCACCAGCGTTCTTTTTGCCCCTGTAGATAAGCGGCTAACAATGCCGGCAGAGCGAAGGCTTCTGGGTGAAAACCTGCCAAGTTAAGGTTTTGTACCGATGGGTGAAAAAAATAAGCCGCCACGAGGGCCCCGGCCGCTCCGATGCGTAGGTTCCCGGGTTGACGGGTAATTCTCCAGAGCGGCACCACCGCCAAAGCCAGAGCAAAGGCCTGCAGCACCAGCATGGTTTCGGCAGGAGGAAACAACCGGGTCAACCAAATTATTGGGACAAAAATAAAAGCTGCCTGCACCGCGAAAAGGTTCATACCAAAATCAGAGATTTGAGGGGCCATCCCATTTTCCAAGAGGTGCAGTGCTTGCAGGTAGTGCCCCAAGTCTTGCGGGAGGCCAAGGTCGTGCAGGCGGGTTAAGGCCAAGAAAGAAAAAACTAGCCAAGCTAAAGCAGCTAAAAACCACGGGAAGTAGCGGTCCACTCGAGGGCTTTCCAAACGGGCCTGGCCGCGCAGCATGGCCATGTCCATCCGGCGTCGCACGGTATGGACCCGGGTCACCACATGTTCGCCGGTCCAGTCAATGGCGCGAACTGCTCGATCTCGAGATGCGTTTACCACGGCTCTAGCGTACCCCTATTTCTCAACTTGCTCCGTTAAACAGGCCACGGGGCTACAACAACAAGCATTCTCCGAAGCCTCCTGCTCCCAAACGAACCAGAATGGTGTCGCCCTTTTCCCCGTGGTAAGAAGGAACCACCACGTCGCCTTGTTCAGTATCTACAGAAATCGTGCCTCGCAAAGCCAGAGTTTCCCAATTTTCATGATGACTTTCGAGCCCCACCCTTACCGCTTCTGGCCAACTGGTACCGCCTTCAACCAGCGACACTTCCCCTTGGGGAATGCCCAGAGAAAGAATGAGCACAGTGTCACCTTGGCAAGCAACGGTGGCCAAACGGCCCGGCAAGTTGTCTGGGCAGACTCCGGGTGCCGTCTCGTAGGTCACCACGTCAAAGGGGCGTAAGCGATTATCGACTACCGAAACTCTTACGCAGGCTTCATCCATCCATCCCGAAGGGCCCACCAAAGCAACCTGGCCTCCTCGGTGACGAAAAATAGTGGCAGAAATTTCCCCAGGGGCATGCGAGAGCAACCCCTCCGGCACCTCGGTGCGTACCCGTTCTTCGACTGAACCTTCACCGGCCACCACGGCGACCACGGTGTTAAGCGAAGCAACTAACTCAGGAAGAGCAATCGGCAAACCAAGGGCAAGTTCTTCCTGGCCATCCTGGTCATCTGGGCTACTGCCGCTACCGGTTAGCCACAAAGCTTGTTCTGAGCGGTCCACTATGCCCTCTTCGAACAAGGTGCGCACAAACAAGCCACCGGTTATTAAGAGAACGACCGTGGCCGCCATGCCAAGAACTCGGCGACGGAACGCTACTTTGATTGACTTACTTATGGCCGCCTCGTCACGGCGTTCAGCCCGCGAACGTGGCCCGAAAGACTCAGCGCTGTCTCCCCCACTTAGTAACAGCGTCCAAGTAGCCAATGTTTCGTCGGGAAAGCGCACTGCTAAAGCAGCAAAGGTTTCTTCTTGTTCTGGTCCGAAAAGTAAAAGCAAGTCGTTGTCTCGTGCCAACTCCACGGGGTCGGCATGGTGAATTAACTTTCGATCGCCGGCCAGACGAATCAGAAACTCTCGAATCTTTCGGTCTGCTTCTGCTTCGCTCCACCGCCCTCCCGCTTCGACCTGTAACCCTTCTAGGGGGTTTCCTTCGGTTCCTGCACGTTGAAAAAAAGTGACCCGCCGACGCCGATGTTCTTCGGGGACCACGGTTCCCGAAGAAGATTTTTCTAAGTTGTCTTCCGTTTCATCGGGGTCAACCGTTGGTTTCTCGTCGCTCACCCTAGGGAGGTTAGACACTGGCATGACCGGAAACAGGCATAGCGCCCCCACCTGACCTTCAGAAGCCTCTACGCTCTTTAAGTGGCTTCTCGTTCATTGTTTTTCTCTGCGTCATTTAGTTGTCTTGTATTTTTATTTGCGGTGGCTTGTTCTTTTCCTGAACCTCGGACTTCTCCGCCTTCGTTGGTTTCAACAACGACCGATTCAACGTCAAACACTCTTGCACCCATCACTCTTCCTTCCCGGCCGCCATCGAGCCAGATCGGGTTGCCTCCGGTTTTTTCGTTTGAATCAACTATTGATCGGGAGCAACCGTTTCGCTCTCTTCAGCATTTTTGTCAACCCAAACAGGCCCTTGAGCAAATAAACGATGAACCGTGGACGCTGGTGGTTCTTCAGCCCGAACAAGACGCTCTGAAAGATTTCGGTTTCTCTGCAACTCCTTCTGCTTCTCTTTCGCCTTTTGTTGATGCGCTCAATCGTTGCGGAGGTGTCTCAGGTCGGCCCTTGCGCTTAGAAGTCATTGAGGTGTCGGTGTTAGCCCAGCCCTCTCCCTCGCTCCATGAACTCCAAGATGCTGCTTGTTTAGATACATCACGTTTTTCGCCTGTTGTGGTTATTGATGCTTTCGGATTTCAAAACGCCGGCACCCGCTGTGCTGAACTTCTTTTAGATACCGTGGTCATTGCCGCACGAGGAAGCGCCCCCGCAACCGGGATTTTGCTGAGCGACGCACCGCTCGACGAAGACCTTCTCCACGAAACAGCACTCACCGTGGCCCAATGGGATCCTTCGGGTGAGGCTGAAGTGATGGTCGTTGCCCCCGATCAACCTGTATTGGCCGATTTGATAAACCGTGAACTCGTTGAGCCTCTTCGCTCGCTGGGCTTCTCTTTGCGTGTGGTGTCTTACGCCTGCCAAGGCGGCTCCCTGTGTTCAGGCCAAGCAAAATTAGCGACTGCGGCAATAGCGCTTGATAAACCCACCTTGGTGCTGCCTATTTTAGATGCGCTTTCTTTTCCGGCTTTTTTGCGTGAGCTAAACCAGTTGCCTGAACCACCAGCATTAATACTTAGCGGGGTTGGCGACCCTTTACGTTTTATTGATGCATCGCTGCTTCCCGCCGAGTCAGCAGTTCTTAATTTTTCTTGGCCAAAGGACGCAAACCAAGCGCTTACCCCCTTTGATACTTTGTGCTTGAAAATTGCCGACCAAGACCTTGAATCGTTTGGATCAGCACAAGGAAATGCTTGGGTAAAAAGCTGCGCCATGGTGCGTTGGGTGGCCCGTCTGATCGACGCAGCAGGCCCAGAAAGCTCACCCGAGGAGCGCCAATTTGCTGCTTTGGCGTTAGGTCCCGTAGATGCTCTTGGCATGCTCCCGGGGTGGTTTTCTTCTGATCATCGTGGGCGACCTGAGGTTATTACCACAACTCTTTTGCCGTCCCTCGCTGGTTAGGGACGCACTTCGTAATACAGGTTCGTCGGATCGTCAAAATCA
>Ga0302135_10001486_pt1 | contig 14154 bp, 7 predicted proteins | sample CBN3_surface_MG_FD_203119 | JGI IMG/M metagenome (GOLD analysis project Ga0302135, IMG submission 203119) | Marine microbial communities from Western Arctic Ocean, Canada - CBN3_32.1 | ecosystem: Environmental > Aquatic > Marine > Oceanic | place: Canada: Western Arctic Ocean | collected 2017-09-15
GACGATGGCCTGTGGATTCAACACATTGATGATGTTGGCCAGGCCAGCTCCGAGAATCTTCGCCGTCTCCGCCATCACTTCGTTCGCGTACGGGTCGTCCAACACAGCAGCTTCGTAAACGGTCGCGGCGGTGATGCTGTCCAGCCGACCGTCCACGAGCTCGGTGAGCACAGACTCGTAGCCTGCCTCCATCCCTTCACGCGCACGCGCCGCTATGTTGGGACCTGAGCAGTAGGCCTCGAGGCAACCGTAATTTCCGCACGTGCACTTGCGGCCGGTGAACTCAATGGTCATGTGGCCGATTTCACCAGCCGCATCGGAGGTGCCATGAACGATCTCCCCGTTGAGGACGATGCCGCCACCTATGCCCGTGCCCAGCGTAACGCCAACCAAATTGTTGACACCTCGACCCGCGCCTAGCCACCACTCCCCGTAGGTGGCACAGTTGGCGTCGTTGTCCAGGGTTGCAGGCAGATCCACCGCCGTACTGATCAAGTCGCGCAGAGGTAGGTTCGACCAACCGAGGTTCGGAGTGTTTAGCACCAGACCACGCTCTCGATCTAGGGGACCCGGAGATCCAATGCCGACACCGGCTACATCCGCACGAGTACCCCCGTGAGCGCTGGTCGTATCGGTGATGGCTTTCTCTACCATGGCAGCGACCTTCCGCACCACGGACTCGCTACCGCGTGCGGCTTCGGTCGGCATGGTATGGTGTGCGACCGGCTCGCCACCATCCATCGAGATGACACCTACGACGATGTTGGTACCGCCGATATCGACCCCCACGATCCAGCGCGCCGGATGGGACTGCCTGACACGGATGGCCTCAGCCGAAGGCTGGCTAATCATCTCGACTCCCGAAGCAGGGTGGTGGACTGAACAGCCAACTCCGTGTTCGACCGCTCCTATCCATATTATTCCGCAGGATTTGTTGACGGGCCTCAACAGAAGGGCGCGGACCGACGTGCTGCAGCAGCGACGACTGCGGACGTAGCGAAACCGGGGCCATCGTCGGGCACTACAACTTCGAAATCGGGATCGTCCTGAAGGGCATAGCCTGTGAGCACCAGCTCACAGGTCACCAGAGACGCTCGAACGTGGAAATGATGACCGAAACTTTCAAGACGTCACTCCCCCAGCGACAACACGGCCAGGAACGCCTCCTGGGGAATCTCGACAGTTCCGACTCGCTTCATCCGTCGTTTTCCCTCCTTCTGTTTCTCCAGCAGTTTTCGCTTCCTCGTGATGTCCCCGCCATAGCACTTAGCGGTCACGTTCTTACGCAGAGGCTTGACGGTTTCGCGGGCCAGGATCTTGGCGCCGATCGCCGCCTGTAGCACAACCTCGAATTGCTGCCTCGGAATCAGCTTCTTGAGCTTCATCGTCAGATCGCGACCGTACTCGAATGCCTTGTCCCGATGGATTATCACACAGAACGCGTCGACCGGGTCGCCATTCACCAGGACATCGAGCTTTACGAGGTCGTCGGGACGGTATTCGAGAAATTCGTAATCCATCGCCGCATACCCACGCGTCGAGCTCTTGATTCTGTCATAGAAATCGAGAACGATTTCAGCCAGCGGGAGCTCATAATCGAGTTCCACCCGCTCTTTGTCCAGATAGCTCATCCCCCTGAAGACCCCGCGTCGGTCATGGGCAAGCTTCTGGATATTCCCGATGTACTCCGCCGGAGCCAGGATACGTACTCTCACGATCGGTTCAGCGACAGAGTCGATCCTGCCGCGGTCGGGGAGCGCCGTCGGGCTTTCGATGATCTCCTCTGATCCGTCGGTGAAACGAACGTGGTATTCCACGTTGGGAACGGTGTTGATCAGCTCCACACCGAATTCACGGTCCAAGCGCTCCTGTATGATCTCCATGTGTAGAAGACCTAGAAAACCGCACCGGAAGCCAAAACCCAGCGCCACTGATGTTTCGGGAACGTAGTGAAGGCTGGCGTCGTTAAGCTTCAATCGTTCGAGAGCGTCGCGCAGGTCTTCATAATCATCGGCATCTGTGGGATAAAGACCCGCGAACACCATGGGCCGAACTTCCTGATAGCCAGGGAGAAGGTCTCGCTCCTCGTGGGTGGCGTCGAAGATGGTGTCGCCTACCCGAGTGTGGGACACATCCCTGACGGCAGCAGACAGGTATCCGACCTCGCCCGGTCCCAGCACCTGTTGGGGCACCTTTACAAGGCGCATATATCCGACCTCGGTTACTTCGTAACGCGCGTCAACCGCGCCGAATTCGATCATCATGCCCGCACGCACCTCGCCATCCACCACCCGGATGCTCGGCACCGCGCCCAGGTACTTGTCGTAGTACGAGTCAAAAATGAGGGCGCGCAACGGGGCTTGGGGGTCTCCCTGAGGGGCTGGCACGCGGTTCACCACCGCTTGGAGCACAGCGTCGATGCCGAGGCCTTCTTTCGCAGAAACCAGGAGCACCGTATCGGGTTCGACACCGAGTAACTCGCACACCTCCGCGCGCCGCTTCTCGGGCTCGGCACCCGGCAGGTCGATCTTGTTCAGAACCGGGATGATCTCCAACCCAGCGTCCAGGGCGAGGAACAGGTTCGACAAGGTCTGTGCCTGGACACCTTGGCTCGCGTCCACCACCAGGATCGCCCCTTCGCAGGCAGCCAGTGAACGCGACACTTCATAGGTAAAATCTACGTGTCCGGGCGTGTCTATCAAGTTGAGCAGATACGACTTTCCTTCCGGCGCCAGGTAGTCCATGCGCACGGCGTGCAGCTTGATCGTGATGCCCCGCTCACGCTCTAATTCATTGTTGTCCAGCACCTGCTCGCGCATCTGACGTCGCTCGATAGCGCCGGTCTGCTCAAGCAACCGGTCGGCCAGCGTGCTCTTGCCATGATCAATATGAGCGATGATGCAGAAGTTGCGGATTGAGTCGAGGTGCACGGAGATCCTGAGCGTGTTCAGACGTTCGCAGAAAAGCGTGGAAGCATAACGTCACGGGCAGGGCACATCAATCAGGTGAAGATGCGAAAGTCCATGTCCACATTGACTTTCCGGCGCGTGCACGGGTAGCGAGGATGGAGAGTAAAGACAGACCGGTGCCCCCTTGGCTCTGCACCCGTTATCGAACCGGAAGGCATCGTGATAAGGGCCCTCCATTACTCCCCCCTGCTCCTGCTCGCACTGTACGCTGCCCCCCTTGACCAGCCAGGATATCGGGGAGCAGGTCGGCGTCACTGACCGTGCAGAACACGCAAGGGTTCGTCGGACCCTTGGCTCGGGGCGGCAGCTGTGGCCATCCCAGCTCTGCCTGCACTCGCCCAGTGCCCCATCGAACTATCCTCCCCAAGCTGGCTCACTCGCGCGCCCGACTGCTCAAATCCCTTCGTGGCAGACACCATGCCCTGGGACGGAATGTGCTAACACCATGATGACTGGCGTGTTACACCCGAGACAGCGGACCCACCGTCACTTGGCGGTGACGCTCTGCCTCAACTCGCGAGGACAAGGAGTCTCGCGTTGCCCGTCCCCACACCCTGGTCTAGCTTTCGGCCTCCTATGGCCTCCGAACGCCCTCCAACCTCCGCGCCGCATACCGGCCGCCTCGACCTACTGGACCCGTCCAGTCTTTCTCAGCTGGGGGGGATAGAGTTTATCGCCCGCGAGGTGGTCGAGGGGTTTATCATCGGCCTACACCGGTCCCCCCACCGGGGGTTCTCCGTGGAGTTCGCCGAACTCAGGGCATATCAGGCAGGAGATGACCTCCGTCACATCGACTGGCGGATGTTCGGCCGTTCCGACCGCTACTACGTGAAACAGTTCGAGGAGGAGACCAACCTACGCGCCCACCTCGTCCTGGACGTGAGCGGGTCCATGGGATGGTCATCTGCCCCCGGCTATCTCCCGACTAAACTATGGTACGCCAAGCACTTAGCCGCTTCTATCGCCCTGATTCTCCTGCGCCAAGGCGACTCCGTTGGGTTGGTGACTTTCCACGACCGGGTCGGCCTTCGTGTGGCGCCACGTGGCGGCCGCCGCCAGTGGCACGAGCTGCTGCACCGTTTGACTGGGGTAGAGGCGGAGGGCGGCACTTCTGCCCACACCGCCCTGAAGGATCTCGCCGTACGTCTCCGCAGGCAGGGACTGGTGATCCTACTGTCCGACCTCCTGGTCGACCCTGAGGGGACCCGGACGGCGCTCCGCTATCTAAGACACCAGGGCCACGAGGTGCTGGTGTTCCACCTCATGGACCCGGGGGAGCGGGAGCTGCCGGCCGCCTCGGACGCCCGATTCTTCGATCCTGAAACGGAGCAGGAGCTGCAGGTTACGGTGGCTGACGTACGCGAGGAGTACCGCACCGCTGTGTCAAAAGCCCTACAGGAGTGGGAACGGAGCACGAAGCCTCACGGCGTGGACTACGTGGTGCTCAACACGGACGAACCGCTTTCCCGTCCTCTGCGTGCGTATCTGAGGAAGCGGGAGCGGCTGGGCTAGCCGGCACAGCATGGGATTCCTAAACCCTGTCCTACTGTTTGCCGGCGCAGCCGTGCTCGTGCCGATCTTTCTCCACCTCTTCCATAGCCACGAGAGCAGCCGGGTCTCGTTCCCCGCCCTACGGTATCTGCTGCGCACCGAGAGGGAGCACGCCCGACGAATCCGCCTTCGACAACTGCTTCTCCTCATGATGCGCGTGGGGGTGATCCTCCTGATCGTGCTCGCGGCAGCACGCCCCTTCCTTCAGAACCTCGGGGACACACATCCGCCAACAGCGCTCGCTATCGTGTTGGACAACTCGCTGAGCGTAGGCCTAGTGGTAGGCGACGAACGTGTGCTGGACCGCCTCAAGCGCCGCGCCCTGGATGTGCTGGACGCTGCCGGCGCAGACGACCTGATCTGGGTCGTGCGGGCAGGCGAGCCGTGGGATATCCCGATACCGGGAGGACTCGCGGACGCACGAGACCGAGTGGTCGCCACGGAACTCAGCGCAGCCGCAGGAAATCTTGCCGACGTCGTGCGGCGGGCCGCCGCGTTGGTGGAACAGGCCGGCTTGCCTGCAGCCGAGGTTGAGGTGCTCACCGACCTCCAAGCAACAGCTTTCCCTAGGACCGGGGTGCCGACGACCTCCGTTCCGATACTCGTATTCCACCCCTCCGGCGCGCCCCCCCCCAACCGTTACCTAGAAAACCTAGTGATCGGAGGTGGCCTCCTACCTGTCGCAGGCAGACGCACCGAACTGACGGCGGGAGTAGGAGGAGACTCGATCGAAGCGCCCCTCAGGCTCGTCATCGATGATCGCATCCGTGGAGCCACGCGTGTCCCGCCCAATGCGACGGTTTCGCTTCCCTTTGGGCCGTTCCCAGAAGGATGGACCTCCGGCTATGTAGAGACCGACCCCGATGAGCTCGCAAGCGACGACCGTCGCTGGTTCGTGCAGGCAATACGCCCACCCCCCGTAGTATCGCTACAGGGCACCTCTCTTTTCTTTCTTGAGCAAGCCCTGACGGTGCTGGAGGACGGCGGACGCTTACAGCGGGGCACAGTGCAGCCCGACGTCGTGTTGGCTGTGGCCGGCGAGGGAGCCACGGCAGCGCGCACGGGCAGCACGGTCGTTGTGGTGCCCCCGATCGATGCAGAACTTCTTCCCGCGCTCAATCGGCGGCTGGCCAACGCGGGCATCCCCTGGAGGTACGAAGCACTCCCCGTACGCGGCGAAGCACGCGTGGGCGAGCACCGCGTTCCGGTCCCCCTCGAGGACGTGCGCGTGTCCACCGGGTACCGCCTCGTCGCGCTAGGATCTACTGGGGGAGCTGAGGTGATTGCGCGTCTAGAGGACGGTTCTCCCTGGATTGTGCAGGGACGCACCGGTGCCGGCACCTATCGCCTGGTGGGATCGGCCTTCGACCCCGACGCGACCAATTTGCCCGTGTCAGCATTCATGGTGCCTCTGCTCGAATGGCTCGTCTCGACGTCTGGGGCCGGGTCCGGGGGACAAACTATCGACGCCGGTACGCCGCTGTCGCTGCCTGCGGCAGCAACCGTGATCGAGACACCCGACGGAACCCGTCACCCGGTGGACCCGGCCCTGGACTTCCGACCAACGCGTGAGTCGGGAGTCTACCGGATTCTGCGTGGGGATAGCGTGCTGGACGCTGTTGCGGTGAACCCCCCGGTGCGGGAATCTCTGTTGGAGCCAGCTGAGGAAGTTGTCGTCGTCCAGGCGTTCGGGCCGGAAGTCCGCATCTTTAACGACTCGACCGCGTGGGCTGCCGCCGTGTTCAGCAACCGGCAGGGCGATGAGATCTGGCGCCCGATCGTGACCATGGCTCTCCTTATCCTAATCCTCGAGAGCGTCGTCGCCGCGAGCGGTGCCAGCAAAGCGTCTCGATCATGGACGCAGCGCACCGGGGCCGTTGCCACCACTCCGCTGTCCACATCCTGATGGGCGAGCCAAGCCACGCATCTTCCAACGCGATCTTGGACGCACTGGAAGGGTGCTCGGTAGTCCGTGACCTGATCACACGGCTCCCGATTCCCGGAGCAGCCTTCGTAGTTGGAGGTGCGAGCGGATCCGCCCGGACCGCCCTCATCGCCGCCGTGCACCAGCTCACAAGCCGAGTGCTGGTAGTGGTCACGGCGAACCCCTCGGCAGCATCTGCGGCAGAGGCCGACCTCGAGACCCTCCTGGGTGAAACGGCATCTGTCCTCTACCCCCAACGCGAGGCACTGCCGTACGAATCGCCTGAACCTCACCTGGAGATCGGCGGACTACGTGTTGAAGCGGTGGAGGCCTTGTTTTCGGGACGTACACGACTGTTCGTCACCACCCTCAGGGCCCTGCAAGAGCGGGCGCCCGTGCCGGAAGGCCTGGCTCGCCTCAGACTCACGATACGAGTCGGCCAGGAGCACGGATTCACGAAACTCGTGACGTCCCTAGAAGAGCGAGGCTTTGAGCGCGTACCGCTGGTCGAGGAGGTGGGGCAGTTCGCTGTTCGTGGTGGGCTGCTGGACCTGTTCTCCTTCGGGTCGCCGGAGCCCGTTCGAGTGGAATTCTGGGGAGATCAAATATCCTCGATCAGAAGCTTCGACATCCTCGATCAGCGTTCCACCGGAGAGCTCGACGAGGCCCACGTCCTGCCCGTTGACTTCCGCTCTGGCGGCGACGCCGGACCCGGCCTGGTGGTGTCGCGCTCCCTGCTCGACCTCCTCCCCCGCGAAGCCGTGTTGGTGCGACTGGGCGAGCTCGAATGGGCCCCCGCCCTGCGCCGCACCTGGGAGTACGTAGAGCGGTTCCACGCCGAGCTGCGCGACCAGGGCAGAGCAGCGCCAGACCCGCACGAACTGTTCCTCGATCCGATCGAAGCCAGTCAATCCTTGGCCTCGTTTCCGCTTCTCGAACTCAGAGAAGAAGAGGGTGGAGACCTCTCGCTCGGATGCCGACCGCCGCCCGCTATCGAGCGCGACATGCGACGGCTCGATGCCGTGCTACGTGAGGGGGCCGCAGCGGGATGCCGCGCCCTTCTCCTGTGTGACAACGAAGGACAAGCCCAGCGGCTTGAGGAGATTTTAGGGGGGAAGAGCGGCGAGCTGCCGCCCGGCGCGCAAGTGATGGTGGGATCGCTGGAAGGAGGTTTCGAACTCGCCTGCACCGACCCGTCGCTCCTGGTCTTCACAGACCACGAAATTTTCAGACGCTCACGACGGGTCCGCCGTGGGCGTCGATTTCGCGGAGCGGTCGCACTGGAAAGCCTCGCTCAGTTGACGCCAGGAGATTACGTGGTTCATCTCGACCATGGCGTCGGTCGCTTCGTGGGCCTGCAACACATCGTGGTGGGAGGCGAGGAGATCGAATCGCTCGCGATTGAATACGCGGGGAAGGAAATCCTACGCGTCCCTGTGTATCGATTGGACCTGATCGAACGGTGGGTCGGAGAGACGGATGAAGCCGAACCTCCCAAGGTGCACCGCATCGGCGGACGACAGTGGAAGACTCTACGACGGAAAGCCGAAGCCGCGATCGAGCAGATGACGGCTGAGCTGCTCCAACTGTACGCCCAGCGAGAAACCGCCTCCGGATTCAGCTATTCCCCCGATGGTCTATGGCAAAAGGAAATGGAGTCCTCGTTCCTGTACGAGGACACCGCCGACCAACGGCGCGCCACCGAAGACGTCAAGCGAGATATGGAGTCCGTCCGACCCATGGACCGACTGATCTGTGGGGACGTGGGGTACGGCAAGACGGAGATCGCAATCCGCGCAGCGTTCAAGGCGGTACAGGATGGGAAACAGGTAGCCGTTCTCGCCCCCACTACGATCCTGGTCGAACAACACGGTCACACTTTCGAGGAACGACTCGCTGATTACCCCGTGCGAGTGGCCGCGCTATCGCGCTTCCGTGGGGCCAAAGAGACGCAGGCGATACTAGAAAAGGTCCGGACCGGAGAGGTCGACATCGTCATCGGCACTCACCGGCTTCTCTCGTCCGATCTGTGCTTCAAGGATCTGGGTCTCGTGGTGGTGGACGAAGAACAGCGTTTCGGCGTCAAGCACAAGGAGCGCTTCAAGGAACTGCGAGCCTCCGTCGACGTTCTCACACTCACGGCAACACCCATTCCACGCACGCTCTACCTCTCACTCAGCCGGATCCGTGACCTGACCCTGATCAGAACACCCCCTCGTGACAGAATGCCGATTCTGACCCACGTAGTACCGTGGAGTGAGCAAATAGTCGGGGATACCATCGCCCGCGAGCTCGACCGGGGCGGCCAAATTTTTTTTCTCCACAACCGGGTCGCAACGATCGAGATGGCAGCCGACAGAGTGGCGAAGCTCGCCCCTGAGGCGCGCGTGGAGGTAGCTCACGGACAGATGGCCGCCCACGACCTGGACAAGGTCATGACGGCCTTCGTGGACGGACAGGTGGACCTGCTGGTCTGTTCGGCGATCATCGAGAACGGGATCGACGTCCCCAACGCCAACACGCTCATCGTAGATCACGCGGAGCGGTTCGGCCTATCCCAGCTGTACCAGATTCGTGGCCGCATCGGGCGCAGCGATCGGCGAGCATATTGCTATCTCATCGCCCCCGAAAATCCCTCGGAGGCGGCAGAGCAGCGCCTCAAGGTACTCGAGCACTACACCGAGCTGGGTAGCGGATATTCGGTCGCCCTCAAGGACCTGGAGCTGCGTGGCGCGGGCAATTTACTCGGCGCCGATCAATCGGGCTTCGCCCACGCGGTGGGGTTGGACGTTTATCTTCGCCTGTTGGAGCGGACCGTCGACAAGCTCCGCAAGATGGAGGGGACAGTGGAGTACCCCGAACCCGAGGTCGCGCTAGGCGGTTCGGCGTACCTGCCAGAGGGGTATATTTCCGATCCCGGTCAGAAGTTGCATCTTTATCGGCGTTTGTCGCGCACCGGACTTCATGCTGAGGTGGAAGAGTTGAGGCGGGAGCTGGCGGACCGCTTCGGACCGCCACCTCCGGAGGTGGAGCGACTGCTCGATCAGGGAACGCTGCGTATCCTCGGGCGCTCCCTCGGCATAGAACGGATAATGGTCCGGGACCGGGTCGCTCGAATCACCTTCAGGCAAGGGGTCGTACCGCGCCTAACCGTCCTGGAAGGACCGCTCCGGGATCATCAGGTGGGGGTGGAGGTGCGACGCATGTCGCCCCTTTCTCTCGAATTTCGTCAGTTGGGCCCGCTCCCGCTAACGGGAACGTTGGTGAGGGCGCTCGCTGCGCTGTTGGAGAACAGTGCAGCAGTCTGACAGGCGAGCAGTCTACACCGATAAGAAGACCGCGGGCCAAGGTGCCGGAGCCGCACGGGACTCCCCACCAGCCCCGAGATGGAGCCTCGTAATGAAAGGTATGCGTTGGGTGATGATGTCCGTACTCGCTCTCACGACTGCATGCCAGAGCGGAGAGGGAGGGGGCGGGCTGGTCGCACGCGCGGCGGGCCACGACCTCACTGTCGCTGCGGTCACGACTCTGCTGGCGCCCGAAACCATGCTACCCGACCAACCCGAGGTGGTGATGGCTCTGGCGGACCTGTGGATTGACTACACGCTACTGGCCGAAGTCGCGCGCGCGGATTCGACCATGTCTAATCTGGACCTCGACGCCCTCCTGCAGCAGCAGGGGGAAGCAGAGATGATCGGCGCTCTCCGGGATTCGGTGGTCCGCCCGGACACTGCCATCAGCGAGGAGGATGTCCAGCGACGCTTTGCCCTGGAAGCTCCCGGCTCCCGGGTACGGGCCCGCCATATCCTGCTCGCACCCCCGGTAAATTCCACCCCCGCGCAGCGTGACAGCGTGCGCAGGGCAGCCGAATCTATCCTCGACCGCCTGAGGGCTGGCGAAGCGTTCGAACCCCTCGCCATGCAGTACAGCGCGGATTCCGCAAGCGCCGTACAGGGAGGGGACCTCGGTTTCTTCGAGCAGGGCCAAATGGTGGTGGCGTTCGACTCAGCCGCTTTCTCTCTTGATCCGGGACAACTTTCGAATCTCGTGGTGACACCGTACGGCTTCCATATCTTGCGGGTGGACGAGAAGGAGATCCCTCGCTTCGACGAGCTCGGCCCCCAGTTCCGGGTGCAGATGAAAGAGGAGGTCATCATCAGCGCCGAGTCGTTGTTCGTCGCCGGAATCGAGGAGCGCGCACAGGTGCAGGTGGTCGATGGCGCAGCCGACGTAGTCCGCGAGCTCGCCAGGAGTCCGCTTGCAAAGCTCGGGGGGAGAGCTTCGCGTCGAGCCTTGGTCAGGTACGAGGGAGACGAACTTACAGTGAGCAAACTGCGCACGTTCATGCAAACCCGGCCTCCGAGCTATCGTCAGCAGGTCGAACAAGCGACCGACGAGGAGGTCGTGAACAACGTCCTGTTGGCACTGGTCCGGCGCGAGCTGCTGGTAGCGGAAGCGCAAAAAACTGGGATCCAGTACGACGCCACACGTCGGGACTCGGTGAAAGGTGCATTGCGCGACAACTTCAGGGACGCAGCCCGAGACCTCGGCCTGCTGTCCGTGACTAAAGGTCAGGACGAAACACCGGAAGAGGCAATCGATCGCACAGTGACCACGCTGCTCCGATCCATTATCCGTGGCGAGCGGGACGTCATCCCACTCGGCGCCGTTTCCTTTGTGCTCCGCCTGCAATACTCCGCAGAGGTGTTCGATCCCGGAGTACAGCAGGTCGTACGGCAAGTGCAAATCGCGCGTGGGTCCGGGGCCGCTAGTCCTCCCGTGATCCCCCAGATGCCCGAGCAGGAAAATTCTGGTGCCGACGGCACCGAGCCGCCTCAGGGATCGGGAGGATGATCCTGGGTTCGCGGAACCCCTTCTCTACCACAGGTTACTAGAACGACGGGGCCGGGGAGCCCGCCATGTAGCGGTGCCTTTCCGGCCCTTCCACGTCACCGCCACGACGCCTCGCGGGACCGCTACCAGCGCAAACCGAGAGACCATGCGACGCCCCCCGAACCTCCTGTTCCTGTTCGCCCTCATTGGAGTCTTCCTGGCACCGGCCCGTACCAACGCCCAGGAACCATCCCGCCCCGACCGCGGTAACGTGGTGGAGCGTGTGGTGGCGATGGTTGGCGACTCAATCATCACACTCACAGAGCTCCAAGAGTACCTCCTGATGCTGAGGGCGCAGGGAGAGATGCCGACTGACCCGGCATTGATGGCGGAAGTAGAGGAGGACGCGCTCAAGTCACTCGTCGAACAACTCCTCATCATCCAAGTCGCCTCCCAGGACTCCACCCTGATTCCCGACGATGCCGAGATCGAGTCCCGGGTCAGCGCGATGCTGGATCAGACTGTCCAGAGAGTAGGCGGGGCAGTGCGCTTCCAGGACGCACTTGCCCTCGAGGGGATGACCCAGACCGAGTACCGCAGGGACCTCACGCAGCGCATACGCAAAGAACAGATCCAACAACTCTTCATCCGGTCCCAAATCATGGGAGCATCACCGGTCGTCGTAACCGAAGCCGAGATGCGTGAGGTGTATGAAGCCGGCAAGGCCCTAGCCACCCACCCCGAGTTGGTGAAGTTGAGACAAGCCGTGGTGGCACCAGCCCCGTCCGATTCCTCCTGGTCCGCCGCCCAGGTCCTCGGCGACAGCCTGCTGTCGCGTTTGAGCGCGGGTGAAGATTTTGCCGCCCTGGCCAGCGCGTACAGCATGGACGGGTCAGCCGCGTCAGGTGGAGACCTGGGCTGGTTCCGCCGGGGGCAGATGGTGCGCGAGTTCGAGGAAGTAGCGTTCCGGCTCCCTGTAGGACGCGTGAGCAATCTGGTACGCAGCCAGTTTGGGTGGCACATCATCAGGATCGAGCGCACGAGGCCAGGTGAGGTTAACGCCCGCCACATCCTGCTCCGTCCCGAGACCGGGCTCGCCGCGGACGAACGTGCCGTGACAACAGCGAATGAGATCGCCCGCCGGTTACGAACCGGCGAGTCCATGCGGACGCTGCTGACAGAATTCAAAGACCAACTCGACGGGGACATCCCCGACTCGGTCAGTGTAGCCCGCGAGCAAATTGCCGAGGCACTCCCGGCCCCTTACCAGCTGCCCATGGCCGGTGCCGTGCAGGGGGACATCGTCGGGCCATTCTCGTTCCCCGTCCGCGAGAGGACGACCTGGGTAGTCGTCGAGATCACCGAGGTTCAGCCAGCTGGTCAGTACACCTTTGAGGAACTGCGCCCCCAGATCGAGAGTCAGCTCATGGAGCAACGACAGCTCGAGCGCGTGCTAGATGCACTCCGCGAAAAGATGCTCGTCGATTTCAGGCTGTAGGTCGCGATGATCTCGGTCGCGATCACCCTCGGCGATCCCAGGGGGGTCGGGCCGGAGGTGACCGAGGTGGCGGTCCGCCGCTTCCGCGACGAGCGCCCCGAGGTAAGGCTGGTCTTGGTAGGTCCGTGCGAGTGCGATACCGCTCTAGCCTCCTATCATGAAATTGGACACTGGGATGGGTCAGAAGCAGGCGCGGGCAGAGTCGCTGGAGCAGCGATCCAAGCGGCCGTCCAGCTCGCGTTAAGCGGCGAGGTCCATGCGCTCGTAACCGCCCCCATCCACAAACCAGCCCTGGCGCGCGCGGGACTTGCCGCGACGGGACACACCGAGATGCTCAAAAAATTAGCCCGCGTCCCCTCGGTCGGAATGCTCATGGCCTCTGAACGAACCGCGCTCGGTCCACCCCTCCGCGTCCTTCTCGCCACTACCCACCACGCGCTCCGCGACGTTCCCGGCCTGCTAACCGAGGACCTCCTGGTGGAGCAAACACTGCTCCTTCGCGACGGCCTCCGGGCCGGTTGGAAAATGCCCGACCCCCGTTTGTGCCTGTGCGCACTCAACCCCCACGCCTCTGATGACGGCCTATTCGGGGACGAGGAGGACCGCATCTACCAGCCGGCCCTTGCCCGGCTGGTAGATGCGGGGGTTAGGGTGTCAGGACCCCTGCCCGCCGACTCCGTATTCCGGCGGGCACTCGACGAGGAATTTGATGCCGTCGTCGCGCCCTATCATGACGTGGGCATGGCTGCGTTCAAAACGGTCACCTTCGGTAGCGGGGTGAACGTCACCTTGGGACTCCCGTTCGTGCGCACTTCTCCTGACCACGGCACGGCATTCGACGTGGCGGGCACCGGCAGGGCCAACTCCGAGTCCATGCTCATGGCCCTTCGCCTCGCGGTCCAGCTCGCAGAGAATCGTCTTGACAGTCCCCCAGGGGACGAGATGATTCCTCGCCGTTCGTTCGGTTCGCCTCACCCCCAGCCCCGGCATTGATCCAGCTCAGTGGCGTCTCGAAGAAATATCCCAAGCAGGGATACGCCCTCGAGGACGTATCCCTGCACGTGGGCAAGGGTGAATTCGTCTTCCTCACCGGTCATTCCGGATCGGGCAAGACCACCACCCTCAAACTGATTCATATGGCTGAGCGCCCCTCTTCGGGCGACGTGCTGGTATGCGGGCACTCCTCAGCCAAGACCCGCGAACGCGACATCTGGAAGGTCCGTAGAAAGGTGGGCTACGTCTTCCAGGATTTCCGTCTGCTTCCTGGTCGCTCAGCACTCGAGAACGTAGCCTTCGCCCTGGAGGTAACCGGTGCCCGCGCAAGCACCGTGCTCCCCAGGGCCCAGCGGCTTCTCTCCCAGGTGGGACTCGCTCCCAAA
>Ga0302135_10001487_pt1 | contig 14145 bp, 16 predicted proteins | sample CBN3_surface_MG_FD_203119 | JGI IMG/M metagenome (GOLD analysis project Ga0302135, IMG submission 203119) | Marine microbial communities from Western Arctic Ocean, Canada - CBN3_32.1 | ecosystem: Environmental > Aquatic > Marine > Oceanic | place: Canada: Western Arctic Ocean | collected...
CGACGGACCATTTTCTCGACCATTTCGGCCTCGCCGCGTTGGGCGATTTACCCGGCGCCGACGAGTTGAAGGCGGCGGGTCTGCTCGATCCGGTGACGCCAACGATCCCCTCCGCGGCGCCGAAAATCGGAGCGGATACCGGTCCCGGACAAGACAACGAGAGCTTCGACGACGACGAACATGAGGCGGCCAACGACGACATTGACGCTGGGGCCATGTTGGACGACGGCGCCGATGGCGGCGGGGTCGCAGAGCCCGATGGCGAGAGCGAAAAGGGTGAATTTTCCGCCCTCGAAGGCCGCGCGTCACAGGATTAGGCCGGCTCGGCGCTGAACTGCGAACATTTAGGTTTTTCTGTTTATTTTCAGCGGATTGCAGATTTACCCTAAACTTGTTCCTCAGGTTATCCATAGGTCTGTCCATAGCCGGGGTGAGGGCTGCAACCGTTCGCTCGTCGGCCCCCAGATCGCGTGCCGACATCTCGACGACTCGCAAATTTTTGTTTTTACAAGAGAATCAAAATACGATAAGCAGCAGAAATACTGAAGTCAGGAGCACGCGTTGCGAGCGCCCCTGGACTCTGCCAAACTGTGGACAGACAGGGGAGACGGCCCCGCGAAGAATCAAGGAGTGACGCCACATGAGCATGGGAATTTGGCAAATCGTACTGATCCTTGCGATCGTGCTGATCATTTTCGGCGCGGGCAAGCTGCCGCGCGTGATGGGCGACGTCGCCAAGGGCGTGAAGAACTTCAAATCGGGTATGAAGGAAGGCCAGGCACCGGATACCGCCTCGACCGCTAACACCGCGGCGGATGATAAGGTCATCGACCAGAAGGCCTCACCGAGCGGGGCCGAGGCGTCCACCGCGAAAAACAGCGACGAGGCCGCAAAGAGCTAGTCCGAAGAGTTATCCACAAGACGTCGGCGACGCCCCGATGTTCGATATTGGTTGGACCGAGATTGCGATCATCGCGGTTGTGGCTCTCGTTGTGGTCGGGCCCAAGGATTTGCCCGGCGTGATTCGGTCGGTGGGCCGTTGGTCGGGCAAGGCGCGCAAGGTCACCCGCGATTTCCAGCGCAATTTTGAAACCATGGCCGAGGAAACCGAGCTGGCCGAGGTACGCCGCGAGATCGCCGCGGCGAACCGCGAGGTGATCAATGCGGGTCGCATCCCAACCGATGACGACACCACGGCCGCATCCGGCAGCGGCAACGATATTGCGGGCGGCTCGACGCCGCCCGAACAGGGTCCGGCGGAGCCTGATCCGACAGGGCCCGCGCCCTCCACTGAAACGCCGGCGTCCCTCGACGCCGACGATACGCCGCCCAAGGCGTAGGCGCCGGGGCGGGAGAGGAACGGGATACAGGACACGTGGTCGAGCGCAGCGAAGGCGAGCAAAAGGACGTCGAGGACAGCCGTGCGCCGTTGATGGCGCACATCGTGGAGCTGCGCAACCGGCTGCTCTACGCCGTCATCGGCCTGATCGTCGCCTTCATCGGGGCTTACTTCGTCGCCGAGGACATCTTCGAATTCCTCGTCCGCCCGCTGACCGACATCATGCAGGAAGAGGGCTACGAGCCGAAGCTCATCTACACCCACCTGCTCGAAGCCTTCTTCACCAAGCTCAAGGTGTCGTTCTGGACCGCGTTCTTCGTCAGCTTTCCGCTGTTCGCGACGCAGGTCTACAAATTCGCTGCCCCCGGTCTTTACCGCAACGAGCGCTCCGCTTTCATGCCCTTCCTGATCGCGACGCCGGTGCTGTTCTTCGCCGGCGGCGCGCTGGTCTATTACTTCATCTTCCCCCAGGCTTGGGCCTTCTTCGTGAGCTTCCAGAACACCGGCAGCACGGGCGAACTGCAAACCGAGCTGCTGCCCAAGATGAACGAGTATCTCTCGCTCGTCATGAAGCTGATCTTCGCCTTCGGTATCTGCTTCCAGCTCCCGGTCCTTTTGACCCTGCTCGCCCGGGTCGGCGTCGTCACCGCGGAGGGCCTGCGGAAAAAGCGCAAGATCGCGATCATCGTCGTCTTCATCTGCGCCGCCCTCCTCACGCCGCCCGACCTGATCAGCCAGATTGGCCTCGGCATCCCGCTGCTCCTGCTCTATGAGATTTCAATTCTTCTGGCGGTGCGGGTCCAGAAGAAGAAAGCCGTACGCGAAGCCGAAGAAGAGGCGGCCTACGCCGCTATGGATGACGGCCTCGACGACGGCGACGACACCGACTTCAACGTCGGCCGCGAATAAGCGGCTCTAGCTGTCGCACTTGACGTGCGCGCACGTAAGCGGCAAAAGCGGCGAAGACGCTATCCTCCCATGTCCTCGTAGGACCGAATGTTCGACCTCAAGTGGATTCGCGATAACCCGGCGGCGTTCGACGCGGGCCTCGCGCGCCGCGGGCTGCCCGGCGCGGCCGAGCCCGTCCTCGCGCTAGACGCCGAACGCCGCGCGGTGCAGACCAAGCAGCAGCAGATGCAGGCCCGGCGCAACGAGCTGTCCAAGACCATCGGCGCGAAAAAGGGCCAGGGCGAGGCGGCCGACGAACTGGTTGCCGAGGTTGGCGAGATCAAGCAGCGCCTGAAGGACGGCGAGGCGCGCGACCAAACTCTGGGCGGCGAGATCGAGGGCCTGCTCTCGGGCCTGCCCAACCTGCCGGCGGACGATGTGCCCGACGGGCTCGACGGGGACGCCAATATCGAGCTTCGCCGCGTCGGCGAGCCGCCCGCACTAGAGGGCGAGGCGTGTCAACATTTCGAGCTCGGCGAGGCGCTGGGTCAGATGGATTTTGACGCCGCGGCGAAGCTCTCGGGCGCCCGCTTCGTCGTGCTCAAGGGCCCGCTCGCCCGGCTCGAGCGCGCACTCGCCTCGTTCATGCTCGATCTGCATACGGGCGAGTTCGGCTACACCGAGGTTAGCCCCCCGGCGCTGGTGCGCGACGCAGCCCTGTTTGGCACCGGTCAGCTTCCGAAGTTCGCCGAGGATTTGTTTCGCACCGAGAACGATTACTGGCTGATTCCTACCGCCGAGGTGCCGCTGACCAACCTCGTGGCGGGCGAAATTCTGGACGAGGACGCCCTGCCGATCCGGGTCACCGCCCACACGCCCTGTTTTCGCTCCGAGGCGGGGGCGGCGGGCCGCGATACCCGCGGCATGATTCGGGTCCACCAGTTCTCCAAGGTCGAACTGGTCTCGATCGCCCACCCCGATAAGTCCGATGATGAGCTCGAGCGCATGACGTCTTGCGCCGAAGAGGTGCTCAAACGCCTCGGCCTCGCCTACCGCGTGGTTGCGCTGTCGTGCGGCGATATGGGCTTTTCCGCGCGCAAGACCTACGACATCGAGGTCTGGCTGCCCGGCCAGGGCGCTTACCGCGAGATCTCGAGTTGTTCGAACTGCGGCGACTTCCAGGCCCGGCGCATGAAGGCGCGCTTCCGCCCTTCGGGTGGCAAGGGCGCAAACCCCGTCCACACGCTGAACGGCTCGGGCCTGGCCGTGGGGCGGGCCCTCGTCGCGGTGCTCGAGAACTACCAGAACGAGGATGGCTCGGTGACCGTTCCCGGCGCGCTCCGCCCCTATATGAACGACCTCGAGAGGATCGACCCCCTTGTCCGCTAAGCGCTCGGCCTCGAAGAAACCTCTCGCCCACCACCGTATTCTTCTGTCCAACGACGACGGCATTCTCGCCCCCGGCTTCAAGGTCCTCCAGCGCATTGCACGCACGCTGTCCGACGACGTCTGGGTGGTGGCGCCCGAGACCGAGCAGAGTGCGGCGAGCCACGCACTTTCGCTGCACGCGCCGATCCGTGTCCGCAAGGTCGCGCCGCGCAAATTCGCCGTCAACGGTACGCCGACCGACTGCGTCTTCGTCGCCTTCAACAAGGTGATGAAGGATAATCCGCCCACCCTCGTGCTCTCCGGCGTCAATCGCGGCGAGAACCTGGGCGACGAGGCGACCTATTCGGGCACCGTCGCTGCCGCCATGGAGGGGACTTTGCTGGGCGTACCCTCGATCGCGCTGAGCCTGTCCTGGACCCGCGATCGGGTGCTCAATTGGGCCACCGCCGAGCGCTGGGCGCCCAAGGTCATCGTCAAGCTGATGAAGATCGGCTGGCCCGAGGGCGTGCTTATGAACGTCAATTTTCCGGCGATCGCGCCCGGGAATGTGCAGGGCATCATGGCGACGCGCCAGGGCCAGCACGAGATGACCGACATAGTCGACGAGCGGGTCGACCTGCGCAACAACCACTATTTATGGCTCTACAAAACCCGTAGATCTTCGGGCGGGAGAACGGGGACCGATCTCCACGCGCTGGAACAAAACTGCATCGCGGTCACGCCGTTCCATCTCGACCTCACCCACCAGCCGACGCTCAAGAAGCTGCGCGCGATCCTCGAATGACAACCGCGCCCCGCGTCGTCCGCCTGCTGATGGAGCTCCGCCAGGAGGGCATACGCGACACGGCTGTGCTCTCGGCCATCGAGCTCACCCCGCGCGAAATTTTCCTGCCCGGGATCCTGCTCGATCAGGCCTACGAGAACACCGCGCTGCCCATCGAAGCCGGGCAGACCATCAGCCAGCCGCTGGTGGTCGGGGCCATGACCGAAGCGTTGGAGTTGACCGGGCGTGAGAGAGTGCTCGAGATCGGCACCGGTTCGGGCTATCAGGCGGCGGTCCTCTCCGCGCTGTGCCGGCGGGTCTACACCGTCGAGCGCCACGCCAACCTCATGGCCGGCGCCGTGACTTGCTTCGAGCGGCTCGGTCTGACCAACATCGTTACCCGGGTAGCCGACGGCTCCAAGGGGTGGCCCGAGGCCGCACCGTTCGATCGCATCATCGTTACCGCCGCCGTACCGGAGATCCCGGCCGCGTTGCTCGATCAACTTAAACCCAGCGGCATTCTGGTCATTCCCGTCGGGCGCGTCGGCGCCGGGCAGGAGCTGCTTAAGATCCGCCGTACCGAGGACGGCTTTGAGGAGACCGCCTTCATGCCCGTGCGCTTCGTGCCTGGCGGAACCGAGGAAGGGGCGTGAGCGTCCCCGGCGCGCGCGCCGGTCTCGCCGTCCGGGTGGGCCTTGCTGCCGCTTTCGTCCTGGCGCTCGCGGCGTGTCATCAGCCGCCCGCCCCGGTGCTCGATAAGAGCGGGGTCGGGGCCGATGGTCTGCCCGCGCCCGAAGTCAAGCCCGGCGTGGCCGTCGTCACCGGCCCATCGGCTCCGCCCGTCGGCACCGTTGTAGTCGAGCGCGGCGATACCCTGTTTGATATTGCGCGTGCGCAACGCGTGCCGCTGCGCGATGTGATCGAGCTCAACCGCCTCAGCCCGCCCTACGTCCTGCTCGTGGGCCAGGTCCTGGTGCTGCCCGGCCAACGCGTCCATGTGGTTGAAGAGGGCGATACCGTTTATGCCATCTCGCGGCGCTACGGCGTCGATATGAGCCGTCTTGTGCGCCGCAACAACATCGAGCCGCCCTACACCCTCTATGTTGGCGGCCGTCTGCTGTTGCCCGCCTCGGGCGGCGGCGGAACCGTCGCCGTCGCGTCCGGCGGCGCTGCGAACGACCCCGTCAGCAGCGAAAGCCTGGACCGGCCCGCGCCGCAACCGACGGCCGCGGCAAGCACACCCTCACCCTCGTCCGAGCCGGTGCCGGCGGAGATCGTCGTTACCGCACCCAGTGCGGCGGGCTTCTCGTGGCCGGCGCAGGGGAAAATCGTCTCCGGGTTTGGCCCCAAGCCCGGCAATTTGCACAACGACGGCATCAATATCACGCTGCCCCGCGGCGTGCCAGTGCTCGCGGTGCGCGACGGCACCGTCGCCTATGTCGGCAACGAGCTAAAGGGCTACGGCAACCTCGTGCTGATCCGCCACGATAGCGGCTGGGTCAGCGCCTACGCCCACAACGATGCGCTCCTCGTCACCCGCGGCCAGGCGGTCCGGCGCGGTGATGTCGTCGCCCATTCGGGTGCGACCGGCAACGTCGCCTCACCCCAGCTCCATTTCGAGCTTCGCCGTCAGGGCGAGGCCGTCGATCCGGTCCGTTTCCTGGGCGGGTAGTGCGAATTCCGCGAACCCGCACGGGCCGCGAACCCGGCAACCCAGAAAGCTATTTCGGTCATTCGAGCAATCTAAAACAATAAGCTGTTTAAGGGATTAGACGTCCAGCCGCTTCCCCAACCTTCCCGCCAAATCATGGATGTACTGCCACGCGACCCGGCCCGATCGCGCGCCGCGGGTCACGGACCATTCGACCGCATCGGCGTGGAGCTTCTCGCGCGGAACGCCCAAGCCGCAATGCTCGGCATAGCCCTCGACGATGGCGAGAAAGGTCTCCTGGTCGCAGGAGTGAAAACCCAGCCACAGCCCGAAGCGGTCCGAGAGCGAGACCTTATCTTCCACCGCTTCCGAGGGGTGAATTGCGGTCGAGCGCTCGTTCTCCATCATGTCGCGCGCCATCAGGTGGCGCCGGTTCGAGGTCGCGTAGAACAGGATGTGCTCGGGCCGCCCCTCCAGCCCGCCTTCGAGTACCACTTTGAGCGACTTGAACGCGGTCTCGCCGGCATCGAACGAGAGGTCGTCGCAAAACAAGATACAGCGGCGCTGCGCGCTCCGTAGGTGATGCAGCAGCCGGGGCAGGCTCGCGATGTCCTCGCGGTGGATCTCGATCAGCGCCAGCAGCCCGTCTCCGCCGGTCTCCGTATTCACCGCGGCACAGACCGCCTTGATCAGCGAGCTCTTGCCCATGCCGCGCGCACCCCACAGCAGCGCGTTGTTGGCGGGCAGGCCGGCGGCGAAGCGTTGCGTATTGCCGAGCAGGATGTCGCGCACCTGGTCGATGCCCTTGAGGAGTGCGAGATCGACCCGGTTGACGCTCGCTACCGCTTCGAGCCCCTCGGGTTCCGCGTGCCACACGAAGGCGTCGGCCTGGGCCATATCCGGGGCGGACGCCGGCGGCGGTGCCAAGCGCTCCAGCGCGTCGGCGATGCGCCGCAAAATCGGATCGTAGTCGCGTTCGCTCATGGCGGGTTCTCCCGGTCGGCCGCGGGTCGAAAAGCGGTGCGACCCTAGCACAGCCCCAGCAAGCCTCACAACGACGCCCCGCCTGTGCCACACTCCATCCGGGGCCTTCACGCGGCGCGGCGGAATAGGGTTTGCCCAGGACCGGTTTTCCGCCTATCTTGCGCAACCATTCGCCGGACCGGGAGACTAAGAGCCCGGACAATAAAAAATCACGCCGATTGCTGAGGAGACGACGATGCATCTCACTGGGAAATTCACGACCCGGATCACGGCCCTGTCTGCCGTACTATTGGGCCTGAGCGCCTGCATGCCGCAGCAGGGCGGCGAGGGCGGAGAAGGAGGCCTGGGCGGCGGTCTGATGACCATCCTGCCGCTGGTCCTGATTTTTGCTGTCTTCTACTTCCTGATCATTCGCCCGCAGCAGCGCAAGGCCAAGACCCATAAGGCCATGCTCCAAAGCGTGCGCCGGGGCGACCAGGTGGTCACCGGCGGCGGCATCATCGGCAACGTCACCAAGGTCGACCGCGACGACAACCTCCATGTCGAGATCGCGCCGGGCGTCAAGGTCAAGGTCACCCGTGGCAGCGTTACTGAGGTGATCACCCGTCCTACCCCGATCGATGAAGACGACGATGAGGATTTCGAGGAGGACGAGGACGAGACCGAGACCGAGACCGAGACCCCCGAGAAGGATGACAAGTAGGATCCGCGCGAAATCCGATGAGGTGGAGTCGCCCGGATTTCGTGAGCCTGCAAGTGCGGGCCGCCGCTTATGCGGCGAGAACCTGCGTGGCGCTTGAACGCCGTTTCGCTTCGTATTTGGAAGCGGAACGGCTAGAGCGCTAGAGCGAACGCCATGCTCCGGTTTCAACCGTGGAAAATTGCGCTCGTCGCGCTGGTCTGCGCGGTGGGCGTGCTGTTTGCACTGCCCAACCTGTTCGGCCGCGACAACGCACCGGGCTGGCTGCCCGGCAGCCAGATCAATCTCGGGCTCGATCTGCAGGGCGGCTCGCACCTTCTCCTCGAGGTCGATTTTAACGCGCTTCTGCGCGAGCGGCTCCAGGCGCTGGTCGATGAAACCCGGATCGCGCTGCGTGAAGAACGGATCGGCTATTCGGGGCTCGGCACCCAGGGCGATGCGGTCGGCTTCCGGCTGATCGACCTCGCCAACGTTTCGCGCGTCACCGGTCTGCTCGCCGAGCTCGATCCCGAGATCGAGGTTGAGAGCGACGAGGTCGGTAACTTCACCGTCGCCATGACCGAGGATGCGATCGAACAGCGCCTGCGCCTCGCCGTCGAACAGTCGATCGAGATCGTGCGCCGGCGGATCGACGAGACCGGCACCCGCGAGCCGACCATCCAGCGCCAGGGCGAGGACCGCATCATGGTCCAGCTGCCCGGCGTCGAAGATCCTGAGCGGATCAAGGCGCTGCTCGGCAAGACCGCCAAGATGAGCTTCCACCTGGTCGACGAGACGGTTTCCTTAAGCGAGGCGCGTCAGGGCCGGGTGCCGCCGGGCTCGGCGTTGCTCGAATCCGACAGCGAAATCGATTCTGCCGGCAATCCACGCCAGTACGTGGTGCGCAAGCGGGTCGTGGTTAGCGGCGACACGCTGGTCGACGCCCAGCCGACCTTTCAGGACAACGAGCCGGTCGTGAGCTTCCGCTTCGATTCCACCGGCACCAAGCGGTTCGGCGACGTGACGCAAGACAACACCGGGCAGATGCTCGCAATCCTGCTCGACGGCAAGGTGATCAGCGCGCCCGTGATACGCGAGCCGATCCTGGGCGGCACCGGCATCATCTCCGGCAGTTTCACCGTCGAGGCGGCGAACGACCTCGCCCTGCTGCTCCGCGCCGGTGCTTTGCCCGCGCCGCTCACCATCCTCGAGGAGCGCACCGTCGGCCCCGACCTTGGCGCCGATTCGATCCGCGCGGGCAAGATCGCGAGCGTTATCGGGCTGGTGACGGTGATCGTCTTCATGATGCTCTATTACGGCCTGTTCGGGATCTTCTCGGCGTGCGCCCTCGTCACCAACCTGGTTCTGCTGCTTGGCGTGCTCTCGCTCTTCCAGGCAACGCTGACGCTGCCCGGCATCGCGGGAATCGTGCTCACGCTGGGCATGGCGGTCGACGCCAACGTGCTGATCTTCGAGCGAATACGCGAGGAGGTGCGCTCGGGCAAGACGCCCATCGCCGCCATGGACGCGGGCTACAAACGCGCGTTTTCGGCCATCATCGATGCCAACATCACGACCCTAATCGCGGCGGTCATGCTGTTTAATCTCGGCTCCGGCCCGGTCAAGGGCTTTGCGGTGACGCTCGGCATCGGCATCATCACCTCGGTGTTCACCGCGATGATGGTCACCCGCCTGCTCAGCGCGATTTGGTTGCGCAGGGCGCGGCCAAAAGAACTACCGATCTAGGGCGGGGAAGGGCGCGCGTCATGAAGCGGTTCCGGCTGATCCCCGACGAGACGAGCATCAATTTCGTGCGCCGGCGCTTTGTCTTCTTCGCGTTCTCCGTGGTGCTCGCCATCGCCTCGATCGGGCTCTACTTCGCCAACGGGCTCAACTTCGGGATCGATTTCGCCGGCGGTATTATGATCGAGGTCGGCACTCCGGGCCCCGCGAATCTCGCCGGCATGCGCAGCTCGCTGGGCCAGCTGGGCTTGGGAGAGGTCCAGCTCCAGGAGTTCGGCGCGCCCGACGATGTGTTGATCCGGGTCGAGCGCCAGCCCGGCGGCGCGGAAGCGCAAAACGCCGCGGTCCAGTTGATCCGCCAGTCCCTCGGCGACAGCCTGGGCGACGGCATCGAATACCGCCGGGTCGAATTCGTCGGGCCGAAAGTGGGGGGCGAGCTGATCAAGGCCGGCATCATGGCGGTACTCGCTTCTGTGCTCGCGATGTTGATTTATATCTGGTTCCGCTTCGAGCTGCCCTTCGGCATCGGCGCGGTGATCGCGCTGATCCACGACGTGCTCGTGACCATCGGCATGTTCGCCCTGGTCGGGCTCGAGTTCAATTTATCGATCGTGGCCGCCTTGCTGCTGATCGTGGGCTACTCCATGAACGACACCGTGGTGGTTTACGACCGGGTGCGCGAGAACTTACGCAAATACAAGAGCCGCACCCTGCCCGAGATCCTCAACCGCAGCGTCAACGACACCCTCTCGCGCACGGTGATGACCTCGGCCACCACGCTGCTTGCGTTACTCGCGCTATTCATCTTCGGTGGCGAGGTGATCCGCGGCTTTAGCTTCGCCATGATCTGGGGCATCCTGGTCGGGACCTATTCCTCGATCTTCATCGCAACCCCGGTGCTGCTCTATCTCAAGCCGCGCCAAAGCGGCGGCGCGGGTAAGATCGACGGCGGCGGTGGCATTCCGGCCAAGGGCGGCTAGAGCAGGCGCTTTGCAGTGGACCTGACGCCGCTCATTCCCGAGGGCCGCCAGCTCGTCCAGTCCTATTATCCCGGCGGCTTTCGCATTACCGGCGAGCGCTTTGCGGGCTCCATCATCGTGTTTCCCGAACGAACACTCGCCTGGTCCGTTAGCGATAAGGGCGAGCTCGACGCCGAAGCCTTCGCACCGGTGATCGCCGCCGAGCCCGCGGTCAATTTTCTGCTGCTCGGCTGCGGCGCGCGGGGCATTCGGGTGGCACCCGAACTGCGCGAGGCTTTGCGCGCGGGCGGCATCGGCGTGGAGGCCATGGATACGGGCGCGGCGTGCCGGACCTACAATGTGATGATGGCCGAGGAGCGCCGCGTCGCTGCGGCGCTTATCGCGCTGGGCGAATAAATACCCACTATGAATAAGCCGCGCTACCCAGCTGTACGGGCAACAAAAAACCCGGCCCCAGGGGCCGGGTTTGATTGCTAAATCAACGACTTATCAATAGAGATTCTGCGCCGACACCATGGCGTAGAGCATCGGGATTGAGAGCATGGTGTTGGTCCGCGAGGCGAGCATGGCTGTGCGCCCCGCCGCCTTTTTCTCGTCCGCGCTGGCCTCGACCATTCCCAGCGCTTTCTTCTGGTTCGGCCAGATGATGCCCCAGACATTGAGCATCATGATGATGCCCAGCCACATGCCGATGCCGATGGCCGTGTGCTTGGCTACGCCGTCGCCGATGCCGAGGATGAGGGCATCGCCGATATAGCCGTTGAACTCGGCCACGACCAAGCCAGTCGCGATCGTCGCAACCGCGGCCCAGCGGAACCAGAACAGCGCGGCAGGCGCGATGACCTTACCGATGGCGGGCTTCTGCTCATCGGGAATCTTGGGCATCGACGGGATTTGTACGAAGTTGAAGTACCAGAGCAGACCGATCCACATCACGCCGGCGATCACGTGACCCCAGCGGAACATGAAGGTCACCCAAGTATAATCGAAATATTCCATTTATTCGGTGTCCTTTCCTGCGAATGACGCGAGCTGCGGCTCAGTAAATGATGATCATGATGACAACCATGATCGCCGTGAGCGCGATGCCCGCGATAATGGTGGCGGGAAGGGATTTGAGTATCGAAGCCATGTTCGCCCCCTATTATTGTAACGGCGCCCCGGAGCATCCCGGCGCGCATTGATTTGAATCATAGTGCACGGCGGCGCCGTTTCAATCCAGACGCATTCAAATCTGCCCGAAAAGCGTGGTCGCGAATCTCCTATTTTCCGCGCTAAGCCTTGCCCAGAGCGCACTTAGCGGCCAGACGGCCGGACCGGATGGCACCCTCGATAGTGGCGGGTAGGCCCGTATCGGTCCAGTCGCCCGCGAGGAAGAAGTTGCCATAACCGATTCGCGGCCCCGGCCGGTGAGCCAGCGAGGTGGGCGTCTGGGCGAAGGTCGCGCGCTTTTCCTTGACGATGCGGTGCGCGGGCAGGGCCGCGTCGGCAAGCCCCAGCGCGGTGGCGATGTCGGACCAGAGCCGCGCCGCGATAACGTCCGCGGGCTCGTCGACCACCGCCTGCGCCGCGCTGACCGTAACCGAGACCACGTCGCCCCGTGCGAACAGCCAGTGGGCGGTGCCGCCCACGAGGCCGAGCAGGCGCTCGCCGCCGGGCAGGACGGCGGGGCGCTCGAGGAGAAAATGGCCGTTCACGATGGCGCGGCTTTCCGCGGGCGCGGCCAGACCCTGGATCAGGCCGGTGGCGTTGGAGGGCGGCACGGCGAGCACCGCCGTCTCGCCCGGGCCCAGCGTTTTTCTGCCGCCGGTAAATTCAAGGGTGGTGACACTAGTGCTGGTGCGGGTGACGGCGCGCAGCCGGTCGTTGAGCCGCAGGGTCGCCCCGTTGCGTTGCAGGAATTCGAGCGCAGGGTCGATCAGGGCGGGGGAGAGCCCGTCGCGCGCGATATAGGCGCGCATCGCCACTTCGCCCTGCAAAAACGTCTCGCGCAGCACCGGCCACAGCAGGGCGGCGGCGGCCTCGGCGGGATCGGCGTTGAGCACGGCATCGCAAAACGGCTTCCAGAGGCGGTCGTGGAGCGGCCCGGCCGAGCCCAGAATTTGGGCAACGGTGGCCTCGGGCGGGCAGTCGTGCAGGCGCAGCGCCTTCAGGTAATGGTACCAGCGGCTGCCCGGCACCCGACGCGAGGGCGCGGCGATCCACCAGGACAGGCGACCGGCGTTGGGCCGCACGACCCAGCGCGCGCCCGAGGCGAGATCGACAAAGGGAAAGGCGGCGTGGGCCTGGCCGTCGAGCGCGTCGCGCGCGCCGATGTCGGCGAGATATTCGAAGACGGCGGGGTTCGCGCCCAGCATGAGGTGGTTGCCGTTGTCGATCAGGCGGTCGAGCGCGGGCTCGTGAAACGAACGCGCCCGCCCGCCTGCGTGATTGGCGGCCTCGTGGAGTGTGACCGTGCGCCCGGCCTTGACCAGCGAGACCGCGCAGGCGAGGCCGGCAACACCGGCGCCGATCACGTGAACCGTGCTCACGGCCGGGCGCGCCGGGGAAGGGGGCGGGAGGGGCGGAGTTTAGGCATCTCTGGCAGCCTCGCAGAAACGGCGTATATATCATGAAATCGAGGCAAGCGAGCGATGCGCCCCATGGCAACATCCACAGTGTTCGACCGGCTCGTGGCCGAACTTCGCCGGGCCGATTACGACCGTTACCTGTGCTCTCTGTTTGCGCCGCCCCACCCGCGCGCGGGCATGGTTGCGCTCTACGCCTTCAGCCATGAGGTCGCGAAGATCGCGGAAGTGGTCTCAGAGCCCATGCTGGGCGAGATCCGCCTGCAATGGTGGCGCGAGGCGATCGAGGGCATCTATAGCGCCACGCCACGCCGTCACGATGCGGTCGAGGCGCTGGCCGAGGGAGTCGCGCGTTTTGACTGGCCGCGCGATGCGCTCGACGCCCTGATCGATGCCCGCGCGGCAGACCTTGCGGGCGAGCCACCGGAAAACCTGGCGGCGCTGGAGCGTTATGCCGACGCGACCTCGGGAGCATTGCAAGCGTTGAGCCTGCAGGCGCTGGACCCGACGGCAGGCGAGGCGGCTTTGGGCACCGCGCGCGCGGTGGGCATCGGCTGGGCGTTGACGGGCCTGCTGCGTGCCGCGCCGTTTCACGCGCGCCAAGGTCGTATTGCCTTGCCCGCGGACTTGCTCGACGAGGTGGGGGTAAGCCGCGAGTCGATTGCCGCCGGACAGCCGGGCGAAGGCTTGCGAGCGGTTGCGCGGGCGGTGGCTGACGCCGCGCGCGGGCACTTAAATAGAGCGCGCAAAGGGCGGGTGGCACGGCGCGCCCTGCCGGCCTTGCTGCCCGCCCGACTTGCGGGGGTCTATCTGGATCGGCTTGCAGCGGCGAATTACGACGTTTTCGCGCCCCACGCCGAGTTGACGCCACTCGGCAAACAGGCGCGTCTGATGGCGGCCCGGTTGCGTGGGCGGGTTTGAGGCGGTTGTTTCCAGCAATTGCGCTGGACGTTAGGTTAAGAAAAGTCGGCGTTGGCGGGAAATTCTGCGTGTGACTCAGGGTTGCGAGGGAGCATGAGCGAGAAACCGCGCGGCAAGCCCCGCGCCTATCACAGCCGAAAATTCCTCGACAGCCGGGAAGCGCGGGCGTTGCGCATTCTCTCGGAATACCTCGAACCGCTTGACCGCTTCGAGAAGCACGGCGTGGACGATACGGTCGTCT
>Ga0302135_10001488_pt1 | contig 14140 bp, 10 predicted proteins | sample CBN3_surface_MG_FD_203119 | JGI IMG/M metagenome (GOLD analysis project Ga0302135, IMG submission 203119) | Marine microbial communities from Western Arctic Ocean, Canada - CBN3_32.1 | ecosystem: Environmental > Aquatic > Marine > Oceanic | place: Canada: Western Arctic Ocean | collected...
GTGGCCAGGTGTTGCCGACATCGTCGCGGGTGTCCTACCGGATTGATATGGCCAGGGTCCGTGAAGGCAAGACGGTCCTTGGTATCGGCGACGCCGAGGTGTTCAACGACGGGGAGCGCATCTACACAGCGCAAGATGTTAAAGTTGGGTTGTTTACATCCCTGGATGACTTCTAGCCGCATTTCACGGTGCTGCTAGCCGATACATGGATGTATCGGCCGCAGATCGACGACCTGGGTCGTTGATTTGGTGCGAGCGGGCCTGGGCCCGCGACCCAGAAAAAGTGCAGGAGGGCACTTTTTCTGCAACCTTTCATGGAACTAACGCAATATACTGCCGTGAGTTCCCGGCGCGCCAGCGCGCTAATCCAGCACCGTAAGATGCTGATAGGTGATGCGATGAAACGTGCAGTAATAACCGGTCTGGGCGTGGTCTCGCCCCTGGGCAACGATGTGGCCGCGACGCTTGTGTCTCTCAAGGCTGGCGTCGCAGGGATCCGGTATCAGGAAGCCTATAAGGAGATGGGACTGCGGAGTCTCGTGGCCGGCAGCATCAAGGACCTGGACACCTCAGCGTTGATTGAGCGCAAACTGCTCCGCTTCATGGGTGATGCTGCGGCATATGCGTACATCGCCATGCAGCAGGCTGTAGACGATTCGGGTCTTGAAGCAACGGACGTTTCCAACGAACGTACGGGCATCGTCGCCGGTTCCGGTGGTGCCTCGTCAGTGAACCTGACCGAGGCTGCAGACATCCTCCGGGAGAAAGGACTGAAGCGGATTGGTCCGTACCGCGTAACACGTACGATGAGCAGCACCGTGTCCGCGTGCCTGGCGACACCGTTTGGGATCAAAGGCGTTAACTATTCAATCACGTCGGCATGCTCGACCAGCGCGCATTGCATCGGTCATGCAGCCGAGTTGATTCAGTTGGGTAAGCAGGACATCGTCTTCGCTGGCGGCGGTGAGGAAGAGCATTGGACGATGACGTCGTTGTTCGACGCCATGGGTGCGCTCTCAACCAGTTATAACGACACACCGGAACGTGCCTCGCGAGCGTACGACAAGGATCGGGACGGTTTTGTCATTGCCGGTGGTGGCGGATTCGTGGTGGTTGAAGAACTCGAGCATGCGAAGGCTCGGGGGGCAAAGATTTACGCGGAGCTGACCGGGTATGGGGCAACCTCGGATGGTGTTGACATGGTTGCGCCGTCAGGCGAAGGCGGCATCCGGGCGATGCGCCAGGCGCTGTCGACGGTTGATGGCAAAGTGGACTACATCAACGCGCACGGCACCAGCACCCCGGTGGGTGACATGAGTGAGATCCGGGGAATTCGGGAAGTGTTCGGGGATGATGTGCCCCCGATAAGTTCGACCAAGTCGCTGTCCGGGCACTCGCTCGGTGCTGCGGGCGTGCATGAGAGTATCTACTCGCTGCTGATGCTTGAGAACGACTTCATCTGTGCATCGGCCAACATCGAGAACATCGACCCTGAGGTCGGCGACACGCCGATCGTCCGACAGCGGGTCGATCAGGCAGGTTTGCACCGGGTCATGTCGAACAGCTTTGGGTTCGGTGGCACCAACGCGGTTCTGGTTTTCGAGCGATTGGTCTGAGGGCGTAGCCCCGGGACTGCGCCGTCGAGATTCGCCGAGAAACTGACCGTTCTGCGATCGCCAGGGATTCCTGCAGAAAACTAGCTGGCGTGTTCGCCAGAGCGGCGATCAGGCAGCACGTAGTCCGCATCCAGATCCCACATCAGTCGGCTTAAACCCGGCGTTTCTATCGCGTCGATGATCACCTCGATGCCAAGGCTGTGCGCCATCGCCATCAGGCCGTGGGCGAAGGTCGAGCGTCGTGGGTCCTCGTACGGATCGCCAAGCGCGTGCTGCTCCAGTTTCAGGAAATTGAGATTCAGTTTGAGCAGATGAAGCAAACCTGTCTTCTGTTTTGCAAACAGGTTAAGAGACGTCCGAATGCCGACCGTCGCGACTTCTTCTAGTACGCGAACAATATTGTTGTAGTAGACATCGAGTAGCTCGTCTTCGAGTTCCAGGATCAAACGGTTCGGCGAAAAGCCGTTGGTTGCGAGTGCGGAGAGGAGCCGGTCTTCGAAACCGGGGTTCAGTAGCTGAAAGATTGATATGGGTACCACCAGAAACTCGTTCTGATCTGAGGTTACGCCGGCCATCTGTTCACAGGCCTGGTCGAGCAAGTGATTGAAGACCGGGGTTGCGAGTTGGGGTTGTTGCAGATGTGCGAGCAGATGGTGGGCGTCCAGACGACCGCGCACAGGATGATCCCAGGACAAGGTGGCCTGCTGCCCGCCGACCTCGCCGTCGGCGCGGATGATGGGCAGAAATCGAACGTTGAAGGCGTCGCCAGTCATCGCTTCGCGGGTCTCGGACTGAAACGCGACGTTGTCGAGGTAGTGCTGGTGCATCGCGTCGGTATAGAACCTGATCGCGTGGCGGGAGTCAGCTTTGGCACTCGTCATTGCGTGGTTCGCATTGGTGACGAGCATCGTTGCCGTCTCGCCACACTCAGGGTAGGTGGCGATGCCAATACTCGCTCCGGCGAAAATCTCGTGACCGTCAATCAGGAATGGCTCGTCAATCGCGGCCTGGATGCGCTGTGCGGTTGCGGTTGCGTGGGCAGCGGTGAACATGTGTGTCATACCGACCGTGAACTCGTCCCCGGCGAGGCGCGCCACCACGTCGAGCTCTGACACGGAACTCGTTATTCGATGCGCAACGATCTTTAGCAGCTTGTCACCAACGTCGTAGCCGAGCCCCGTGTTGATGTATGAGAAGTGATCGAGGCCCACGGACATCACTGCACAGGGCGCGTCGCGCTTACGTGAAATGAGCACATTGGTCTTGGCGCGGTAGAGTTCGATCAGGTCCGCCATGACCTCTTCAAACTTGAATCGATGCGGAAGGCCGGTGAGAGCGTCGTGGACCGACGTTTCGTCGTCGACGTTCGGCGGGCGCGCCTTGAATACCATTACGGCGTCGAGTTCAGTATGCCCCTGGACCGGGATGGCGACGAAGGTCGTATCCATCTTTGTCCCGTCATTGCGCCAGACGCCCGCGCGTTTGACTTGCAGCGATCTGCCTGCAGCGAGAGTCGTGGCGATCTTGTACGGGCGCCAGTGGGCCTGGGTGTCGTGCGCGTCCTGCTCCAGAAGCGTCTCAATACTGAGCCCGATGAGCGCAGAGTAATGGGTTCGCAGCATCTTGAGCATCGCCGGGTTGGCGTAGCGAATGCGTCCGTTCTCATCGATGCCGAGCATTCCCTCGGCCTCGCTCACCTTCATCGTAGATTCAAACTCGTTGATTCCCCCCACGCTTCGCTTCATTTCCTGAATCGCAAGGAGGCGGTCGAGGCACCGGAGGAGATGGGCCGGATCGATGGGTTTATAGATGGTTTCAGCAGGCCATACAGCGTCTGCGTGCAAGTCGGTGGCACTCGCCGCGAAGCGGGTTTCCATGAGAATCACCGGAATGTGGCAGGTCTCGGGCTGACCAGCGAGCTGATTGATGACCTGGTAGCCGTCCATGTCTTCCATCCGCGCGTCGAGCAGTATGAGCGTGGGCTGACGCGCAGCAGCGAGTCGCAAGGTTTCTTGTCCGCTCGGCGCGACGGTGAAGTCTGCGTCCATCTCCGCGGTCATGGCCGCGAGTGACAGGCGATACCTGTGTGGGCGCCGGTGGTAGCTGTGATTCGTTGAGCAATCCGTGCAATTGGTCCATCCACAGGTCTCCAGCGTGTTCCCCCAGAGTATAGTCGGCTTCTGTATATGCGTACGGCTGCTTGCGCCGCGCGACGACGACGCACAGCAAGTAAGCGCTTCGCATGACGATACCTGACGATTAGTGTGAGGGGCGGCGGTCGCCAAGTGACAACCCGGGCGGCTGGCAGTTGGCAACGGTAGCGGCAGGGACGTTCGGCAACTGTTTGCGTGCGAATGTGCTACAGGTCGCCTTGCAAGCGTCATAACGTAGTATGGGCGAGCATCCAGGTTTTGCATCGCATGCTCTGGCAGCGATGTGGCCTGCAGGAAATGTGGCCTGCAGGGATGCCGCCGACCGGGAGACCGAGACGTGCGCTGGCTCGGATATGGGGCGGCTCGGACACTAAACTCGGATATTTCGGAGATGAACTCGGATATGAAGAGTGCGTCATGGGGCGTCTGGCGTCGGATTTGGGAGGGGAACGACATGTGTTGGTGTGCTCTGGTGGCAAGGTTGACGGAGAATCTGCGGGTGCGAGGTCCTGGCGGCATGCGGGTGATTGCACTTGCAGGGGTCCTGCTGGCCCTGGGTGGTTGTTACCTTTCCCCGTCTGCGAGGATGGGCGATCAGTTGTTGGGCACTTGGGAGACAACGCTTGCTGGCATGCCCGTGACGATCAGCTATGCGGCCGAAACGGTGACCGTCAGGGGTAACCCGCCGCAATCCTACGTCTTTGCCGCCGATGTCCTGCAGGTTGCAGACATGCAGCGTCGGATCAGTTTTCCGGATTCGACGACGATGTTGCAAACCGACGCAGTGAGCGGTGTTGTTCAACGCTTCGTGCGCCAATCATCTGAACCGTAAGCTATTCACGGCTCGCGCAGCGAACGTGAACTGGGGGTGCACTATTCACGGCTCGCGCAGCGAACGTGAACTCGGAGTGTGTATTCCCTTGAGAAGCGAATGTGACAATAACTCGCTCGCGATCCGCTGGCCCAGGCAATGACTTCGCCAGCGCCCGCCACCGTGGCGCCCCTGGGCGAACGTTACTATCGGGACGAATTTCCGATTCGTCCTCACCTTCGTCGAGGATCGATACCAACACTTTCTGACGGGTGCGGAGCAACACTTCTGCATCTCGTTCGCGCGGTGCTCAGTGGACGCGCAATGCCTGTATGTCCGGCTCGCTCTACGCCGTGGACCGCTCTTTAGAACAGACAAGCTTCGGTATACCGAGGTGTCAGATCTTGCGGCGGCAATTGACGAATTGCTGGGTGCGGGTCTTTTGCAGGTGTGTGATGCAGTTCTGCCCTGTCTCCTGCGTGACGAACTAAAGCAGATCGCGCGCCGGCTTGGTATCGAGGTCGGGCAGCAGCGGCGTGATGATATTCTGACCCATCTTGAGGCGAGTTTACGCGCACATGCGCTGGCGGCGGCCTTGCCGCTACGGGTGGTCAGTGTGATCGGCCTCGAGGTCGTGAAGGTGCTCAAACTGTTGTTTTTCGGCTACTTGCGCCAGGACTTCACGGAGTTCGTGCTGCGCGACCTCGGTGTCGCACCATTCGAGGACTACCCGATCGGGACCGCAGCGAGTCTGTTCGACAGTCGGTCTACGGTCGACTGGATTCTTCTCCTTCGGGAGTTCTCAGAGGCATCACGGGTTGTAGTGCAAACCCGCGATGTGAGATTGATCTGCGGCTTCGCCGATGCTCTGTCCGATGTATGCGCGGGCCCCGAACCCGCGCGACTTGCCGATGGTGCTAGCCGGCGGGAGACCTGCAACCCGGTCGAGACGCAGGCAGATGACCTCCGGGTCCCGAACGATGATTTGTACCTGGGCCGGATCCTCCATCGGGTTGCCCGCGAACTTGAGCGTGTCGGCGCACTGGCGGAAGCGGCGGGTCTCTATGAACGTACACCGCACGAACCTGCCCGTGAACGGCTCGTGCGTCTGCGTGTAAAACTCGGTGATGAAGTTGCGGCGAGGCAACTCATTGAAGCCATAGCGGCGCATCCAGCGAGCGCGGATGAACTTGAGTTTGCCCAGAGTTTCTATACGCGCCATGCGCGTCGCTGCGGCTGGCCGGATACAGTTGGCTTGTATGTCTCGGCGCGTCATCGGGCGCAGACAGAAGTGTTGCCACTGCGATGTCGTTCGTCATCGGTCGAGGCGGATGTCGCCGCTTACTATGAGGAGCAGGGCTACATCGCTCGCTTCGTCGAGAATGGGTGGTGGCCGAGTCTCTTTGGACTTGTTTTCTGGGACATCATTTTCCATCCGCTCGAAGGTCAATTTTTCCAGCCGTTCCAGCGTGGGCCGGCGGACATCTTTGGGCCCGACTTCAGAACCAACCGCGCGAACTTGATTGCGGAGCGTCTGCAGGCGATCGGCGATCGCGATTATTTGCGCAGCCGCCTCCAGCACTATTTTGATTCCAGGTTCTCGGTCGCTAACCATTTCGTCCACTGGGGTGTCGTCGATCAACCGTTGCTTGACCTGACGTTGCTGCATGTGCCGACGCGGGATCTGCGCGCGGTGTTTACCGAGATGCTGGCGAACCTGGCCGAGCGACGAAGCGGCTTCCCCGATCTTGTTCTCTTCTCAGATGCCGGCTACGAGATGGTCGAGGTCAAAGGCCCCGGTGACAGGCTGCAGACGAATCAGAAACGTTGGTTTGAGCGGTTCCACGCGGCTGGCATGCCGGCGAAGGTCTGCCATGTCCGATACACCTGAGGTCCATCGAATCGCCGTGCGCGAGCTGGTTCATGCTGCACACCGCGCGGGCGACATCCACACCCGCTTTTTGACCCGAAGTTCTGCGATCGACGGTATCCGCGGCCATCAGCGTGTTCAGGCCTCAAGGACCGGGACGTACGAGAAAGAGGTTCAGGTTTTCGGTAAGCAGGAGCGCGATGGAGTACGGTTGCTCGTGCGCGGCCGTGTCGATGGCGTCATAACCGAAAGCGATGGCGTCACCGTTGAAGAGATAAAGACGACCCGCGTCGCACCGGAAGAGATTCCTGAGAGCTTCCGGTCGATGCATTGGGCACAGGCCGCCGTCTACGGTCATCTGCTTGTCGAGTCACTGCAAGTGACGGCTGTCACGCTCAGGTTGACCTATCTCGATCTGCGGGACGACAGCGAGTTCGATACTCGAGGAAGTCCGCTCCGCCGAGGATCTGAGGTCATTCTACATTGATATCACCGGATGCTATCTGGACATGCTGGTTCGCCTTTTGCGGTGGCGGGCCGAGCGGAATGCGTCGATCGAAGACGCACGCTTCCCGTATGGGGAGTTTCGACCCGGTCAGCGCTCGCTCGCAGTAAGCTGTTTCCGCGCCTTTGCCGCGCAGAGGAATTTGGTGCTTCAGGCCCCGACCGGAATCGGCAAGACCGCCGGGGTGCTGTTCCCGGCGATCAAGAGCTTGCCAGCCGGCCGGGACAAGGTTTTCTTCCTGACCGCCAAGACGATCGGTCGACAGGTTGCAGAGTCCACCCTTGATGACATGCGGGGCGCCGGTCTGCGCCTGCGTTCTGTGTCGCTGACCGCCAAAGACAAGATCTGCTTCACGCCAGGCGCGCCGTGCGACCCGGATGCCTGTGTCTACGCGCGCGGGTACTACGACAAGCTTCCATCGGCGATCGAAGATCTGCGTGCTAGCGATGGGATGTCACGACAGGTCATCGAGATGGTCGCAAGAACCCACGAGGTGTGTCCCTTTGAGCTGTCACTCGATGCCTCGCGCTGGGCGGACGTGATCATCTGTGATTACAACTATGTGTTCGATCCGACCGTGTACCTCAGACGTTTCTTTGACGATGTCGACGGTGAGTACCTGTTCCTGATCGATGAGGCCCACAACCTCGTTGACCGTGGTCGAGACATGTACTCGGCGGAGATCGCTAAATCAGATGTGCTGGCCTTGCGCCGCGCACTCGGCCCGGCGCTGCCAGAAGTGTGGCGCAAGCTGACGGGTATCAACCGTGGATTCCTCACGCTGATGAAAGAAGCTGACAGCGAGGGTGTGGTCGTGCTCGCCTCTGCGCCTGGCGACTTCATCAGGCAACTGCGAGCCTTTTGTCAGGCAGCGGAAGACTGGTCGCAGCTGAACGAGTCGGCTGAATTCGAAGATCCACTCAAACGACTCTATTTCGACGCGCTGCGTTTCATGCGGCGGGCCGAAGACCTCGATCACAACTTTGTTGTTCTGCTCCGTTGCCATCCCGGGCGCAAGGCGCGGCTCAAGCTGTTCTGCATCAACCCGGGGCCAATGCTCAACACCAGCATGAAGCGCAGCGTTTCGTCGGTTGTATTCTCGGCGACCATGACGCCCGAACGCTATTTCGCCACGATGCTCGGACTTGACGACACATGTGATTGGTATCGCATTGCCTCGCCATTCCCGGCGGGCAACATGGGCACTTTCATCGCGGGCCACATTGACACCTCATTCCGGGGACGGGAAGCAAGCGGCGCACAACTGGTTGACCTTTTGGTCGACATCGTGAATGCGCAGACGGGCAATTACATGGTCTTCTTTCCATGTTATCGGTACATGCAGACCATTGCCGAAGCCTTTGCGCGGCGGGCTGGCGATGTGCGCACACGGATGCAGGCGGCCGCCATGTCGGAGTCCGAGCACGAGTCGTTCCTTGAGGCCTTCGTGCATGACCCGGAACAGACGCTGGTTGGGTTCGCGCTGATGGGGGGCATCTTTGGAGAGGGCATTGATCTCAAGGGTACGCGCCTGATCGGCGCGCTCATCGTCGGCGTTGGCTTGCCCCAGGTTGGGATTGAGCGTGATCTGATTCGTCATCACTTTGCGGAGACCGGCCTGGGTTTTGGCTACGCGTATCAGTATCCCGGCATGAGCCGGGTCATGCAGACGGCTGGTCGCGTCATTCGCAGCGCGGTGGATCACGGCATCGTCTGCCTGATCGATCAGCGTTTCACTGCATCACGTTACCGTGACCTCATGCCGATTGAGTGAAACGTTGAAGTGATGGCATCGAATCAACACCTGGTCGGGGCGGTGCGGGATTTCTGGGCCGACTCCGCGGAGCCTGAGGCGTCCTCCGACGCCCGTAATTAGCGCGATCGGTGGTGTCGGCCGCGTCGGTTGGAAAAGCGTGAGGTGTGTCGGTTGCCGCGATGGAAGCCGGAGCGGTGCGACCACCAGTCGTGTCCAAAGTGACCGCGGTCGTTGACAAGAAACGGTACTGACATTGCAAGGCCGATGGCGACGTTCCTGAGTGCGTGGGAGCGGTGGTGTTGGTGGCTGTCCCTGATGACCGTGACATGGGTCGCACCATCGCTTCGATGATGCCCCGTGGCTGACGAGCGAATCACCGTGCTGTCGTCACCTCCGGCATCGATGTCAGAGCGCAGTGTGAGATGATACTCGTCGTGGATGTCACAGTAGTACTCGGCGTATTCGTCGTCGACGATCCGATACGCGGGGGTTGCGCTGTTCCGGTTGGTCGTGGTCCGGTTGTTCGGGGTCCGGTCGTTCGCAGTTTCCCTCTGGGTCGCGATGGACTCGGCCCCGGCCGTAGCGCTCGGCAGGTCGGTCGTGGGTGCTTCATCGGCGGCTGCCTCGGCGAGGCGGGATATCCCGAGCAGGGTCGCGGGAAGGAGGCAGTTGAGGGCAGATCGTTTGAGAATTCTCGTTAGTGTCATGGTGTGCTCCATTTGGGGTGTTCGCCGGACCGTGCCGCGTTTGATGGTGTAACCTAGCGCGGAGCGTCTGAACCGGTGCTGAATTGAACCTGAATAGGTCGGCGGCAGCCATGAAAGTTCGTTGTACGCCTCCAGGACCGTTACGCAAAACAGACCAGCAGCACGAGCAAACGAGATTTTCGATGCGGGTCGAGCGGCGTGCATGTAGTAACACAAGACGACAAATATAGAGGGGACTTCGTCATGGCAGATGGGACTAACAGTCGGCAGATTGTTGTGATCGAGGGTGATGATGCGTCCCCCGAGGCAGTTCGACCCGTCGTGGATCTGATTAGCGCGCTTGCACCGGGTATTGACTGGCAGCGGCCGTTGGTTGGGGAGGCCGCCATCGCGGAGACGGGTAAGGCACTGCCGGAGGAGACCGTGGCGACGATCGATGCCAGCCACAGCACACTCTTTGGGTCTACCTCAGGCAAGAGTGGTGCGGCTCTGTTTTATCTACGATGGGGCAAAGGCACGTACGCCAACGTGCGGCCGACCCGGTATATGCCGGGCTACCGCAGTCCCCTTGCCGACCCCACCGGCATTGACTTCCTCATCGTGCGGGAGAATCTCGAGGATCTCTACCTTGGCATCGAAGGTGAGGTTTCTGATTTGCATGGACTCAATCTCGTGTCGCGCACCTCGCGTCAGCCGCTCGATGAGATTGAGGGGCGCTACGCGCTCAAAGTGATCACGGAAGAGGGGAGTCGGCGGGTCGTCGCGAAGTCATTCGAACTCGCGCGGGAGCGAAAAGCCGCGGGTGGCGAGGGCAAAGTGACGATTGCGACCAAGCACAACATGCTTGCCCATACAGACGGGCTCTTTCGGGAAGTGGGACTAAAGGTGGCAGAGTCGTATCCGGATATCACGGTGGAGAGCTTCATCATCGACGATTTTGCCCATCGATTGTGTCGCCGACCGCAGGACTTTGATGTGGTTGTCATGCCCAATCTCTACGGTGACATCCTGTCTGATGCGGCGGCTGGCCTCGTTGGCGGCCTCGGTATGGCCGCGAGCGGCTGCTACGGGGACGACTACGCGTACTTCGAGTCTGCGCATGGCACAGCGCCCGATATCGTGGGCCAAAACATCATCAACCCGACCGCGACGTTGCTGTCTGCGTGCTTGATGCTGAGGCACGTTGATTTGGCGAGCGTTGCTGATCAGATTGAGCGCGGCCTCGGTGCGGTGTATGCCGCCGGTGAAACGCTGACGCCTGACCAGGGGGGAACCGCGTCATCAACGGAATTCTGCGAGGCCGTACTCAGGGCGAGTGAAGATGCCTGACTCTGCTTAGGGAGTTTCTTACTGACTTTCTCACTGACGGGCGAGGGTGTCGCGCGTCACCCGGCCATGAGCTTATCGGCAATTGATAGAAGCAAGGAGACCCGCGATGGAATTTGGATGCGTTTTGCCACACAACGAGATTGGCACGGACCCACAGGCAATCAAGGCCTGGGCGCAGGGCGTCGAGGCGCTGGGCGCAACCCACATGCTGATCTATGACCATGTACTGGGTGCAGACCGGGACCGCTCCGGTGGGTTTGAGGGTCCATACGACAAAGACATCGCCTTCCACGAACCATTCACGACGTTTGCGTTTCTGGCGGGCGTCACGCAGTCCATCGATTTTGTCACCACCGTGCTTGTTTTACCGCAGCGACAGACCGCGCTGGTCGCAAAGCAGGTCGCTCAACTCGCGATCCTGTCCAGCAACCGTTTTCGCCTCGGCATCGGCACCGGGTGGAATCAGGTGGAATATGAAGCGCTGAACGAGGACTTCGACAATCGGGGCAAGCGTCAGGAAGAGCAGGTTGAACTGATGCGTGCCCTGTGGGCAGATGAGACGGTGAGTTTCGACGGTAAGTATCATCGGGTGACAAAAGCGGGCATCAACCCCAGACCCTCTGCGCCTGTTCCTATCTGGTTTGGCGGTGGGGCGCCCGCGTTGCTTAAACGCTGCGCGCGCATGGGTGATGGCTGGATGCCGGTCATGGGTGCCAATCAGGCCGCCGCCGATGCGCTGGCGCTCATAGAAACCGAGCGGCAGTCGCGTGGACTGACGATGGACGGGTTCGGCGTCCAGGCGCAGGCACAGTTCGCAGGTGGGACCGTAGAGCGTTGGCGTTCACACGCCATGCGATGGCGAGATCTGGGCGCGACTCACCTTGCGGTCGCCACGCACAATGCGGAACCGACCGATGCTGACGGCCATGTTGCTCGTGTCGCCGCGTATCTTGATGCTGTTAAGGGGCTATAGCAGTATTTCACGGTGCCGGATTATTGCGCTGTCGCGCAGGGAACTCACCGCAGCATATTACTTTAGTTCCATGAGGGGGTCGCGGGGGAGGCGCGCCAACCGGCACCTCGGTTTTTGCCGTTAACGTACGGCGCAGTAATGGCAGTGCAGGTAAGTGCCCGGGTTGCTGGCCATCAAGGCGACATCACCGAGGTCACGCGCGATCGAGACCAGCGGGAACAAACTAGGTGACTGGCTGAGGCCGAGGTGTGGGGCGATGGCCGCGGCGAACGGCGCGAGCAGCCTTTGCAGCAACTCATCAGCAGGTGACAACTGCGGCGCGAGATGCAGTACCTTGTAGTCCGTTGCGCCCGACAGCAGTGCCGCTGACTCGATCGCATCTTCGAGGTCGCCGAGGGCGTCGACGAGCCCGAGGCTCGCGGCCGTTTCGCCCGTCCACACGCGGCCTTGAGCCACCTTGTCAACCTCGTCAAAACTGAGATTTCTGCCGCGGGCGACCAGTTCCACAAACATGCGGTAATGATGTTGCACCGAACGTTGCAGCACGTTTTCAATGATTGGTGAGAGGGGGCGAGTCAGACCGGTGCCGCCAGCCAGGCGCGAGGTGCCAACTCCGTCTGTGTGGACGCCGATCTGAGCCAGTGCCTCGTCAAGCGTGGGGAAGGCGATATAGGTGCCGATGGAACCGGTTATCGTCGTCGGTGCCGCGTAGATCTTGTTGGCTGTCGCAGCGATCCAGTAGCCCCCCGACGCCGCGTAGCTGCCCATGGAGACGACGACCGGTTTGCCTTCGGTCTGCACGCGTTCGAGTTCATAGCGGATTTGTTCGGAGGCGGACGCGCTGCCGCCGGGGCTGTCCACGCGGAGGACGATTGCCTTGACTGAACTGTTGCTGCGGGCGTCGCGGATGAGCTTGCTAAGGGTGCTCGCGCCGATTGCGCCAGGTGGCTGATGCCCGGGCAGGATGACGCCGGCCGCTGTTATAACCGCAATCTGATCACGCCCGCCGCCGCCGAGGTCCGGCAGTTCGCGCGTGCTGTAGAGAAAGTCGAGGTAGTTGACTTGATTAAATCGCTCGTCCGTGCCACCAACGACATCGATGAGCTTTTGCGTAAACTGGCCGGCGCTGATCTGTTCGTCCACGAGACCGGTGTTGACTGCCATCAACATCGGGTCGTTGTCCGAGTCCTGCAACACCTGGTCATATTCGTCGGTGAGACGTGCCACTACGCCCAGATCGAGTTCGCGTTCCGCCGTAATGGTACGCGTGTAGTGGCCCCACAGGATGTTGAGCCAGGCGAGGGTTGCTGCTTTTTCGTCAGGAGACATGGTGTTGCGCAAATAAGGCTCAACGGCACCCTTGTGTTTGCCCACTCTAAAGACGTGAAAGGAAATCTTGAGCTTGTCGATCGCTTCTTTGTAGAAGAAAGGAAACACGCCGTAGCCGGTCAGTTGGACGCCACCCAGCGGATTAAAGCTGTGCTTGTTCAGGTAGACGTGATCGGCATGTGCCGCCAGGAAATACTGTGACTGTGTGTACGCGGTGCCAAATGCATACACGGGTTTGCCAACTTCGCGGTAGCGTCTGATGCGCGCGGCGATCTCCTCAAGTTTGCTGTGCGACGCGCCGGTCATTTGATCAAGCCTCAGAACCAGTGCTTTGACGCGCTTGTCGTTAAGGCCGCGGTCGAGTGCAAGCAGACAGTCCTGAAGGACGATCTCGCTCTGGACGATCTGATTTGCTCCCAGTAGCGGGGCAAGCGGGTCTGGTCGCTGGCGCTGTTCAACGATGCGCCCGACCGGTTGAAACACGAGGGCTGTACGGGGTTGGATAACGGTTCCGTCGCCGCCCAGGCCATCGATCAGCATACTCAGCAGAAAAACCACGACGACCAACGCCAGCAGGTTGCCGATGCCGGTCCGCAAATGCCCGAGTCCGTTCCAGATCGCCCGCAGAACGCGCGTCATGTTGCTGTCACCATCGATCCCCTTGTCCTGCAATCTGTTCGTTGTCGCAAAGCCCGCTCGTCCCTGCAAACGGTTCGTCCTGGCAAACGGTTGGTCCCGGCAAACGATTGACCCTGCAAACTGTTACTCCTGCAAATCTGGCCCATCAATCCGCACTTGCCCGACTTTGCCGGCACCTGCCCCGCTTGGTCGCGTTCGCTTAAGTCATGGCCCATTGAACTGGGCGCGTTCTGTGATGGGTCAACCTTGTGGGTTCATGCTAGCAAGGAACGGGTCATTGCGTTTCGCTACTTTTTACCGCCGGCTGCATGCGATAGGCCGTACTGCGCCAGTGCGTCGCGGACGCCGCCGGTGCCCAGCGCCTGACACGCGTTGAGCCCGCAGTCCCTGGCGGCAGCGACATTGCCGGTGGAGTCATCCAGAAAGAGAATGCGCTGTGCGGGGATCCCCAT
>Ga0302135_10001489_pt1 | contig 14132 bp, 16 predicted proteins | sample CBN3_surface_MG_FD_203119 | JGI IMG/M metagenome (GOLD analysis project Ga0302135, IMG submission 203119) | Marine microbial communities from Western Arctic Ocean, Canada - CBN3_32.1 | ecosystem: Environmental > Aquatic > Marine > Oceanic | place: Canada: Western Arctic Ocean | collected...
AGGCTCCATTGGCAAACCCCTGCCGGACGTTGAGGTGCAGATAGTGGATGAGGACGGCCAGGAGATGCCGTTAGGCCAGGCGGGGGAGATTGTGGCCCGTGGCCCGCGCCTCATGACCGGTTACTGGGGTGAGCAGGGGAGCACAGACCAGGTACTGTACGGCGGCTGGCTGCACACCGGCGACCTTGGCTTCCGTGACGAGGACGGTTATATCTACCTGGCAGGTCGTGCTAAGGACTTCATCAAGCGTGGTGGTGAGATGGTTGCGCCTGAAGAGGTGGAGAACGTCTTGCATGACCACCCTGGCGTGTCTGAGGCGGCGGTCATTGGCGTGCCTGACGACACCTGGGGCGAGCGCGTTCTGGCGATTGTGGTGGCGCGCCCCGGCGCTGAGCTTACAGAGGATGTGCTTATGGAGCACTGCTACAGGCACCTGGCCCGGTTCAAGAGGCCGGAGTCGGTGGAGTTCGTGACTGAACTCCCGAAGAACAGCCTGGGCAAGGTGCTCAAGCGGGAACTGCGGGAAAAGTACGGCGGTTAGCCTTTCACTCGTTGCCCGTGCCCAGCCCATTCGCGGTCACGCAGCACAAATTTCTGAATCTTGCCCGTTGATGTCTTGGGTAGGTCGCCAAACTCCACGTACTTGGGCGCTTTGAAGTGCGCTATGCGCTCCCGGCAGAACGCGATTATTTCCTCGCCCGTCACCTGAACGCCCTCACGCTTGACCACAAAGGCCTTCGGCACCTCACCCCACTTGGCATCGGGAACGCCCACCACGCACGTCTCCAGCACAGCGGGGTGCTCCATGATGACCTTCTCAACTTCCTGGCTGGAGATGTTCTCTCCACCGGAGATGATGATGTCCTTGGCCCTGTCCTTGATCTCTATGTAGCCGCTGTCGTGCCATACCGCCAGGTCACCTGAGTGGAACCATCCGGCACGGAATGCAATGGCCGTGCCCTCCGGGTCAGCGTAATAGCCGGACATCACCGTGTTGCCCTGCATGACAATCTCACCCATCGTCTCGCCGTCTTGGGGGACATCGTTCATCTGCTCATCAACCACGCGTACGCCCATCCCCGCAGTAACGTGCGGTACACCCTGGCGGGCCATTTCAAGCGCACGGTCGTCTGGTGACATATTGAGCCAGTGGGGCTGGATTTCGCACACCGTGTTGGGGCCGTAGGTCTCCGTCAGCCCGTAGAGGTGGTAGACGCTTGCGCCCATGGCCTCCATGGTCTTGATGACGTGAGGCGCAGGCGGTGCACCGCCGGTGGCAATGGTCACGCCGCTCAGGTCCTGACCCGCCGCGTCCGGTGATGCGTAGAGGGACGTCAGCACCGTGGGGGCGCAGCCAAAGTGAGTGATGCCCTCCTCACGGATGAGGCGGTAGATGTCATTGGGGTCAGCTCGCCTCAGACAGACGTGGGTGCCGCCCACCGCCGTTACCGTCCACGTGAAGCACCAGCCGTTGCAGTGGAACATGGGCACTGTCCAGAGATAGTTGCTGCGCCAGTTCACGCTCATCTCAATTGCGTTCCCCAACGCGTTGAGGTACGCGCCGCGAGAGTGATAGGCCACGCCTTTGGGGTCGCCCGTCGTCCCTGACGTGTAGTTGATAGCCACCGTATCGCGCTCGTCGTCCAGCGCTACGCGTGGCGTTAGCGGGTCGCCAGCCGCAATGAACGATTCGTAGTCTGGGCCTGGGATGTCGTCAGCCTTGGGCTGCGTGTCCACCACCTGCACGAAAGTCCCAATGTTTGGCGTTTCGCTCTTGACCGCCCGTATGGTGGCCGCGTACTCAGAATCGAAGATCAGCACCTTTGCGCCGGAGTGATTGAGTATGTACGACACCTCGCGCGGCCCCAGGCGCGTGTTGATGGCGACAAGCACCGCGCCCAAGTGCATAGGCCCGAAGTGACCTTCCAGCGTTGGCGGGAGGTTTGGAGCCATGTAGGCAACGCGGTCGCCTTTGCCAACGCCTGCTTGTTGAAGTGCTCCCGCCAGCCGGAGCACACGTTCACGGAGTTGGGCGTAGGTATAGCGGGTGTCGCCATAGACCACAGCCGTCTTGTCTGGGTAGACCATGGCGCTGCGGTCCAAAAATGTGAGGGGTGTCAGAGGTTCATAGGAGACACTGGGTTCCATCATGTTGCCTCTCGTTACCAACGCTCTAGCAGGTCGTGGCGATTCTACGTCGGGGCCGATGTGCGTTCAACTAAAGTTGCGACAAAGAGAAAGGCGCTCCATTAGGGAGCGCCTCGTGATGACTTTGCAATAGCTGCTTAGCAGCTAGGCCCACTCCATGCCGCCCCGTCGCCATTCGTAAATCCAGCCTAGCGTCAGCACAAAGAGGAAGACCAGGATGGCCATGAACCCGGTCCAGCCAAGCGCGTTGATGCGCGTGGCCCACGGGAACAAGAACACCACCTCAACGTCGAACAGGATAAAGAGCAGTGCGTAGCGGTAATAGCGGGCGTTGAACCGTTCCCACCGTCCGCCGCCAATGGTCTCCATCCCAGACTCATACGTGTCCAGCTTGATGGGGTTGGGCTTATAGGGCCGGATGGGGGTCCTGGAGAGCATCCAAGAGAAAACCAGCAGGCTGGTGGGGATGGTGACGGCCACCAAGGTGAGGATGAGGACTAGGCCGTACTGCCTGAAATAGTCGTCCATGATGGCTCTCTAGGAACGGAATAGGCCCATGCTAGGCTTGCCGGAGACCGTCGTCAATAGCGCGTGGGAGCAACTTAGCCTTCTGGTTCAGGCTCCAGGCTCTCAGCCAGCATTTCAATCAGGTCTCTTGTATTTTTCTTCTCTTCCATACCCTTGGCGCCAATGCCCTCTTGCATCATTTGCATACAGAAGGGGCATGAGACGCCCACTGTCTCCGCGCCCGTGTCCAAGAAATGGTCCGTGCGGATGTGGTTGATCCGCTGGCCCTCCTCTTCCATCCACATGCGCCCGCCGCCCGCGCCACAGCAGAACCCACGGTTGCGTGACCTGTCAGGCCCCATCTCTATAAGCTCCAGGCCAGGTATGGCGTTGGCAATTTCACGAGGAGGGTCATAGACGCCGTTGTGGCGGCCCAGGTAGCAGGAATCGTGGTAGGCCATGGTGGTCTCAATAGCGCGTACTGGGCGGAGGCGTCCATCACGGACAAGCTCTGCCACGAACTCCGTGTAGTGCTGTACCTCAAAGGAGCCGCCAAGCTGTGGGTACTCGTTCTTCAACGTGTTGAAGCAGTGCGGACAGAGGGTGACCACCTTCCGTACGTTGTAGCGGTTGAAGGTCTCAATGTTCTGCTGCGCCATGATGGTGTAGAGATACTCGTTCCCCATGCGGCGGGCGGGGTCGCCCGTGCAGGTTTCCTCCTCAGCCAGCACCCGGAACTTGATGCCCGCCACCTTCAATACTGACGCCATGGCCTGGGCAACCTTCTGGTTCCGAGGGTCCAGGGCCGGCGTGCAGCCCACCCACAGCAGTATCTCGTGCTCAGGGTCTTCCGCCATCGTGGTCACGCCGGTGCCTTCCATCCAGTCAGAGCGCGTGGCCTGGGTGCCGCGCCAGGGGTGACCTCGTTGTTCCATGGACGTTAGCGCGGCCATGGCCGTCTCCGGCACGCTGGCCTCCTCAAGCGTCAGGTAGCGGCGCATGTCCACCACAGTATCAATGTGTTCAATGAACACAGGACACGCCTCCATGCAGGCCCCGCATGTGGTGCAAGACCAGAGCACTTCCTGGGAGATGACATCGTGGATAAGGGATTTCTCCGCTGGGGGCGCTTCACCTTTACCAGCCTGGAGCAGCACTGGTGCGCGCTCCACCATGTAACTTTTCATGTCCTGGATGAGCTTGCGAGGTGAAAGTGGCTTGCCGCTGGCCCATGCAGGGCATTGGTCCTGACAGCGGCCGCAGTTGGTGCAGGCGTCCACTTCCAGCAACTGCTTCCATGTGAAGTCCTGAAGGTCCTGCGCGCCAAAACGCTCCAACTGCTCCAACTCCCCCATGGAGCGCAGCGCCCCCTTGGGCCGTGTGACGCTGGAGCGCATCAATGCGTTGATAGGGCTAACGAAGATATGCATGAGTGGGCCGAAGCGCACCGCCGCATAGACGAACGTGGCCGCCATCAGAGCGGCATGGAACCACCACAGCGAAAAGTGCGTGACCTCCATGGCCCACACGCTCATGCCAATGCCCCGTATGCCCAGTGCAATGACATAGCTGACGGGAGACCACGGCGCCCAGCCTGGGTTATAGAGCGCGCTGGTTGGCTCCATCTCCGTCGCGGCCATGCGGAGGCTCTGCAACAGGAAGCCGGTGACCACCATCGCCAGGATGAGGCCAATGAGCACGCCGTTTTCCATGACGGTGTTCAGCCTGGCGGGACGTTGGACATACCGTCGATAGAGGGCAATGGACAGCCCGATAAATAAGAAGCCGCCGCCAAAAATGTCCCACACAAACTCAAGTTGGAGGGACCAGTCCACCGTGAAGGGGCGGATGTTTAAGTACTGCTCAATGTTGAACTCCACCATGCTCAGCGTGGTGGCGGCAAAGAGCACCAGCATGCCCCAGAAGATGAAGAAGTGCATTGCGCCGGGGAGCCGCTCCCGCTTGATGAACCGGCGATGGCCAAAGCCATCCAGCATGAGCAGTCGCGCTCCTGCCAACAGTCGCTGGCCCCAAGGCCCCGTGTCGGGGTTCGGCTTGCCGAGTCGCCACATCTGTTGGCGCTTATAGAGTCCCCAGAGCACTGCGCCTATGGCGATTAGTGTCGTGGTATAGACAATGGCTCCCAATGGGTAGCCGATATTCCAAAAATCAGTGCGACCTACCAGCTCAGGCATGGGAAGCTCCGTGGAATAGATTGCTCCGGCAGGCCGTGAGTGTAGCACAGCTATACGCGGGCGATACATGGAACTTCCAGGCATGTGTCATCGTCTAGAAGGTAGGGCCGGTCTTACCGGCCTTGAGTGAACGAGAGGTGCTGTATGAACAGAAGAGTACAGTTGGCGATTAGCTTGGGCTTGGTGGCGATGGTCGCTGTAGGCTCAGCGGCGGTGGCGCTGACCAGAGATAAGCTCGGCCTATTGCCGGTGCGTTCCCAGTATGACATCGACCGTGAGGAGCCTCTCGTGGTGACGCTGGCGAGAGAAGACCTGGCGGGTCTGTTGGGCATAGATGCTAGCGACGTTTCAGTGCTCAGCATTGAGCCTGTTGAATGGCCCGACACCAGTCTGGGCAATCCGCAGCCGGGGTTGTTCTATCTTCAGGTCATTACGCCGGGATACAAGCTCATTCTTGAAAGTGCAGACTTCCCGTACACATACCACACGGACCTGAACCAGCATGTGGAGTTGGTCAACGGGTCAGAGCGACCTGCGGCCTAGGGACGTTCGCCAGCGTATTCCAAGGTCTTTTCAAAGCTTGTGCCGCCCTTCAGTGCGACCATGAACCGATACGTCCCGGTTGCTGGTACGCCCGTTTCCAGATAGCGCCAGGAATCGTCTGCTTGCTGAAGATACTGTAGCGAGTCGTCTGGGAACCGCACTGTGACATCAAAGACCTTGGCCAAGTCATCAGCCGTGGCGAACACGGAGAGTTCATAGCGGCTGTTCGCATGGATACGAATGGTTACGCCAAACTTGTCCTCTGGTCCCAGCGAAGGTATGTCGGGCAGAGCGCCATCAGGCGTAGGCGTTGGGTTTGGCGTGGTAGCGACTGTTGGCGTTGCCGTAGGTGTCGGCGCGGGGTCACAGGCGGCTAGCGCCAATAATAGGACGACTGCCAAAGCTAAGAGCGGTAGCATTCCATATTTCATAGTTGGCTCTAGCGCTGCCGCTCCACTTCAGCAAGGACGCTGAGCGCCAGATCAGGCTCAAGCCCTAATTCAATAGAGCGTTCTGCATCAGCTGCTGCGAGGTCATCCCTGAATTGGAATGCGTAGACTGCAGCGCGGTTTATGTAAATTTGAGCGTTGCTGGGGTCAATCTCTATAGCTTGGTTAAGATCGCGGAGCGCTTGGTCAAAGTCGCCGAGGCTCATGTATGAAACACCTCGGTTGACATAGATTTTTAGGTTTGAAGGGTTAAACCGAAGCGCTGCATCGAAATCAGGAATTGCCCTTCCAAATTCCTGAAGCGTCAAATAAACCGTCCCACGGACCTCATAGTATCTGGCGTTTTGAGGATCAAGCAGGATAGCCTCGGTGAAGTCGTCAAGAGCGTATTCAACTTCATCTAATGCGAGGTATGCAAAACCGCGTTCGAAATAAGCCCCTGGCGTTTCCCAACCAAGTTCAACGGCCCTATTGAGGTCATTAGTGCCGTCAATATAGCGGTCCTGGTCAACGTGTAAACCACCTCGGGCTTCGTAATATCGTCCACTCCTAGGGTTCAGGCTGATGGCCTTGTCGTAGTCCATCAGGGCAAGCTGTGGCTGTCCTTGGTTTTTGTGTAAGACCCCACGGTTATAGTAGGCGGATGCATGCTCCGGGTCTAGCGATATTGCTCTGCCATAGCCTTTTAGGGCTCGTTCAATGTCGCCGGAGTCGTCGTAGACGTTGCCTCGAAGGTTGAAGGTTTGAGGATTATCGGGATTGAGGGTTGCGGCCTTGGTAAAATCTTGAATAGCTTGCTCATACTCGCCAAGGCGATGGTATGCGAGCCCTCGGTTTGCATAGGTATTGGCGCTGTCCGGTTCAAGCCCAAGGGCTGCATCATAGTCAGTGATAGCCAGTTCAGACTGGCCCATATCGTCGCGCGTGTTGCCGCGGTTGACGTAGGCTGCTACAAATTGTGGATCTAGACGTATCGCCTCGCCGAACTCAAGGGCTGCTTGTTCCAGTAACCCTTGGTCGTAATACTCCATCCCTGCGTCGAAGTGCTCCTCGGCCTCAGTCAGCCCAAACTGACAACCAGTCAAGGCAACCAAAAACACCGAAATGAGTGCCAGCGTTGCGTTGAACGTCATGGTTGCTCCCTCCGGGAAAAAGCGAGCTATTACCCCAGCATCTTCTGAACGGTCACGCCTATCTCTCCGGGGCTGGGCGCTATGTGGCAGCCAGCCTCTTGCAGGACGCGCACCTTCTCGGAAGCAAGCGCTGCTGGGCCGGTGATGACTGCGCCCGCGTGACCCATGCGCCTGCCGGGAGGGGCCGTCTGGCCTACGATGAGCGCCGTCACGGGCTTGCGGACGTGCTCCTTGATGTACGCCGCCGCCTCCTGCTCCTTCATGCCGCCAATCTCGCCAATGAGCACCAGGGCTTCCGTCTCAGGGTCTTCGTTGAACAGCTTCAGCACGTCTACAAAGCTCGTGCCTGAGACCGGGTCGCCGCCAATGCCCACGCACGTGGACTGGCCAATGCCCAGCGTCGTTAGCTGGTTCACCGCCTCGTAGGTCAGCGTGCCGCTGCGGGAGACAACGCCCACCTTCCCCGCCATGTGGATAGCGCCGGGCATGATGCCCACCTTGCACTTGGCGCCGGGGGAAATGAGGCCGGGACAGTTGGGGCCCAGCAAGCGGGTGGCCTTGCCCTCCAGGTACCGCATCACATTGGTGGAGTCGCGGACAGGGACGCCCTCTGCTATGCACACCACCAGTGGAACACCAGCGTCGGCAGCTTCAAAGATCGCGTCGGCAGCGAAGGGCGCAGGCACGAACAACAGTGATACGTTTGCGCCTGTCTCCTTGACTGCTTCAGCCACTGTGTTGAAGACCGGCACATTGCCGTTCACCGTCTCACCGCCCTTGCCGGGCGTGACTCCGGCCACCACGTTGGTGCCGTATTCCGCACAGCGTTGCGCGTGAAAACCGCCCTCCCGCCCTGTGATGCCCTGAATCAGGATGCGTGACGATTCATTGACCAAGATACTCATTCGGTGTACTCCGTGTGAGTTGAAATTATGTGTCGATTACTTCGAGCCGACAGCCTGGGCTACCTCTTGCAGCGTGTCCACCAACTTGACGTTGAGGCCGGACTCCGCAAAGACGGCCTTGCCCTCCGGCACGTTTGTACCTAGGAGACGGGCTACCAACGGCGGCCTCCGTGTGGCCTCCTTGTAAGCCATGACCACGCCTCTGGCCACCACGTCACAGCGGAGGATGCCGCCAAAGACGTTGACCAGCACCGTCTCCACGTTGGGGTCTGAAAGCATCAGCGTGATGGCCTGGGCCACCTTCTCTTCATTGGCTCCACCGCCCACGTCCAGGAAGTTGGCAGGCTCAGCGCCAGCCGCCTTGATGGTGTCCATGGTTGCCATGGCCAGCCCCGCGCCGTTCACCATGCAGCCCACGGTGCCGTCCAGCTTCACGTAAGCAATGCCGCTCTCCGACGCCTCCACCTCAAGCCGGTCCTCTTGGTTCGTGTCGCGAAGCTTGGCCTCCTCCGGGTGGCGGAACATCGCATCGTCGTCAATCGTCATCTTGGCGTCCAGGGCCAGCAGCTTGCCGTCCTTAGTGACCACCAATGGGTTTATCTCAATCAGCGAGCAGTCCTTGTCCATGTACGCTTGGTAGCAGGCCACCACAATGTCGCTCAGGGGACGGACCAACGCTGCGGGCAACCCGAGGCTGTAGGCAATCCGACGCCCCTGAAAGGGCTGGACGCCAATGGCGGGGTCTATCGGCTCTAGCAGAACCTTTTCTGGCTCTTTCTGGGCCACCTCTTCAATCTCCATGCCGCCCTCTGTTGAGGCGATGACCACTGGCCGCTTGCGACCGCCGTCCGTGGTGATGCTCAGGTAGAGTTCTCGCTCCACGTCCACAGTCTGCTCCACCAGCACCTGGTGTACCGGCGCGCCCTGAGGACCTGTCTGGAACGTGACCAACGTGGTGCCGATGAGCGCCTTGGCTATTGCCGCCGCGTCGCCAGCGTTGGTCGAGACCTTCACGCCGCCTGCCTTGCCGCGACCGCCGGCGTGGACCTGAGCCTTCACAACGGCCCTGCCGCCTAGCTTTTCAGCCGCAGCCTTGGCCTCTTCAGAGGTGCCTGCCACGATGCTCTGCGGCACGGGTACGCCGTACGTCGCCAGAATGGCCTTGGCTTGGTATTCATGCAGTTTCATCTACGGGTTCTCCTACAGTGGTGATGCGTAAAGGTATGGCGGAGGGGATGGGATTCGAACCCATGATACCCTTGCGGGTATAGCGGTTTTCAAGACCGCCGCATTCGTCCGCTCTGCCACCCCTCCAGGGATGCTAACGACGACTGGGCCGCTTCTGGCCCTGCGAAAGTATCCTACCATCCGCTTGGGGCTCACCGCTATGCGCTTGGTGGCAATTCCCAGTCGTCACCCTTGAGCCGTGCAACCTCGGCCTCCAGCTCTCGCATCCGATCATTGATTGGCCACGATGAGAACGCAAACATGATAAGGATGACCAAATTGGCTATGGGAATGGTCATGACCAATGCAAGCCACGGCGTCCAGCCGACTCTGACGAAGATGCGCCACCATACGTAGGCGACCGCGGCTCCGAATATAGCTAGGGGAATTAGAACCTGCATAGCTTCTCCTTAAACGGCCACTGCCTTGCTCCGTGAGGTCACGCATTCTACACTTCGGCCCCTATCGTGACCCCTGGACGTCGAACTGACGGAGGCGGCTATAAGGCGAGACCTGCGCCCCGCTTTACGGAATAACGCGGTTGGTGTAGCTTTCCACCGGCGCATAGAGACCAAGAGCGCACTACGAGGAGGCAAACAGTAATGGCTAAAGAACAAGTATATGTTGAGAGTGGTCAGTCCCATGGCCAAGGTCCAGATGCGATCAAGGCTGCGGGCCTCATTTTCCTGGCGGCCGTCCGCGGCGTGAATCCTGCCACGGGCAAATGTGACACAGAGGACGTTGGTGAGCAGACTCGGTTCGCTATGGAGAACGTCAAAGCCGCCTTGGCAGCCGCTGGCGCCACCATGGACGACGTGGTACGTGTGGCCATTTACATGATTGACATGAACAACCGCGCCCCCTTCAACAAGGTCTACCGCGAGTACTTTACTGAGGACACGCTCCCTGCACGGTTCGCCGTCCAGACTGACGCCGTTGGTGGCACGGACCTGAGCAAGTTCACGCTTGAGGTCATAGCTGCGGACCCCAACTTCGGCAAGTAGGGCATAGGCCTCGTAGTACAAAAGGAGCATCATCATGGACTCCGTGATCATGCATGTGGATGAAGCGCGCTGGCTTCATAAGCAGGACACACCTCCCGGACAGCCGAGACCTTTGGGCCAACGGTTCATTGGTGACCTTGAAGCTGGGCCGTGGATTTACGTCAACAACCTGGAGCCCGGCCGCGTGGTGCCGCCGCACACGCATACGCAGAGCGAGACGTTCTACGTGGTGGAAGGCGATATCACGGTGGGTGACAGGGTCTGCGGGCCGGGGACTGTCGTTTACATGAAGGCTGGCACCGAGTATGGCTTCACGGTTGGTCAGAACGGCGTTAGTTTTGTAAACATACGCACCGGATTGGCACAGATGGCCGTTGAAGGGGCGACCGTAGACCCCTGGGAAGGCATAGGCCCTGCCTGACGACAAGGTTCTTACGATACTAGCGTCCGCTGCTATCGCCTAACCAGCGTAGGCAGCGGACGTTTTCTGTTTCGCAACCGCATTCTGGGAGCGCGTATGGAGAACGTAGTCGTTAACCGAATGACCGCCAATGAGCGCCGCGTGGTCGGGTACACCTCGGCGGCTCATGGCCTCAACCACGCCGTGGAATTGGTCTACGGCGCAGTTCTGGCCGTCATTGGCCTGCACTTTGGCGTGAGCCTCGTCTTCCTGGGCCTCATAGCCAACGTTACGTCGCTGACCTACGCCTTCTCTGCTCTGCCAGCAGGCGACGCCTCAGACCGCTTGGGCTCCAAGCGTGTGGTGGTGCTATCCATGGCTGGCTCCGGGGTGTTTGGCCTCTTGGCAGCCGCTTCCCCCAACATCTGGGTGCTTGCCGTGTCGTTAGGGGCCATGGGCATCATGGCGGGCATGTACCATCCCTCAGGCCTCTCCTTTATCAGCCGCTCCGTGCAGCAGCGCACCCGTGGCCTGGCCTATCACGGCATGGGCGGCAGTCTTGGCACCGCCGTGGCCCCGGCCGTCGCCGCATTGTTGGCTGGCATTTATAGCTGGCGAGCCTCTTTTGCTGTCTTTGCTTTACTCAACGTGGCCATCGCCTTGCTGGTCCAGTTCTCGTCGGTGTCTGAGGACACGCCTGGCAGCGGGGAGACGTCTGAAAAGACCGACGCTGCACCGCCGTCCACAAGGTCGCGCGCCGTGCCACTCACCCTCGTCTTTATGCTGAACGGCTTCTTTGGGTTCATCTTCCGTGGCACCGTGGTTTTCCTGCCCCTGCATCTGAGTCGCCGGTTGGGGTTTGACTTCTTTGGCCTGGAGCCCGTGGTCATTGGCGGCTCCTTTGCCACCGTGGCGCTGCTCTTTGGCATAGCAGGCCAGTACCTGGGTGGTGAGCTTGGCCATCGTTACAAGCGACAGGTGGTGGTGATACCGCTGACGTTGCTGTCCATGCTTGCGATGGTGCTTGTGGGTGCATCCACCGGCATTGCATTGCTGGCAGCGGCTTCAGCTTTTGTTTTGTTTAACTTCATGGCCGCGCCGTCCTACAACGCGCTCATCGCTGACTTTGCGTCAGACCGCTTTCATGGCCGCGCCTACGGCTTCACGTCCTTGGCAATCTTCGGCGTGGGTAGCTTTGCCGGCGGCCTGGGCGGCGTCATAGCGGAGAACCATGGCACGGAGTGGGTGTTCATTATGATGGCGGGCGTGGGCGGTATTGTGGCTGCGCTGGCGTACGTGCTCTACCTATACATCCGCGCTCACCCGGAAGTGATTGCGAACTGACCCCGCTTTATTCCCTCAGCCCCGCTTGCTGGACGGTGGCCGCCGCGCTCACCTGCTGGTGATATGCTCGCGCGCACTGAGGGCGAGTCGGGCTTCAACAACCTCGTCATGAACCTCTATCCCACAGGTTGGTCAAGGTGGAAGCTATGGACATTGAACAACTACGGCCACAACTAAATCAAGCACTGAAGCTTGTACGTAACAGAAAGAGCTGGTTGGAAGGGCTTGGTATCTACCAGAACCTTATCCATGAAAACCCAACTAATGTTGGATTGATTTTGACAGTTGTCGATGCTATTGCGGAAACAGTAACAAATGACAATATAGAAATCTTATTCAAATTTGTAGACCAAGCCGTTGGGCTGCGACCCAATGACCCTGACATTTTGTGTTACCGCGCCTTTTACAACAAATTGTATAGGAAGCGGCGAAGAGGATTGTACATTGAGTGGTATGCCCTAGCACGCAATGATTATCAATCGGCCTTAGCTCTGGACCCAAATCATGCCAAGGCGCTCCAAGGAATGGCAAAACTTCCTGATACACCCATGGAGTGAGGTGGTCCCGGTTGTTTGAACAGTGTAGGCCGTCGAGATAAGTGGATGCCCTGCCTGCTTATGCTGCCGTCGGCCTAGTCAGCGCGGTCAAGTAAAACTGGTCTGGCGTCTGGTGGTCAAGGCTCGAATGGGGGCGACGCCCGTTGTAGAACTCCAGGTATGCTCCGATCGACTTGCGCGCTTCGGCCACCGTCTCGTATGCCTTCAGGTACACCTCCTCGTACTTCACGCTCTTCCACAGTCGTTCGACAAACACGTTGTCCCTCCAACTGCCCTTGCCATCCATGCTGATGCTGATCCCGCTGTCCTTGAGCAGTCCGGTGAAGGCCTCGCTGGTGAACTGACTGCCTTGGTCCGTGTTGAAGATATCCGGAGGGCCATAGCGTGCCAGGGCTTCCTCCACCGCCTCCAAGCAGAACTCCGTGTTCATGGTTATCGACACCCGCCATGCCAACACCCTCCGGCTGAACCAGTCCATCACCGCCGCAAGGAAGACGAAGCCCTCGCCATCGGGATGTACGTGATGTCCATCGCCCAGACCTGGTTCGGGTGGTCAACACGCAGTCCGCGCAGCAGGTACGGATGGACCGTGTGGTCGGGATGCCGCCTGCTAGTGTTGGGCTTCCGGTATAGCGCCTCGATACCCATCCGCCGCATCAGCGTGGCGACATGTCTCCGGCCGCAGAGAGCACCTTCCATCCGCAGCATGTCCCGCATCATCCTGCTGCCCGCAAACGGACGCTCAAGGTGCAACTCGTCGATCCGGCGCATCAGACCAAGACGGGCTTCGCTGACCGGACGGGGACGGTAGTACACAGACCCGCGGCTGAGCCTGAGGGCTTTCGCCTGCTTGTAGAGAGGCAATGCGTGGGTGCGATCTATCATCGCTTTACGCTCAACAGGCCGGCCTTGGTGAGCGCCGATTCTAAAAAATCGTTCTCCAGTGCCAGTTCGCCGATCTTGGCATGAAGTACCTTGAGGTCAACTGGTGGCGGGTCATCCTGCGCAGGCCGGGCGAACACCTCTTCCGCCCGCTCCATAAGCTGACCCCTCCACTGGTTGATCTGGTTCGGGTGGACGTCAAAGCGCTGGGCCAACTCCGCCAGCGTGACCTCTCCCTTGATGGCTTCCATCGCCACTTTCGCCTTGAAGGCGGGTGAGTGGTTCCGCCTGGTTCTCCTAGTCATATTCCTGCTCCTTTGTTGTTACGGGCAACATCATGCCCGATCGGAGCAGGGAATCCACTTATCCACACTGTTCAGTTTTCCGGAGCCACCTCTCTATATAGACGGTGGCAATACGATTCAGCGGTTTCTTAGTGCGGGCCTGATTCAGCGGATTATCATCACCGTAATCCCGGTGCTCATTGGCACCGGCATTCCGCTTTTTGGGCCACTACAGCGTGACATTACGTTGCGCCACTCGGAAACGCAGCAGTTCCCTTCAGGGTTTGTTCAAAGCGAGTACGAGGTAGTGCCTTAACCATGGCTTAGTCGCTACCCTTCTCTCTAGCAGTACTTTTTAGTAATAAAGACACATCGTTGTATGTAACTATCTAGGGATGGATTGAAATGCTGTGGAATTATCTCATTGATGGGATAACTGTCCTTTGGTTGGGAATATTTATAACTGATTTGATCTCTCCTTTAGGCGAAGCCGGAGGAGTGGTGATGTTAGCTTTTATTCCTGTATATGTTGCTGACTTAGGGGTACAGTATCG
>Ga0302135_10001492_pt1 | contig 14119 bp, 31 predicted proteins | sample CBN3_surface_MG_FD_203119 | JGI IMG/M metagenome (GOLD analysis project Ga0302135, IMG submission 203119) | Marine microbial communities from Western Arctic Ocean, Canada - CBN3_32.1 | ecosystem: Environmental > Aquatic > Marine > Oceanic | place: Canada: Western Arctic Ocean | collected...
TCTTAGTGGTAAGTAAGTTAGCTACTGACAGTTCACTCCCTGACCTGTAGTAGTTACCGTGCTTCTTGGTACGCTTACCCCTCATTAAGAAGTAACTGCCTGTGTAATCTCCTCTACCTTGGGTAACTTAGGTACAGCAGTTAAGTACTTGATACCATTAGAGTACTTAAAGATTCTAAGACCAGCCCCGTTATTACAATCAGCCCAACAATCAAACTTATGAGGACAGTAGACACAACCAAAATCAAGAGCGCGGTTGCCGCCTTGTCCTTCTGGGCGATCATCAAAACATTTCTCAGGCGGCTGCTCCAAGGTAAGGGTAGACTTAATCTCTTTGACCCTAGCTTCCGCATCTATCATATCCATTTGATGAAGAGGACATACTGCTATCTCTCCTGTTGTCTTATCTATAACAACGAAAGCTCCACCCTTGTCATCACCATCAGTAGCATACGCACTCAGTTGAGGTATGTAACCGAATGGATCTTTCTCTGTGAACTCTCCTGATACAAACTTCTTAAACGAGTAAGAGGATGCAGACTTAAAATCAACAAGGGTACCGTCTACCCTGCCATCCTTATGTCCTAGTACACCTCCAACTGTAACCTCTTTCTGTTGCTCGGTCACCTCATGTCCTGCAGCCCTACAAAGAAAAACCAACAGCTCTTCTAAGATGTGACCATACAAGAACTTGATGTACGTAGCACCATCTATCTGTTCTTTCTTATCAGACTTAGTGTTCAGGTCATACCAGATACGTCTGTTAGGTTTACCTATCTGTGATAGACGCAGCTTGTTATCTTCGCTCCTCTTCTCAGAGAGAACAGAAGCTATAACAGTAGCTAAGTCTTTCCCTAGTTTATCTATATCCTCCTGCTTTAGAGTTACGTTATCTCCTGATGTGAACAGACTGTATATATCTTCTGTTAGGGTTTCAATACTCTTAGTCATATACTGTATAGCTCCTGCTTATAGCTCAATACTTGTAATATAGCACCAGTAGTATACCAGCCATTATAATCAAAAATACAACAGAATAGATAGATAACGTTTCTGTATTACTAGATGCTGCTGCCGCCGCTACCGCTCCTGAAGTAATTGTTATCATGCAGCTAACCGTGATTCATCAGCGAAACCCGAAGGGTTTGCGTCCATCAGCTTGTAGCGGGTGTAGTGTCCATGCTTCTCATCGAATGCGGGACGAGGTACAATGTGATACCCTTTCTTACGTAGCTGAGAGATAGTAGCTGTAAGGTTTTCAGCTAGGTTCTTTTGAATGGCAGTGTAGCGGGACACACGCCCACCATGTTTCAATTCACTCAATACTTTCTGTGTGTTAGTCATGTCTCTTCTCTCCTTAATCGTACACATAATAGGAAAGGCGGAACAAGGATATACCCCTGCCCCGCCCATGTATCCTAGTAATTAGAACGGGATTTCATCATCAAGCATGTCTTTCTGAGGGACAGTATACCCTCCATCGACAGCTTCAAAGTCATCTCCGTCATCATACTCTACAAGATCAACCACCTGTACCTTCTGAAGATCAGTACCAATGCCTGACTTACCGGCATAGTTCCAGTCATACGTCTTGAACTTGACGTTAACCTTTGAACCGTTACCAATCAAGCTGCCATCCCAAGGCTGGTTCTGGGAATCAACAATGACAGGCGGTGGGATATCATTACCCTTACCACTGACACAGTTACGTTTGATTGTAACGAACTTACCGCGCTCATCGTTATCATCTTTGCCTGTCTTAACGATAAGACCGATCTTCTTCTCAGCGTACTCTGCATCCTTGTCAGAGAGACACACATCAATCTGCCACTTAGGATCAAACTTAGTGTTGGGATTGATGACGCTAGCCCAGTAAGCTACGCCGCTAAGGATGTGACTAACTTGTTTGTTATCGCTCATGATTTACTTTTCCTTTACTCGTTTGTAATGCCCACATAACCATCATTGGTGTATGTGAGTTTGCGAAGTATATAGTAGTGTGCTTAGATTGTCAACAGGTTTCTTTCCTGTATCAACAGGTTTTTTTTAATGCTTCATCAAAATTTAATAACTCCTTCTGTTCTGCCATGTGGCATGGTTGTCTGAACACCTTGTGGTGACCAAACCTTTCTTTCACTAAGAGATCATCAGCAGGGAAGTGTCCTTTCAGAAGATACTCAGTGTCGGATAGCTGGACTATGAAGCTGAAGATATCACACATCTTCTTACTACTTCTTACGATCAACCTACCCTTCTTGTGTGTTGTAGTCTTAACATCAATAACCTTACCGGCTAGTGTTACATCACCTGTATCTGTACCTGTGAGGTTAGACCTAACATAGAATGAAAAGAAATCCTTAGGGTATACACCAGCCTGCTTAATAAAAGCCAGCTCTGCTGCTGCACCAAGCATATCTAAAGAGTGTTCCTCCTTTAGGTGAGAAGCTGGATCATACGTCCCTGTGGACCTGTTAGATTTGTAACGCCTCTTTGCTACGTAGTCACATATCTCTAGCTCTCCGTCTGTTAATCTTATCAGTGTGTCTTTATTTAAGTTTGAGTACATGCATCCTCCATTAGTCTGTCTCCTTATCCGTCATTGAAGATACGTTCGAGCTTTATGTTCGACGACAGTAATAAAATTAGGGTAATTTTCGACGCTGCTGAAAGATTTTCGACTGGCACTCATTCGCCTGTCTCCTTACTTTGCATGAGATTTAATAACTGGCGGACCAAACTGCACACGGCACCCGCACCCACCACACGCAGGGCAGGTCCATATCTCTAGACGGCCCTTGTGTGTCACAACGAAGTTTCCACAGCCCTTACAAAGACTACACGTCACTCCCCTGTATCCTTATCCAGTGCTTCGCGGGCGGTCATTTGCCACCAAAGCAGTTGTTCCGTTTGGGAGAATTGCGCTATCTTTGTCAGCGCCGCCCGCAGCCGCTTGTTCTCTGCTGTTAACTTCTCAGATACATTGGTCCTATCCCTTGGGTTACTAAGATGTTCCTCAGCCATACGTTTGTTAAAAGCGTCTACATCTAATTTACTATCCATCCCCTGTCTCCTTTCTCTAATGTGTCAGTCTCCAGTTAACACCCACCTTGTACTCTGAATCCAATGGGCAGTTTAATCCTAGCTTCCTTTCTGTTATCTTGATTGCATCCTTGGTTAGCTGACCAAACTCTTCAGCTTTATCAGGGAGACAATCATGTTGGTACTCATCGTGAATAGAAGCTACCAACTTAGCACCAGTACCTCTCTTGTAGTTAAGTGTGTCGATATCAACCAGCCACTGCTTACATATGACAGCGCCCGCTCCTTGTAGTAGTACGTTAAGGGCAGCATGCTCTGACTTAACCACTAACATCCTACCGTCTATAGCTTCTAGTCTACCTGCTGCCTGTAACCCTTGTCTACCTCCTTTAGGTACCAGATCTTGTACTCTTTCTTTCAAAGCTTTCAAAGGTGGTAAGCTTTCAAGGAACTTATCAATCAAAGCCTTACCGTCCTTTGATGTACCTCCTACTATCTGTCCTATCTTAGCAGGTCCAGCACCATATAGCCATGCATAAAAGAAAGTCTTAGCTGTGTCCCTGTTTGTAAGGCCAGCAGCATGCATGTTAACTGTATGAATGTCTCCTTCTAGTATCTCTTTGATGTAGTTAGTATCGTTCATGTAGTGTGCCAAACATCTAAGCTCTAAGCCGGAAGCATCAGCACCTACAAGAACCAGACCCTCAGAGGCAGTGAAGCATTCTCTCATCTCTGGACCATACGGAGAGTAAGAGGCGGGTACCTGTGCTACGTTAGGTTCAACGTGAGCCATGCGATTAGTAACAGCTCCTATAGTGTAGACAGTACCATGTACCTTACCATCTTCCTGATAAGCTTTGATCCAGTTACGTGTATCAGCTATCCTAGATACAACCATTAAGTTCTCAGCTAAGAGGGTAGCCTCAGGTATGTCAACTCCTTTCAGTGTAGTCTCAGAGATGATAGGTTCTTCTGTTTTCTCAGTGAACTTAGTCGGGTTCCACCCTCTGTTCACAAGATGCTTAGCTATCTGCTGCCTTGAATTAAGATTGAACGCAGGCCAATCTATCACACTATGATCACCCGCCACAACAACAGCTACGTCAGTATCTTTTAAATGGTTTAATCCTACCTTAGAGATACTCCCGTCACTGTTATGACGTAGCGTATAGTCTCTTACATGTTTAGGTAACGGACCAAAGGACTCAGTTATTAACTCCTCTAAGGTATTAGATAACGTAGTAAGCTTATTCTGTAGAGCTATAACCTTTTGTATATCTAAGGTGAACCCGTTAACTTCTTGTTGAGACACAAGAGAGCGTACCTTAGCTTCTAGTTGGTAAGCTTTAGGGTTTATCTTCCTTGTACTAAGGTACCTGAAGAGCTTCATGGTTATCTCTACGTCTACCTCACACCTGTTCAGAAGCTCAGGGCTGTACTGAGTGTAGTCAGAGAAGGTATCCTTAGGGTACTTGAACCGCTCACCCCATGCTGCTAATGAATGTCCTCCTTTAATAATAGGGTTATCTAATTGAGATAAGATTAAGGTATCAATGATCTGCGATACCTTTATCTTTGTACCTAGCAATCTGTTCAATACACGAGCATCAAAAGCTACACCACCGTGCATTACAAACTTGTCTACGTCACTGACGTACTCCAAGAAACCGTTGAAGTTATCTAAGCAAGTCCACCTTGCAGTGCCTACGGCAGGGTCTACTCCGTACTCACTGGTTACAATACAATGTAGTACATCAGGTAGATCATAACCGTTGTCAGGTATCTCTGTTGTTTCACAATCAAGTCCTATGATCTTCACAGCGAATTTCTCCGAAATTGCGACATAATCTATGTATCCTAAGTAGGAATTATATCTCTTTCCTCTTCGTCATCATCTTCAATTAGGGTCATGGTCACTGGTACCTGAGTAGGCAGGGAAGCTAGATTAAAGTCATCTTCTTTAACTACAAAAGGATCATCCTCTTCCTTCTCTGGTATAAGCTCTGATAATCTACCTGTCTCAGGATCGAACCTGATCTTACAAGCTATACCTGTGTAGCCTGAGTACCTGTTCTTCAGCACACGTACTGTTACGGTGTTAGCTTCTTCAACTGTGTCTGCTTGTTGATCACGTTCAGCTCCAATCACTATGTCAGAGAGTTGAGCGATAGACTGTGATCCACGTAGATGAGCAAGCTTAACCTCCTTACCATCCTCATGTCCATCATCACCACTCGTCCTTCGTAGATGACATACGTTAGAAAGAGAACAGTCAGTCTCTTCTACTAGTGAGCGAAGCTTAGTCATAAGTACGTCGATATTTCTACGCTCATCTACACCCTCTAGTCCAGACACTAAGATAGATAGATGATCTAAAAACAACCACTTACAATCCAACGCCTTCACCATGTAGCGTACCCTTGCTAGTATCTCATCAGTATCAAGAGAACCAAAGTGATCAAAGGCAAAGATACGACCAGTACCTACTGTCTCTTCCTGCCACCGTTTCAAATCCTCCCTGCTGTGCTTCTCTCTAATTTCTCTGATGTGCAGCCTATCTTCAGCAGCTATAGACATTAAATGAAACACAGTATTCTTCACACTCTCTTCCAAACAAAGAACACCAATGTTTTCTTTACGTTCATTAAGGATATGGAAAACAATTTCACGTACAAAAGAAGACTTACCTGTTCCCGTTCCTCCTGTCCACGTAACAATCTCTCCAGTACGTATACCAAAAGTCTTATCGTTTAACCCATTCCAAGGATAGAGAACTGAAAGGTTGTCCTTCTCTTCGTACAGCTCATCACCTAAGTCTTTAAGGTTAATGATACCCGCAGGTGTAAAGACCTTAGCGTTCCACCAAGCTTGACTGTACTTCTCTCCCTGCCCCTTCTGAAGATACTCACTAGCATCCTTATGTTCCTTTGGTACAATCCTACACTTATTAGGTTCAAATAGTTCAGCTACTTCTTTAGCTGCCTTTTGTCCAGGATCGTCGTTATCAAAGCAGATAACAATATGTTCAAAGCTATCAAGGAACTCAAAGTTCTTCTGGCATGAACGCTTAGCTGACTGTGCTCCGTTAGTTACGGATAACACAGGCCATTTACTCCCAAGCATTTGGTATGCAGAGAGAGCATCCATCTCCCCCTCTGTAAGGGTAACGTACTTACCTCCTCCTTTGAAGAGGTTCTGTCCGAAAAGTGTAGCCTTCCTTCCCTCTCCTGCCCACGTATAGTCATGGTCTTTCTTAGACTTGGTAGCTATGTAGTTGTTATCCTTATCATAATAAGGAAATATAATCTGTCCTATCTTAAATGTATTCTCAACGTTAGACACATTAGTACAAGCTACTCCATAATACTTACAAGTTTCTCTAGTAATACGCCTATCTTTTATCTCTGTGTACGTACCTCTATTATTAGTCAAAGGTTGTACTGTTGGTGATGTTCTTTTCTCCATACTCATTCTTCCTTCAGTAGAAGCACTACCAGTTGTGTCACACGAGTAACAGTGACCGTGTCCATCATCATAGATGTAGTAACCATCACTAGAATTACACCCTTCAAAGGGACAAGGTAGCTTAGCTTTTATAATAGAACTACTCACTCTCTTCTCCATCTAGTAGGTCAGATACAAAAGACATATCATACTCCTCCATCTCTTTAGCTTCTTCACTTGCTAACCTCTTAGATTCTTTCTTGCTGTATCCTGCCTGCTGGTACACCTTAGTTAGTTCTTTGAAGATAGTCTTTCGATCTAATTGCCACAAGTTTTTCATGTTACTGTAATCCACCGTTTGTATAGTTGTATTATGGGAGCTTGAGCATATCCCTAGCTTCTGCTTTCAATGAGCTTACTTCACAAGTTAAGCTTTGAATAAGCGAAATAGCTTCCACTGCTCTAATTGCTTTCGTAAACTCTCCTTCAGAAAGCAGATACTTAACTATACGGTTCAACGCTTCTATAGTTAGATCAGTTTTAGAAGGGAACATGCTCATAGTCAGGTTGTCTTCGTCATCAATCATTGTCTTAGTTTCCATGTGTTAGTTCACTAATGTTTTATCTGTAGCAAGCATGCTCATTTCCTCAGTCTCAAACTCAGTGTAGATAAACTCTATCATCTTCTCTGCCTGTTGTAAAGTAAGTTCTTTAGATACGTGGTTAGCTACGGAAGCTTGAACGTAAGCGTTAAGCAGCGCAATAATAAAAGCATCATAGCTTATGCCAAGAGACCTAGCAGCTGTACGTACTGAATCTAAAAGCAGATTACTCTTGTCGTACTCTGATGTAGAATCTTCTATCTTTAAGTCTTCCATAGTATCAGCTCTCCAGTTTGTTTTGTGATAGTGTTTCTAACTTATCTTCTAGCATATCTATCTTAGCTGTATACATTGCTATGTCATCAAGAAAACCAAGACGAATGTAGTCTAATCTCTTTATCAACTCTACTACTAACTTATGTCCCTCAGGACCAAGAGAGCTTCTAGCAGATATTAACTCAACTGTCAACGCAGATAATTCTTCTAACCCTTTAGACACTATGACTCACTCCTTTGTCTTATTATTCAAGATACCATCCACTATCATATGTAATAGAGAGATGAGACCAGATACTACTACTAAACCTACTAACAAAGAGACAACATAATAGACTAGAATGTAGCCCATGTATCAGTTACCTCCTTCATTAACGAACCATTCTTCTAAGTCATTAAGGTACTCATTGATCTGAGTAATAGGTAACTCTTCTATCTTATCAGCACAGGATACGTCAAGCATATATGTCTGTAGATGGGAAGGAATCTCTGTATGTTTTATATAAGCATATGTCATTACTAGTTCCTTTACGATCAATCCAAAAGGATACTGCTATCAGCATCCCATAGCATACCACACCTTCAAACAAAACTAAAGCACCATCTCCTGTATGTGCTAGCTGCGACAACATGACGCAGTAGATTATGATAGCCCATCCTATTAGGAACTCTGTCTTACTGACAACGAGCACTCTCTCCTCAGTCTTTCTTTGTATCTTCATCTGCATCCTCCTTTGGTGGTGCGGGCAGAGGCATCCAGTGAGTTGGCACAGCCTCTTTGTTCAAAACAGAATGACAATGCCAATCTTTATAGTAATGCCCAGTGGTCGCGCCGTAAGGTGGAACTAAAAGCAATATACGCTCACCCTGCATAGGCGCAGTTAAAATAGACTGCCATTTCATTTCACTTTACCTCCTCGCATCTGTAACATTTACCAGACTCACGCCAAGCCTCTAGTACTTTGAGTCTTTTCTCCATGTCATCCCTCTCCGTAGCTGAGTAGGTAGCTGACCCTGCACCTATCACCCCACCTATGATAGGTAAGGCACAAGCGTTTAGAGATAGTAGTAATACTATAGCACATAGTTGTTTCATTTCTCTTTCTCCTCTTGTGTGTATATACGTTCATGAAAAGTTAGTAATAGCTACAACAAACCCTGTTGTGTCGTGTCTCGCCTTACCCTTCGCCTTCAACCCCACCACTACACTCTTCGGATCAAGGAAGCGAAGGTCATCCACATCACCGTCGATTACCCTACTCCCTGTACCCCTATCACAGAAGTACAGTATAGGTAGCTGCTCTCTGAACACAACAGCAGCAGTACCACCACGTTTTAAAAACTCCCGACACTTCATCCGATTAATAGGGTCTTCTGTCGCGGAGAAAGTAAGGTGGTAGTTAGAAGGCAGCTTACCCTCCAAGAACTTGTTCATTCTAACATCATTCTTGGTGTAGTCATAGAACTGTACTGAGGGGAATACATCCATCAACCACCGGCAATACTTCTCCCACGGTATGTCAGACGTACCGTTCAACCTGACACACGGCAGTAAGTCCTTCTTCTTACACCACTTCTCGAAGTTCCTTATCTCATGTTCCAGTGTCTCAACGAACACAAGAGGGTCAGCATGATAGTCGTGGGTCTTAGTCTTCCTAGCGTTCTGTACCACAGGTGTAGCACCACGCCCTGCTGTGTTCAAGCACACCTCAGTGCAGCCAGCAGTACGATGTGAGCACACCTCCTTACCTGACGTATCAGCGGGGGATAGGTAGAGGATAGCAGTAGCGTACCCCTTCTTTCTACCCTTCACTGTCTTAGGGTTTTTGTCTATGTTAAGTAGTTTCATGTTCTCTGTCCTTACTCATGTTAATCACTCCCACCAATAAAGAATATAGCCGGGAATAGAAACGCAGTTAAAGTTATGGCTAAAGTTATAACGAATATACCATCACCACCTAACGGTATTCGATCAACCACCTTACCAGCAGCCCATCCTAGTACAAGAGCATAAGCGACATAGCACACCATAATAAATAATACAAACAGTCCTTGACTGACATTAAATGCTTCCATCGTCTGTCGTTCCTTTCCAAGTGTGTACTTCCACGTAATTAATTAAAAAACCAAAGGAGTGCCAGCCATATTAACATAGCAGCACCTCCAACAATAGCAGCAGCAACAGTGATACATAACATATAGAACACTGCTTGTATAATTAGTACTACAAACTCACTAGGTAACATCCTTTGTCTCCTTTCTATATTAAAACATTCCCGGTATTACGAGAGGCAGTACAGCTATTATACCTATGATAAAGAACATCCCACCGAGTATAGTTTCAGGATCATCTAAATCAAACTCAGCTCTAACAAGTAACCGGAACCCAAGCAGTAAACAAGGCACTCCTAGTAGTAACAACGCTATCACAAATCCTAACATCCTTTGTCTCCTTTCCTCGTATACTTAGTCTTGTCCTTAATAACCTTAGGACGAAACTGTTTATCTTCTAAGCTATGAGCTGCTAAGCTCCTGTACTTAGGCACTCGACCCTTCTTGTTCTTTCTTAACACGGTATGCTTCATCCTCCTCTGCTAGAATATCTTCAGCAGTTACTTCGTCTACTCCTATGTTAAGTAGTTGAATTATTGCATCTTCTCTACTTGTTGTATCCCAATAGTAAGACTCAAGGATACTCTCTTGTCTTTCTTCCCATAGTCCATACATGCCCATTAGACTTCTCCTGTTTCTATGTACTTAGCTATGTCAGCAAGCACCATCTTTTTAGTTACTAAACTATCTTCATCTTCAAGGTCGTGTCGTTGGTAGTATTCTTCAGGATCAAACAACGAAAGAGAATCAGTAACACTTATATCTAAGAACTCAGCTATGTGTTTGTGTATTGTACCTGCTGTAGTTGCTCCTGACTTAGCGTTCTCAAAGACTGGAAACACAGATCCATGAGCGTTCTCTACTAGGTGTAAGCCTTGTTCAATTATCCTAGGGTCTGATGCTGCCCAACCTATAGCACACCCTGCTGTAGCACATCCTTTTCTATTCATCCATATATCCATATCAAACTTCTTATCAGGTACCTCTTTAACAATGTCATGGATTAGTTGTAGTCTATCCTTATTCATAGAACTTCTCCTTACATATCCTTTCTATAGAAGTTGTATCCCAATAGTAAGACTCAAGGATACTCTCTTGTCTTTCTTCCCATAGTCCATACATGTTCATTACTTAGTACTCCTCCTTGTTCTTAGTATAGGTTTACCAGTAAGCTCCTCAACACATATGAGGAAAGCTTCAGCTGCTGCTGATAAAGAGGTTCCATTAATAAACTCTATGTGGAGTACCCCTTCATCCGACACAGACAAAGTAAACCTTCCTTCACCCTTCGTTTGAAACGTGAAGCTATTTCCTGGTTGTATGTCTCTAAGCTCCATTAGATTACTCCTTGTCTAGATATACAATAGTATCAATATGTTCTCTTACTTCTCTGCTAGAAGGGAAGACATAAGATGACCAAGGTCCAAACGTTTGCTTACCACAAGGCCAAACAATAGTGTGGTATATCTTATAGCAGTCCTCTTCTCTCTCCTTCTCTCCGTAGTACTTGAAGCCTAGGTACGTGCAGTCTGGTTCGATATGGTATCCACTTAACATATGACTAAAGCCTCCCTAACATTCTAGGTTTAAGATCAGCAACTATATACAACAGTACAGATTTGCATTCAGTAATAGGATGTTGTAATAGATAAGGGTACCTATGACATAGAAACGTATCAGCTTTATACGGGTTGTAGCTTATCATCTCACCCGCATTAGCATACGAAGCTAGTAAGGTTCCTTTAGATAAGTCCACTAACCTAACAAGCCCTCTAACAAATGCGTGTACGTTCTTACGCTTCTCCTTCAAGACCTTAGCCCTACCAGCAGGCTGCACTACAAAGGTAGGATAGGTGATCTCTAAAGCTTTGGCATGATACCTTACCCTGCCCTTGTAGAACCCACTCCTACCTCTGATAGAGTACACCTTCTTATGTAAGTTAAAGTATACATCATCACGGTTATCAGTCTTAGTACCTGTCATGGTCTCTACTTCTTGTACTTGTAATGATCAGGTCCATAGCTAACATGGTACCCGTCAGTGATACCACCTAGTTCATCACGTAACTTCTTAGCTTCCATCTTGTCAGAGAATCCATCCGTATCGTGTGCCTTGTATCCATTCTTCTTCACGACAAAGAGGTTAAGATCATCAGGATTTCGTTCCATTAAGTTAGTCATAGTGTATACTCCATACATGTAAGGTTTCTAGATATGTGTTTCTATTAGTACCAAGCGCGTGACGTTTCTCTTACATGTTCCATACCATCGTACTCCTCTATCGCCCATAGAGCATCATCATCTACCTCCACGATACGTAGTTTAGCACAACTCCCATTAGCTTTTTCTCCTAACTCTTTAACAACAGCCACTAAGTCAGTATCAGCACGGAAACTTTCCTCGTGGTGTATGTACATGTACTCAAGTTCCTTACCTTTACGTTTAGTTATAGCTTCTTCTGCTGCCGTGCTTATACCAAAACCACCGTAGCATGTGTTAATAACTACCTCTACCATATCTAATTACTCCTTCAAAGTGGACAGGGGAGAGCCTCATTGCCCTCCCCCTGTACATGTGTGTGTCTCTTTAGTCGAGGAGTTTAACCATAGGCTCACCGTCTACCTGTACACGAACACAACTAACACCACGATTGAGACGCTTACGTAATGCGCTAGCTGTGATATCAAAGTAAAACATAGCACCCTCGTAAGACAAGATGCTCTCGTCACGGTACACTGTAGTCTTAAGAGCGTCACCTGTACGGTTATTAACTAACTCCTTTACTACTTGATAACGGCAGACACGCATCTTACTGTTGTCGTAGTCAGTAGGAATACTAACCACATCACGAGGGTTGAACTTAACCAACACTACACGCTTAGAAGAGCTGGCAAAGAACGAATCAAGGTACCCTTGAGAGCAAACATGTAGCCCAGTAGAGCAGGTCTGTTCACTGTTAGAGTTGACAGCTTTCCTATCCATAGATACAACAGCACCAATGTGATTGCTGATCGTACCTGTATAACAATCAGTCCAATCCTTATTGATAATCTTGTACCCCATACCGTGTCCATCCTCGGTGATAGGCAGATCGTTAGCTTGTTGGAAAGCATAGAGTTCACCAACAGCACGAGTACTGGGGTTGTCTCCAAGGTTATCAAGGTACGCCATCATAGGCTCACAAGTCTCACCTTCTGCCAGTTGATCAAGCAGACGATCAGTGAGAGAGTTATGCATAGGCCTGTCATTGAAGTAGACAACACCATCCTTCACACTCACACGCCCACTGGCTTGGTCTTCAATGATCTTACCTATGTCAACCAAGTCAGGGATAAGGTGCAGCTTACGATCCACCACTGCGTTGTAGATAGTCTGTCGGTTAGGGTGATCAACAGGTATACTGATACCTTCACCGTGGATTGTCAGGGAGATAGACCCATCACCAAGAACAATAACTGTAGTCACACCGTGGTCATGGTTGTTATACGTAGTCATCTTAACATACTCCTTTAGTTAGAATAAGTGATTCAATGTAGGCCACTACACTCTCACATAATACAGATATATCACCGTTTCTTGTTATGCTTACTTCTCCTAAGAGAGGGTAGTGGTTTAGTACCTTGTCTACTAACACGTTAAGGTTTACTTCATCCAGAGGAATCTCCTTTATATGTTTGTTGTCTTCAATGAACCAGCTAATAAAGTGATTGTCGTACCTAGAGCTGCCGTTTGTCTTATGTAACGTAGCTATACTCTTAAGGTTGTTATCTCTTAGTATACGTAACTCATTAAGGGTGCTATCTTTATCTAGAACCCTAGTCTTTAATCGCTTAACCTCAGTACTCATGCGGTCAAACAAGTCAAAGAAATTATCTACACTTACTCTCAAATCATTAGACCATGTATAGAAGGTGCTTATTCTTTTGGACTTGTTGATGTAGTCATCTCCTGCTATCCAATCACTCTTCTTAGCATACTTCTTTATTGAAGAGGGACGTAGTAATACTATCTTATAGTCTAACAACTTACCCTCTTGATCTAAGAAGTTAGTGACTTGTTGTCTGAAGATATGTAAAGCATCCTTGTATATAATCCTGCCGTTGTTAAGTCTAATGACTGGACCATCGTACTTAAAGTACAGCTTCATGGTACTAGTAGAGTGTACCAAATCTTCAGCAGCCTCACAAGATAATAGTTCAGCGTAGACGTATGAGTTTCTCCAAGCGTTGTAACCTCTATCCTTTTCTATAGAGTACATACCATGTCGTGACCCTACTGCAGCCTTACCACTAGAGGTAGTAACACTAGCAGGTAGGGGTAGATCAGATATGTTACAAGGTTCTAAGTATCCTCCAAACTTTTCCTTGATCTCCTGTAAAGTATCATCAGTAGTAACAAGAACAATACGAGGTGGATCACTTAATAAGGTATTAAAGTATTCCTTTATCCTTTGTACTGGTCTATCGTTCTTATCTCTCTTGATTATCTTGTACTCGTTTGCAGGATTAAGGGATATGTACTTGTACAAGGGAATGTATGTAGAACTAGACTTATCCACTTTCGTGCTTGTATTAAGGCGTTTCCCTTTGTTCTCATTGTATTTGTAAAGATAAACAAACTCATAAGGTACCTCTACAGCTTGGGTT
>Ga0302135_10001498_pt1 | contig 14085 bp, 11 predicted proteins | sample CBN3_surface_MG_FD_203119 | JGI IMG/M metagenome (GOLD analysis project Ga0302135, IMG submission 203119) | Marine microbial communities from Western Arctic Ocean, Canada - CBN3_32.1 | ecosystem: Environmental > Aquatic > Marine > Oceanic | place: Canada: Western Arctic Ocean | collected...
TGCCGTTTGAGCATCTGGGGATGATAGTCCGTATTGCTGGGCCTTCGAGACGTCCGGTCGTCACATGACTCCATCCACCGCTCAGCAGTATCCATGTCTCGTACGGCTGGTCAGTTCTGCCGAATATGCGATCGTGTTGCGGGTGCCGTGTCGCTGCCCGGGCGCTTTCTCCGGCGTTCCTGGTAAGACTGCGTTCGGGGGCGAACGAATCGACGGCACACGGATCGAACTAGCGATGATTCGGAAGAGGGAATGGTTGAATCCTACGGGTGCAGGCGATTGTTGCTGTTTGAGGATCACGCCGCTCGCCTGGGTTGTTATTGTCATGTTCAACGACGGTCCGTACAGTTCGAGGTCGAGCAGCGTTCGCTGCGCGCGCTCTGGTCGCGAGGCTGCAACGGCTATAATTGAACTGGCGTCTGGGCTCGGGTGAATTCCGTGCGGATCGTCGTTTACTGCATGAGAAAATCATTCGCGTTCGCGTGCCTGCTCGTCGGGTGCGTCGGCATGTCGTCCGTTGCCGCCAGAGGCCAGGAACAGCCGGCATCGCCAGATGCCTCGGTTGTTGTCGCCGGCGCGCCTCCACCAGAGGCGCCTGACTCGATCGCGCGAGACGCTTCAGGCCGGGCCACGCTTCGAGCTGCTCCGTTGCCCGGGACCCTCCGTATCGACGGCGCACTCACCGAGGACGTGTATACCGCGGTCCGTCCCATGTCCGGGTTTACGCAGGTTGACCCACTGGCTGGGGCGCCGGCCAGCGACGACACGGAGATCTGGGTCTTCTTCGACTCGGAGAACCTGTATGTTGCGGCTCGTTGCTTCGAGAGCTATCCGGACCGGCTGGTGGCCAATGAACTGCGGCGGGACCACAGCAACATTCCCCAGAACGACAACATCGCATTCGCGTTCGACACATTCTTCGATCGGCGTACCGGGGTCGTGTTCGAGACGACGCCGATCGCCGCGCGTCTGGACGCTCAGTATGTCGGCCAGGGTCGCGCCAACTACGATTGGAACCCCATCTGGGATGTAGAGGTCATGCGCGACGACCGCGGGTGGACGGTTGAGGCCTCGATTCCCTTCAAGTCGCTTCGTTATCAGGCGGGACGCACGCAGACCTGGGGCTTCAACGTGCGCCGCCACCACCGCTGGCGAAACGAAGTGACCTTTCTGAACCCGGTTCCCGCCTCGCTCGGGATGGGCGGCATCTTTCAATCGGCGCAGGCAGCACCGATGGTGGGGATCGAAGCGCCACCCGGCTCCAAGAGCCTCGAGATTAAGCCGTACGTGGTGGCAAGCCTTTCGACCGATCGGACGGTGTCGCCCGTCGTGTCCAACAACCTCGGGGGAGACGCAGGGCTGGACTTGAAGTACGGCGTGACGCAGAACCTGACCGCGAACTTTACCTACAACACGGATTTCGCGCAGGTCGAGGTGGATGACCAGCAGGTGAACCTTACCCGCTTTCAGCTCTTCTTTCCGGAGAAACGCGAGTTCTTCCTTGAGAATCGGGGCCTGTTCAGCTTCGGTGGCGGCTTTTCAGGTCCCAGTCTATTCTTCAGCCGGCGCATCGGACTTGTCGGAGGTCAACAGGTGCCCATCATCGGGGGCGGTCGCCTGACGGGTCGCGTCGGCCAATTCAACCTTGGGCTACTGAGTATCCAGGCCGACGAGGAACCGGACTCTGGCGTGGCTGCGACCAACTTTTCGGTTGTCCGGGTCAGTCGGGACATTCTCCGCCGGAGCAGCATCGGGTTTATCTTGACCAATCGATCGGTCTCGCTCGGAGGCGATGGTGCCAACAGGGCGTTCGGCGCGGATGCGCGATTCGCCTTTTTCACCGACCTGACCATCAATACGTTCTGGGCGCGAACCATTACGCCTGGACTATCGGGCGACGATATGAGCTACCGAGGTCGGGTCAACTACGGCGGTGACCGCTATGGTTTCGAGGCCGAGCGGCTCGTCATCGGCGCAGAATTCAACCCGGAGATCGGTTTCGTCCGGCGAGCCGACATGCGTCGCAGTTTCGGTCAGGTCCGTTTCAGTCCGCGGCCTCGCAACAGCACCATCGTGAGGAAGTATTCCCTGTCGGGTTCGGTGAACTACATCGAGAATGGGGCCGGCCTTCTCGAGACACGTGAGGTAAACGGCCGGTTTGGGGTAGAGCTGCAGAACAGCGATCAGCTCGAGGTTGAATACGCCGGGATCTTCGAGTTCCTGTCGGACCCGTTCCCCATTTCCACTGGCGTGGAGCTGCCGATAGGTGGGTACGACTTTAATCGTGTGCGCGCATCGTACTCGTTCGGTCGGCAGAGGGTGGCGTCTGGCCGTGCTTCATTCGAGTTCGGCAGCTTCTTCAGCGGCCACCGGACGTCGCTGAGCGTCGGTGGTGCCCGGGTAAACCTCACGCCCCGGTTCTCGGTCGAACCGACCGTGTCAATCAATCGGGTGGAGCTGGCCGAGGGATCCTTTACGACGAACCTGATCGGATCGCGCGTGACATTTACGATGACGCCGAGACTGTTCACCAGTGCGCTGCTGCAATACAACTCGTCGGGGAACAACGTGTCGGCCAACGTCCGTCTGAGATGGGAGTACGTGCCAGGAAGTGAACTGTTCGTCGTCTACAACGAACAGCGGGATACGCGGACCCTCCGGTCCCCTGGTCTGACAAACCGAGCGCTCATCGTCAAGATCAATCGGCTATTTCAGTTGTGAGGTCCGGTGGGGCGACAGCCACACCACGATGGACTGCTTGACGACGCGATCCGAGTCTATTCGTCGGTGATACAGCCTTCGGACGCCGTGCGCACCGACCGAATGTACTTCGCGAGCACGCCTCGCTCCGCCTTGTAGGGAGGCATGATCCACGCGGCGCGGCGGGCCGCGAGCGTCTCGGCCGGGACGTCGAGATCGATCTGCCTGGTCCGTGTGTCGATGACGATCCGGTCGCCATTCTCGACGAGTGCGATGGGTCCGCCAAGCTGAGCCTCTGGCGTGATGTGGCCGACGATGAAGCCGTGTGACCCACCCGAGAAGCGCCCGTCGGTGATGAGCGCGACGGTGCCGCCGAGGCCCGCGCCCATGATTGCCGAAGTCGGTGTGAGCATTTCCGGCATGCCCGGGCCGCCCTGAGGACCTTCATAGCGGATCACCACGACGGTGCCCGAGGCAATTTCCCCCTGCTCCAGACCACGGAGAACGTCCTCTTCCGCGTCGTAGACCCTGGCGATGCCCTCGAATCGGTCGCCTTCTTTGCCAGTGATCTTGGCCACGGCACCGTCGGGAGCCAGGCTTCCGTAGAGGATCTGGATGTGCGCGGTCGGCTTGATGGGGTCCTCGACGGACCGTATGATCTGTTGGCCGGCGGCGAGCGCCGGTGCTTCGGCGAGATTCTCCGCGAGCGTCTTCCCTGTGCAGGTGATGCAGTCACCGCGCAGTAGTCCCTGCTCCAGCAGGTACTTCATCACGGCCGGCGTCCCGCCCACCTCGTGCAGGTCCTCCTCCACATACTTTCCGCTTGGCTTGAGGTCGGCCAACAGGGGGACGCGATCGCTGACCGTCTGGAAGTCGTCGAGCTCGAGCGGAACACCGGCGGCTCGCGCCATGGCGATGAGATGGAGCACTGCGTTGGTCGAGCCGCCGAGCGCCATCACTATGACCATCGCGTTCTCGAAGGCGTCGCGTGTCATGATGTCGCGCGGCTTGAGGTCCCGTTCGAGGAGTAGGCGGATGGCGCCGGCGGCACGCCCGCACTCCGCCAGCTTGTCCGGGTCGTCTGCTGGCGTTGATGAGCTACCCGGAAGCGCCATGCCGAGGGCTTCGATAGCGGATGCCATGGTGTTGGCGGTGTACATGCCGCCGCAGGCGCCGGCGCCGGGGCAGGCATTGCGGACGATTTCAGAGCGTTCAGCGTCCGTGATGCGCCCCGAGACGTACTCGCCGTACGACTGAAACGCCGAAACGATGTCGCACGGTCGGCCGAGCGCAGCCCCGGCACGGATGGTGCCTCCGTAGACCATCAGGGATGGTCGGTTCAGGCGCGCCATAGCGATGAGGCAGCCAGGCATGTTCTTGTCGCACCCGGGAATCGCCACGAGCCCGTCGTACCACTGCGCACTCATCACGGTCTCGATAGAGTCGGCGATGATGTCGCGCGACGGCAGTGAGAAGCTCATGCCCTCAGTGCCCATCGAGAGCCCGTCGCTCACGCCGATGGTGTTGAAGCGCAGTCCGACGATTCCGGCGGCGGGAGTCGCCTCGCGGACCGCTGCCGCCAGCCCATCGAGGTGCATGTTGCAGGTATTGCCTTCGTACCACATGCTGCAGATGCCCACCTGCGGTCGCGCTAGGTCTGCGTCGGTGAGACCGATGCCGTAGAGCATCGCCTGCGAAGCGCCCTGGCTTCGAGGCTGGGTGACTCTAGAGCTGTAGCGGTTCATGGTTCGAGGACTGTCGACGGCGGGCGTCGCGCCGTGCGGATGGGATAACACCCGAGGACCTTCAGCGAGATCACGTGCGCAGTCAGTTCTTTGAGCGCGGACTCGACGTCAGGCGCCTTGAGGTTGCCTTCGAAGTCCACGTAGAAGACGTACTCCCACGGCGCGCCTGGACGTGGCCTGGACTCGAGCTTGGTCAGATTGAGGCCTCGGTTCGCCAACACGTTAAGGCAGGCCACGAGCGCTCCCTGCTCGTGACGGGTGACGAAGATCAACGACGTCTTGCACGCGATACGCATGTCGCAGGGCAGGTGGTGCGGACCCACCACGACGAACCGGGTGAAGTTGGCCCGCTGATCGTTGACCCCGCGGGCGATCACCTGCAGCCCCCAGATCTTCGCCGCTTCCTCGCTCCCGATGGCTGCCTGGGCCAAGTCTTGATCGTCTCGCACCTTGCGCGCCGCGAGCGCCGTATTGGCGAACGCCTCCACGCGCGCATGCAGTAACCCGCTCAGGAACGTTGAACACTGCGCGATGGCCTGTGGGTGAGAGAGGATCCGGCGGATGCGGTCGAGCGGCACGTCCTCCACGGCCATCAGGCAGTTGTCCACGGGCTGGATCTCCTCGCCAACCAGCGCCAGGTCCATCTGTGCAAGAAGGTCGTAGTTTTCGTTGACCGAGCCGGCTGTGGAGTTTTCGATCGGGATCATTCCGAAATGCGCGCCGCCGTTCTTGACGGCCTCCATCGTGTCCCGGAATGATTCGAAGGGACGGAACTCCACTTCGGCGCCGCGAGCGCTGAAGTGGCGCTGGCCAGCCAGGTGGCTCCACGCGCCTGACGCTCCTGCGTAGGCCACGATGAGCGGTTGGTCGGGGCCGCGCTCACGCCCTAGCAGGAAGTCCTGCTGGCGCCGGACCGAGTAGTCAAGGATCTCGCGAAAGAGCCGCGTCACGAAGTGCGGATCGAGGCGAAGTTCACGCGCCTTTGCAGCCAGCCGATCGAGGAGTATCCGCTCGCGTGCTTCGTCACGGACCTTGTCGGGCTGCGTTTCCTTGAAGGCCGCGATCACGCCAATCACGCGGAGCCGTTCGGCGAGTGCCTGGATCATGCGACCGTCTATCGCGTCGAGTTCGTCCCGGAGGCCATCCAGCCGGGCGTCCCGACCTGTGGTGCCCTCAGCCATTACGCCTGCTCGTCTGGGGTAGTCGTGACAGGCTCGAGGAACGGCATCATTGCGCGCAGCTCCGCACCCACCTTTTCAAGCGTCTGCTGCTGCTCTGCCTGTCGCACCTTGGTGAACCAGGGGCGGCCGTTCTTGTTCTCGTCGATCCACGACTGGGCGTATCGACCCGAGCGGATATCCTCGAGCATCTTCCGCATCTCGGCGCGAGTGGCGTCCGTCACGATGCGGGGCCCACCGGTGTAATCGCCGTGTTCGGCCGTATCGCTCACCGAGTAGCGCATGTAGTTCAGGCCGCCGCGATACATCAGATCGACGATCAACTTGAGCTCGTGCATGCACTCGAAGTACGCGATCTCCGGCTGATAGCCCGCGTCGGTGAGCGTCTGGAATCCCGCCTTGACGAGCGCGCTCACGCCGCCACACAGGACGGCCTGCTCGCCAAACAGGTCCGTCTCGGTTTCCTCGGCGAAGGTCGTCTCGATGACGCCGGCTCGCGTGGCGCCAAGCGCTCTGGCATAGGAGAGCGCCAGTGCCCGCGCCTCATGCGTTGCGTCCTGGTGGATCGCGAGGAGGGCCGGGATGCCCCCGCCTTCCGTGAACACCTCGCGTACGCGATGGCCTGGGCCCTTTGGCGCGATCATCGTGACGTCGATATCCTTCGCCGGCTCGATGCAGTTGAAGCGGATGTTGAAGCCGTGCGCGAACATCAGCATCTTGCCCGCGGTCAGGTGCTGGCGGATGTCACGCTCGTAGACCTCGGCCTGACGCACGTCGGGAATCAGCATCATGAGGACGTCGGCCCACGCCGCCACCGCCGGAATGGTGCCTACCGTGAGGCCCGCGGCTCGTGCCTTGGCGACCGACTGGCTTGTTGCCGGCAGGCCCACGCGCACATCGACGCCGCTGTCCTTTAGGTTGAGGGCGTGGGCGTGGCCTTGTGAGCCGTAGCCGATGATGCCGACCTTGCGGGTGGTGATGAGTGCGGCGTCTGCGTCTGAGTCATGGAACATGCGGGCCATCGAATGAACTCCCAGCGTGTTGGAATCTGCTTACTTCTTCATTGTCTCGTCGCCCTGCGCCAGGGCGATCGCACCGGTGCGCACCATCTCAATGATCCCGTGCCCCTCAAGTTCGCGAATCAAGGCATCGAGTTCCGCCGTGGTGCCGGTGACCTCGGCGCTGACTGTGAGTTCGCCGGTGTCAACCAGCCGGCCCGTGCCCTTATCCACGAGGCGCTGGATGATGGCACCGCCTTCGCCGGCGCTGGTCACCTTGACGAGGACCATGTCGCGGGCCACGGCCTGACGGTCTCCGAGGTCTTCCACTTGCAGGACGTGGATGAGCTTGCTGATGCTTGCAATCACGCGGTCGACGCTACGCTTGTCGCTATCCACGACGACCGTGATGCAGGTCATGCCGGGGGCGGAGCGTCCGGCGCTGACGGACACGATGTTAAACGAGCGCCGCCGGAACTGAGACGAGACGCGCTCCAGGACGCCCGGTGCGTCTTCGACGAGGGCTACAACAGTAAGGTGCATAATGGGCAAGACCGCTGGCGCAGCGGCGCGTATTCCCACAGTGTAGGCCAGAATCCAGCCGGGAGCCCTTGGTGGCCTCCCTGCCGCATGGATGTGGACTGGGCGCCTGGCGAAAAAGGCGCGACCCTGAGAGTGCCGATTCTCACTTGGGCTACACTCGTCGGCAGTTTCACTGCCATGCCTCGAAACTTCGAAGACGACGTCAACTGTTACTTCGACCGCGCTGCTGCCTTTACCACTTTCCCCGCGGAGCTACTCGAGAAGGTTCGCGGCTGTAACGGAGTGCACGCCTTTCAGTTTCTCGTTCGGCATTCTGACGGTCGAATCGAGGCGCTGCGTGCCTGGCCCTGGGAGCACAGCCATCACAAGCTTCCCACCAAGGGCGGCATACGTTTCAGCGCGGCGGCCGACGAATCCGAGGTGAAGGCGCTTTCCGCCCTTGATCGGACCGCTCGGATCCGATTCCTGCCGTACAGTTAGCGCATGGGCTCCAAGCGAATTGTGGTCGGTATTACGGGTGCCACGGGCGTGGTACACGGCGTGCGTCTCCTCGAGTGTCTGCGCGAGGCCGGTGTTGATACCGACCTGGTCATCAGTCGCTGGGGCGTGCGCACCTTGCTCCACGAAACGAATCTGACGCGCGAGGCAGTGGAGGCGCTTGCCACCACGGTTCATCTCGTCACCGACATGGGCGCGACGATTTCGAGCGGGTCGTATCTCCATGCGGGGATGGTCGTGGCGCCCTGCAGCGCCCGGACGCTTGCGGCCATCGCTCATGGATACGGCGACAGCCTCATTCACCGGGCCGCCGACGTGACGCTTAAGGAGCGCCGGCCGCTGGTACTTGTCGTGCGGGAGGCGCCGCTCAGTGCTCTGCACCTGGCGAACATGCTCACCCTGGCGCGAATGGGTGCCGTGATCATGCCGCCCGTTCCCGCTTTTTATCAGCAGCCGCGCACGATTGACGACCTTGTGAACCACACCGTAGCTCGAATACTCGACCAACTGGGCATCGTTCACCCGTCTTCTCACCGTTGGTCGGGTGAGATGAGTCTGGGGGGCGAGGTTGACGCCGACTGAGGCGATTCCGGATTCCGATGGACGTAATCGACAAGTACACGGGCCGATCGATGGGTTCGGTGCCGACCGCCACCGAGGACGACGTGCGGGCCGCCGTAGCGAAGACCGAGGCAGCGTTTCCAGGGTGGGCCGAAACGCCAGCCCATCGCCGTGCCGCGATTCTTTCGGCTGCGGCCGCGGGACTGCGGGAGCGGCGCGACGAGATAGCGGTGACGATTTGCCGCGAGGCGGGGAAGGCCTGGAAGTATTCCTCGGCCGAGGTGGATCGGGGCATCGAGACCTTCACCTTCGCAGCCGAGGAGGCCAAGCGGATTCACGGGGAGACGATTCCGATGGACGCGTCTCCGGCGGGAGAGCACCGTATCGGCTTCTACCTCCGCACGCCGGTCGGCGTGGTGACGGCCATCACGCCGTTCAACTTTCCGCTCAACCTCGTGGCACACAAGGTGGCACCCGCGCTCGCCGCCGGCAATTCCGTGGTGCTGAAGCCGGCTGAGGATACCCCCCTTACTGCGGTGATCCTGCACGAGGTGCTCGCGACGGCTGGCCTTCCCGATGGCGCCTTCACCCTGGTCCACGGCGACGGCCCCACGGTAGGGGAGTGGCTGGTCACTGACCCCCGCCCTGCGATGATTTCCTTCACGGGCAGCCCGCCAGTCGGGGCGCGTATTCACGCGCTCGCCGGCCTTAAGCGCGTCACGCTGGAACTCGGGAACAACTCTGGGACGATTATTGAGCCGGACGCCAATCTGGATCGCGCTGTGCCGCGGTGCGTGATGTCGGCGTTTGCCAACGCCGGCCAGGTCTGTATCAGCCTGCAGCGATTGTTCGTGCACGAGGCAGTCGCGCCCGCGTTCCTGAAGCGATTTCTGGAGGCTACCTCGGCGCTGAAAGTTGGCAACCCGCTCGATCACGATTGCGACGTCGGCCCGATGATCTCGGACGAGGCCGCGGACAGAGCGGTCGCGCGGATCCTGGCAGCGGTGGACGAGGGCGCGCAGATGCGTGTCGGCGGGACGCGCGAGGGCCGGCTTGTGTGGCCGACAGTTCTGACCGGCACCAGGCCGGAGATGAAAGTGATGTGCCAGGAAGCGTTCGCGCCGCTCGTCTCCATCGTCACCTACCGCCGATTCGAGGACGCGCTGGAGATGCTGGCGGACTCGCCCTACGGATTGCAGGCCGGTGTGTATACGAGCGATCTCCGCAAGGCGTTCGCTGCCGTGAAGCGCCTGGACGTTGGCGGCGTGATGGTGAACGACACGTCGATCTTCCGCACGGACCACATGCCCTATGGCGGCAACCGCATGAGCGGCATCGGGCGCGAGGGGGTGCGATTCGCGCTCGAAGAGATGACGAACCTGAAGATGGTGTGCGTGAACCTGGAATAGCTGGAACGAGCGTTCAGAGATCCAGTGCGTGCCGCGCCAGTTCGAGGTCCCGCTCGGCATCGGTCACGACCTGTGCTGCGTCCTTCGCCTCGCGCGCGAGCCGGCGAGCTTCCGCCACCACGACGTCGGCCGCGGCAACCGCTCGTTCGAACCTGGCCTCGACCTCGGCGCGCTGACGCTCGGCAGCCGCTCGCTCATCGGTGGCGAGGCGCGCGCGAGCGTCCGCGTTCTTGAGCGCCGCTTCAGACGTGCGCGCCGTGGTTCGGGCGGCTGCGAGTTGCCGCTTCGCCAGGTCGACCACCTTGCGGGCTGCGGCCCTTTGCGCTGCGGGTGTGAGTTTGGGCTTTGGCGCTGGCGCCTGACCATCTCGCACGCCCGCGTTGAACGGAATCACTCTCGGATGAGCGGTTCCACGCAGACGGGAACCGCTCCGAGGAACAAGCGCGGCGAGCGCTTCGAACCCGGGGGGAGGCAAATCGGCTGTGAGCCGGCCTACCCGAGAGCGGTCGTGCGCCAGCATCCCGGCAGAGAGCGCCTCCAATGTGGACGACACGCGTTGCATCAGATCGGGTGTTGGCAAGTGGCCTATTTCGCGCAACATGTCGCCGGCACGGGCGGCCATCGTCGCCAGGAGCGCGCGCCAGTCATCGAGCGCCGACCGGATGTCGGTGCGGCCTCCGGAGGACTGCGCGCGCTGCGCTTGCCTGAACCGTTCACCTGCGGCCAGCAGTTCGGCCAGGTCGCCCTGGTGGCGCCAGTGCAACTGGTTCACTGCCCAGGCCGACACCGACGGCTTGGCGAGCGCTTTCACTGCAACGGCATCTGCGACCTGCCCGTTCTTCTTGAGCACCGCTGACAGCGCATTCCTCGTGGCTGTGAACTCTTTGAGGGGGAGCGTGAACAACGTTGCGGAGGGGTCGGGTGGTGCTGAGCGGCTACGCCGAGGCATGTGACCTAGTCTGTCACACCCCGTTCCTACACTGGTGTCAGGAGGATGGAGATGACTGCTGACATGTTGAGTCGAGATCTACAGGAAGCGCCGGATGTGCAACAGCTCGGGCTCTACGAGGGTGCGCCACGGCGCACGCGGCCTAAGCGATGTGTTGCCTCTCTGTGTGCAGGGTGCCGGGCGCGCGAAGCGCGATACGGGTTTCGCGACGAGCGGTACATCGAGCGGCCCCGGACGCTCTGCTTCGCGTGCTTCCGGATCGAGGTGACGCGCCGCGAACAAGTGGCGGTCCGGTTGGCGCGGAGCTGGAACGCCGAGCAGGTCGGCCTTCCGCTGGTGGGGCTGCTCGAGGAAGCGGATCGCCGGCGCCGCAGAGCCCAGATCGCGGCGCGGCACGCGGTCGGCGAGTAGGACCGGCGGGGTCCTACGACGCTCGGCCGAGTTCCGCGATGTGCGCCCACTCGGCGTCTGGCACCGGCAATCATCGCAACGCGCGTCGGACGCTAGCTCACTTTCTGATGCGGGCGTCCGGTGTTGGAGTCACACGCAGGACCACCGCTTCCGTCGATACGCGCGCCAGGACCTCCACCTGATCGCCTCGATTCCGTAATGCCTGTTCGCGGGCTGGGGTGGTGACCAACACGCCCGCCGTGTCGCCCTGCCATTCCCGGATCGCTTGCCGGGTGTAGTAGTCCAGGCCGTATCGCCATGCGCGGTCCATTCCGTCCATGTACAGGGGACCGTTCCCGGCGGCGGCAAGCGCAGTGCTGGCGGCTGTCCGCGGGGTGAGCCGACCGTCCATGGCTGGCACGCTCACGACGCCGATCGTGAGCAGGATCGCCACCATGAGCGACGAGATGAGGGTGAGCGCGGCCCAGGTCTGTCGCCGCATGGCGAGCACCATGATGGCGACACCTCCAGCGGCCACGACGAATGGGGCGGCCGCTGGCGCATGTAGGTCCGTAAGCACCAGGCGGGCGTCTTCGGAGAAGTAAGTGAGCGGGCCGAACGCGACGACCGTGAGTACGGCGAAGCCCCCACCGATGATCGCGAGCGTGCGGCGCAGCATCGACGAGCCCGCGTTGGCATCACGCGCGGCTACCCGTGCCATGAGCCATGCGATGGGTGGGAACGACGGCAGGATGTAGCCGGGCAGCTTCGACTGAGAGAGGCTGAAGATCACCAGCGGCACGAGGGCCCAACAGGCCGCCAGGATCTCTGGATGATGGCGGCTGTCAGCCAACCGCCATCCACGCATGTCGCGGATCACCGGTACGAGCAGGGCGGTCCATGGAAGGAGGCCGAGGGCGAGGACGGCGGCGAAGTACCAGAACGGCTGACGGTGCTCGAACACCGGCGTCAGGAACCGCTGCACGTTGTGCTCGATCACGAACACCTGCAGGAAGTTGGGGTTGCGCCATGCGCAGAGCACGTACCAGGGCAGGGCAACGACGACGAACCCCACCACGGCTGCAGGGTGCGCGAGGCGGAGCGCTTCGGTCCATCGCCGCGTGACAAGTGCCCAGAGCGCTACGCTGCCGCCGGCGAGAGCGACAGCGGCCGGTCCCTTTGCCAGGACCGCGAGGCCGAGCACCGCTCCCCATGCGGCGTACCACAAGACATGACGCGGTCGATCGGGTACGCCTCGGGCGAGTGCGTGCGGGATGGTGGCGGTGCGGGCGTCGCCAAGAATGTGCGCTGCCAGCACAAGAGCCAGCGTGAGCGTGCCGGTGAAGAGCATGTCGGTGGAGGCTGCGTGCGCGAACCCGAGTAGCAGGCCGAGGGTGGGCATGATGAGAAGCAGCGCGTAGGCGCCGCTGGCGCCATAGAGTCGAAAGCAGAGCAGGGCCATCGCCGCGGTCGCGAGCAGGGCCGCCAGGGCGGACGGGAGGCGCGCCGCCGCTTCGCTTTCACCGAGCGCAAGGAACGCCGCGGCGGCGCCCCAGTAATAGAGGATGGGCTTCTCGAACCAGGGCTGGCCGTTCAGGCGAGGCGTCACCCAGTCGCCGGTTTCGGCCATCGTCCTGGCGACGGCGGCGTACCGTGGCTCGTCTGGGCCGACGAGGCCCAGCGCGCCGGCGTTGGCGAAGAAGGCGATCCAGAGAACCGCGGCCGCGAGCGCGGCGGCCAGAAGGACGTGTGGTCGTGACGGCGCCATGCTGGGAAGGGGCGAGCGACTGAGCTCAGTATACCGGTCCGTGCCGTTGTGCGCTATCAGCACTCAGTTCAATCTGGTGGCTTGACCCCAAGCGGCAGCAACCGTACATTCGCGCTGTCATGCACCACATCGGTCCCTGGCGATCTTCGCAGCTGCGGCCTGTCCAGAACGCGTTCCCTGGTGGCTTTATCGAGAGAACCCCGCCCAGATAGGAGTGGACGTGAACGGCAATTGGCTCGACATCCTCGGAGTACTAGCGATTCTTGTCAGTCTCGGAGCGGGCATCAGAATGTTCGGAGAACCAACGAGAGAGAAATGGCCAGCCTACGTGGGGCTTCTTGCGTGGTTTGCGCTGGTCTCATGGGTGCTGCTCATCGACGTGCTCTCGCTTTATGGCGGAATCGCCCTGGTCACAATCGTCGGCTACGTCGGAGTGGCTGTGATCAACAAAGCGCACACTGACATTAGACCGGATACGAGCCGCATGCGACGAAGGCTCTATACAACCGTCCAGTGAACTACCTGGATCGGCGTCATTTGGGTGATCGGACACCTTCTCGGAGTGGACTGGTCAAGCTGGGCGAGATCGTGAATCGCAATCGGCTGGAGTGTTCAGTCCGGCAAGGCTTCCGTTCGCGCCTGTCCGAACCAGTTGTTCGACGCGGCGGCAAGGAATCCGGACTGGGAGCACGTCTACAGTGCTGCGGTCGTTGCCGCTAACACGTCCATGCGACCAGTGGAGGTCAAGCACCTGCGGCGATGCGACGTTGACCTGCACAAGAGGATTGTTGTGATCCGGCGGAGCAAGAATCAATCGAGCCACCGCGTCATTCCGCTCAATGCCTCGGCCCTGAAGGCACTTGGCCGCATGGTGGAGCGTCTCGATCAGCTCGGCTTCGTGGAGTCGCACCATTACCTGTGGCCAGCGTGTCAGTGGGGAAGAATCGATCCGACCAGATCGTTGCGGAAGTGGGACACGGCGTGGCGGGCTCTGCGAGACGAGGCTGGACTGCCGGGACTCCGTTTTTACGACCTGCGCCACACGGTCATCACCGAACTGGCAGAGATGGGCGTTCCGGATCACGTCTTGGAGTCGATCACCGGTCATCTCTCACGGAAGATGTTGGAGCACTACTCTCACGTCCGGATCGACGCCAAGCGGAAGGCGCTGGACGCTCTTGACGCGATGCACGCCGAGGAGCAGGCAGATCAGAGCGAGGTATTGGAGCCCGCTGTCGAGGCCCAGCCGATGGCGGTTACCGCGTCAACGTCACAATCCACGTCACAATCGGTCTGGTTGGGGTCCGTGGATCGCGGTAAACTATTGATTCCATTCAGCCGGAGAG
>Ga0302135_10001503_pt1 | contig 14063 bp, 14 predicted proteins | sample CBN3_surface_MG_FD_203119 | JGI IMG/M metagenome (GOLD analysis project Ga0302135, IMG submission 203119) | Marine microbial communities from Western Arctic Ocean, Canada - CBN3_32.1 | ecosystem: Environmental > Aquatic > Marine > Oceanic | place: Canada: Western Arctic Ocean | collected...
TCGATTAACGACTGCGGCAAGTCAACCTCGTTATTTTCACTCAACCCATCCATCACCTGATCCTTGACCTTGGCCTTAATCGCAGAATCCAGCTCTCGCTTCATGTTATTGGTGACTTCTTTACGGAATGCTTCAACTCCGCCTTCCTTGACGTCGAACTGCTCAAAAAACTCATCGTTCAGTTCCGGCAACTCTGGTTCGGAAACTTTGTTTACTTTAATTTTGAACAACACTTCCTGGCCGGCAAGGTTCTCTGCCTGGTAGTTTTCAGGGAAAGTGAGTTTAAGATCCTTTTCTTCGCCTGCTTTTAAGCCTGTTAGCCCATCTTCAAACCCTGGGATCATAGACCCTGAGCCGAGCACAAGGTCTGTGCCTTCTGCTTTTCCACCCTCGAAAGGTTCATCTTCAAGGAACCCTTCAAAATCCAGGTTCACCTGGTCTTTTTCAGCGGCAGCACGATCGGTTTCGGCGTATACAAGCCTTTGTTCCCGCAGTGTGTCGATCATTTTTTCAAGATCAGCTTCCTCGATGGAACTGGACAGGCGCTCTACTTCTATACTTTCAAGACCGCTGACTTCTATTTCGGGGAAGACTTCAAAGACGGCCGTGTACTCAAGGTCCTTGCCCTCTTCGATGTTAACTTCTTCAATCTTAGGCATACCCGCCGGGTTAATGTCTTCCTTCTGAAGCGCCTCACCATAGGTTGACTGGATCATTTCACTGGAAACTTCCTGCCTGATCCCTGCACCAAACCTTCTCTTTACTTCACGCAGAGGCACCTTCCCAGGCCGGAATCCGTTGATTTTGGCCTGTTTAGCGGTCTGCTTGATTTTCTCTGTGACTTGGACTTCTACTCTTTCCGAGGGTACAACCACGCGCATTTTTCGTTCAAGACCTGCTGTGGTTTCGACAGTTACCTGCATGCTGCTACCTAATTATCCTAGATTTAATATGGTGCGAAAGGAGAGACTCGAACTCTCACATCTTACGATACTGGTACCTAAAACCAGCGCGTCTACCAATTCCGCCACTCTCGCATGTTTGTTGTATCTGGGGTGGAGACCATTCTTCCCGGTCCTCACCTTCAATCTGGGGTGAACGACGGGGTTTGTACGGGCAAACCTTTTGCCGCGAACGCCGTCAACCCCTCTTCCCAGTCCTCACCTTCAATCTGGGGTGAACGACGGGGTTTGTACGGGCAAACCTTTTGCCGCGAACGCCGTCAATCCCTCTTCCCAGTCCTCACCTTCAATCTGGGGTGAACGACGGGGTTTGAACCCGCGACCACCGGAATCACAATCCGGAGCTCTACCAACTGAGCTACGCCCACCATTGCTCTTGTTCCCATTATAGTGGTACGCCCGGAAGGACTCGAACCTTCAACCCTCGCCTTAGAAGGGCGATGCTCTATCCAGTTGAGCTACGGGCGCATTAACCCTGACCTTCCGGTCGTATCACCTCATGGGGAATTTGGTCGGGGTAGAGAGATTCGAACTCCCGACATCCTGCTCCCAAAGCAGGCGCGCTACCAGACTGCGCTATACCCCGAACAAAGGTCATTGCAGCTTAACCATAAAGCACTGGATAATACCGCAACCTCTAGCCTACCTACCGCTAGAAAGGGGCGCATTCTACTAACGAGGCTGGATACAGTCAAACAAGATATTGACGTTTTTTTTAAGTAAAGCAAAGGCTTAGCCGTTGGCACTGAAAAAGCGCTGCGAACAGTGAAAACAAAGCTAAAGCACAGTATTAAAATGGTCAATTAACACAAGGTAAAAACATCATGAAACGGATATTCATTTCAGACCTGCATCTGGACGCCAACCGGAAAGACCTGACCCGGGCGTTCACACAATTCCTCAGCGAGCATTGCCAAACCATCAATGAGCTCTACATTCTCGGTGACTTTTTCGAACTGTGGCTGGGAGACGACGACCAATCCCCCCTGAATAACGAGATGATCGAGGCGTTATCCAGTCTTCCCTGCGATGTGTTCATTATGCACGGCAACCGCGATTTTCTGATCGGCAAGGCATTTTGCAACGCTGCGGGTGCGAAACTGCTCCCTGACCCCTACCCTATTATCCTCGGGGATCAACCCGCCCTGTTGATGCATGGCGACAGCCTTTGCACTAGGGATGAGGAATATATGAAAGCAAGAACCCTGTTACGTTCAGATGCCTTCCAGCAGGATTTTTTGTCGAAACAGATACAGGAAAGGAAAATCATTGCCGAACAGATACGGGGAAAAAGCCAGAAAGTTTCTCGAGAGAAGGCCGAAGATATTATGGATGTCACACCGGAAGAAGTGACCAAAGTGATGAACCTGGCCAAGGCTTCGATTTTGGTCCACGGTCATACTCATCGTCCTGCCGTTCACGAAGTCGACCTGCAATTCGGCCCTGGAACCCGGTACGTTCTTGGCGACTGGCACACATCAACGCAATTTCTAAGGGCCGCTGGATCAGACCTGGAACTCGTTCAGTACAACTTCTGACCCTGAGCTTAGGTAGCAGGAACCCCGCTATGGAATCGGAAATCCGGATCGGGAGTTAGGATAAGGCGCTCGTCTGCCTCTAGAAATAAATCGATACGATCCTGGATAGCCTCACCGTTGGCAATCTTTTCAGCCTGGTTAAGGTAAAACAGAAAATGTCTGGCTTCGGATTTCAGGAGTGACTGGTAAAACTCCGCAAGTTCGTCATCCAGAACCTCTATCAGCCGCCCAAAGCGTTCACAACTTCTGGCCTCCACGATGGCACTAATAATAAGCACGTCAACTAACCGGGCTGGTTCATGGGTGCGTGCCCCTGATCTAAGTTCTCCTGCGTAACGGGATGAAGAAAGTTGGGCATACGTTATATTCCTATCTTTCAGGAGAGACACCACCTGTTCAAAATGACGAAGTTCTTCTCGCGCTATTTTCGAAAGTTTCAAAATCATTTCAGTTTGATCAACATGCCGGTACATCAGGTTTAATGCGGTCGACGCGGCTTTCTTCTCGCAGTTCGCATGATCAATCAGCAAAACTGACAGGTTGTCTTCGGCTTGTTCAAGCCACAAATCTGGTGTTTTACACCTTAAAAAACTGTTCACATTCATAGTCTTACACTGTGTGGGGGGGCTTTGTTAGCTTAACTTTAAGCCGTGCATCCAGTACACTTGCCAACCTTTTGAACCGGACGACTCGTTCGTCATTATACAGTGAGGTAAAGGTCGTGCTTAAAGCCTATCGACAACATATGGAAGAACGTGCAGCTGAAGGCGTTGTTCCCAAACCCTTAGATGCTGAACAGGTCAATGGGCTGGTCGAGCTGTTGAAGAATCCTCCAGCAGGTGAAGAAGGTTTTCTTACGGATCTACTGGAGAACAGAATTCCGGCCGGGGTTGATGACGCCGCGTATATTAAGGCTGCATTTCTCGCCGCTATCGCCAAAGGCGAAACGAAGTCACCCATCATCGATAACCTTCGTGCAACAGAACTTCTGGGCACAATGCTTGGCGGATATAACATCGAACCATTGATCAGCCTGCTTGATGACGATGCAACTGCTGCAACAGCCGCGAGCGCTCTGTCAAAAACACTACTGATGTTTGATGCATTTCATGACATCGTGGAAAAAAGCAAATCTAACGAGCACGCAATGTCGGTCCTACAGTCATGGGCTAACGCGGAATGGTTCCTCAACAAAGAAAATGTCCCCGAAAAAATTACCGTTACAGTATTTATGGTGGACGGGGAAACCAATACTGACGACCTCTCTCCTGCAGGAGATGCGTGGAGTCGTCCCGATATCCCATTACATGCTAAAGCCATGCTCATCAAAACCATGGACCGGCCGCTGGAAACCATCGAAGAACTGAAACAAAAAGGTCATCCTCTAGCCTATGTCGGCGACGTTGTCGGGACAGGCTCATCAAGGAAGTCAGCGACTAATTCCGTACTGTGGCACATGGGAGATGACATTCCCCATATCCCTAATAAGAGAGACGGTGGCGTTTGTCTTGGTGGCAAGATCGCACCAATCTTTTTCAACACGATGGAAGATGCAGGTGCGCTACCGATCGAATGCGACGTCACAAAGATGGCGATGGGTGATGTTATTACCATCCACCCCTATGAAGGAAAAATCACCAACGAAGCCGGCGATACGATTAGCGAGTTTGAACTATCAACACCCGTCTTACTCGACGAAGTTCGGGCCGGGGGAAGAATTCCTCTTATCATTGGTCGCGGACTGACAGAAAGATCACGAGAAGCACTCGGCCTGGAACCAGGCGAAGTGTTTAGCAAGCCAGCAACTGTCAAAGAAACAGACAAGGGCTTCACACTGGCGCAGAAGATCGTCGGCAAAGCCTGCAATGTTGAAGGCGTGCGCCCCGGTACCTATTGCGAGCCTCGCATGACCACCGTCGGCTCTCAGGACACAACCGGACCCATGACACGGGATGAGCTGAAAGAACTGGCCTGCCTCGGGTTTTCTGCCGACCTTGTGATGCAGTCATTCTGTCACACGGCGGCTTATCCAAAGCCGGTTGATATCGATACCCAACACTCGCTGCCTGATTTCATCCAGACACGGGGCGGTGTTGCGCTGCGACCTGGTGACGGCATTATTCACTCCTGGCTGAACCGAATGCTACTGCCCGACACTGTTGGGACCGGCGGAGACTCACATACAAGATTTCCCATGGGTATCAGTTTCCCCGCTGGTTCTGGCCTGGTTGCATTCGCTTCGGCTATCGGCGTGATGCCACTCGACATGCCAGAGTCCGTGCTCGTGCGATTCAAGGGAGAGATGCAGCCAGGAATTACCCTCAGGGACCTGGTAAACGCCATTCCTTATGCAGCCATCCAAAGAGGACTGCTGACCGTTGCCAAAGAAGGCAAGAAGAACGTTTTCTCTGGTCGCATTCTTGAGATTGAAGGCCTTCCTGACCTCAAGGTAGAACAAGCCTTTGAGATCAGTGACGCATCCGCAGAAAGGTCCGCCGGAGGCTGCACGATCAGGTTGAGTAAGGAACCGATTATCGAGTACATCAGCTCGAACATCACCCTGCTAAAATGGATGATTACAGAGGGTTATGGTGATGCACGAACCATCGGCCGAAGAATTGAAGCCATGGAAACCTGGTTAGCTAACCCCGTTCTCATGGAACCCGACGCCAACGCCGAATACGCAGAAATCATCGAAATCGACTTGAACGAAATCAAGGAGCCGCTGCTCGCGTGCCCCAATGACCCGGATGATGTGAAGCCATTATCCGAAGTAACCGGTACAAAAATTGATGAAGTGTTCATCGGTTCGTGTATGACCAATATCGGACACTTTCGCGCGGCGGCACAATTGCTGAGTAAAGCCAGCTCCATTCCGACAAGACTCTGGATATCTCCACCCACCAAGATGGATGAGCATCAGCTAATGGAGGAAGGCGTTTACAACGTCTTCGCCCAGGCCGGTGCCAGAACCGAGATGCCCGGATGCTCACTGTGCATGGGGAACCAGGCTCGAATAGCGCCAAACTCCACCTGTGTGTCAACTTCCACCAGAAACTTCCCTAACCGGCTCGGTGATGGAGCAGATGTTTACCTGGCCTCTGCTGAACTGGCGGCTGTTTCAAGCATTCTCGGTAAGCTCCCGTCTGTAGAAGAGTATATGGCATACATGAAGGACCTCGACACGATGGCTGATGATATCTATCGCTACCTGAACTTCCACCAGATTGAATCGTTCCAGAACTCCGCTGACCAGGCAATCATTCCCGCAATTAACATCGTCGCGGCAACTTAGGCGCCCGCCAGTACGCTAAGCCTTACTCTTCGCACGGCTTTCCTGAGGGTGTCTACATCCTCAGGACGGTCGTCGATAAAGTTCGCTCGGATGTCAGCATCTGTTACCGCATCAACCGATGTCGCCAGGTCGGGCCTGGAGGTGACGACGCGCCTTGCGTAACTGATTGGGCCCTCACCCATTGATCTTGCGAGCCTCTGGTTAGCAAGGTACCGACAAAATTTCAGGTACTCCCGATCAGCGGGAGCAAGTTTGTGCTGGCTTCTTCGTAGCAGCAGTAGTAACACGGTAATGTACCAGCCTGGTGGCTTGGGTTCTGGGTAGCAATCACAAAGAAAGGCTCGGGAAGTGGCCTCGAATCCCCGTCAACGGTAACCTGCCTTTCTTCCATGGCTTCCAGCAGAGCACTCTGGCTCTTTGGGGTTGTTCTGTTGATTTCATCCGCAAGAATCAACTGGTTAAAGATTGGTCCCTCGTGAAACACAAACTGGCCATTCTCCTTACCGAACACCGGCGCACCGATAATATCGGCCGGCGAAATGTCGCTCGTGAACTGGATGCGGTTGTAAGAAAGGTTGAATACCTTTCCAAGCGCATGAGCCAGGGTGGTTTCCCCATACCCGGTATATCCTCAATCAGCAGGTGACCTTCAGACAGCAGGCACGCAACGACCAACTTTATCTGCCGTTCTTTCCCAAGCACTACCTGGCCGACACGATCAACAGTTTCCTGTATGACACTACGCATTATTAACCTTGATTGTGCAGCTCGATTACTTCGGCATTACCGGGGTCCTGAGCTTTCGCAGAGTCATTTCGTAACGACTCAATCCTGTCGAAATACTCATCGCCCACATTACCTGTCACATACTGGCCATCAAAAATTGAACAATCAAAGCGATCAATCGAAGAATTAATACCAGCAGCACATTCAACCAGATCGTCCAAATCCTGGTAGACCAGCCAATCTACACCTATATATTCCGCTATTTCTTCCACGGTATGGCCATGTGCAACAAACTCAGTAGCCGAGGGCATATCAATGCCATAGACATTGGGATAGCGAACCGGCGGTGCAGCAGAAGCCAGGTACACCCTGTTCGCGCCCGCCTCTCTCGCCATCTGAACTATCTGTTTGGACGTGGTTCCCCTCACAATAGAATCATCCACTAACAGGACGTTCTTGCCACGAAATTCAAGTTGGATCGGGCTTAATTTACGGCGAACTGATTTCTTTCGTTGCGCCTGGCCCGGCATGATAAACGTTCGCCCTATGTAGCGGTTCTTTACAAGGCCTTCCCGATATTTTACCTCTAGCCTATGGGCCATCGGCAGTGCGGCGGTACAGCTGGTATCCGGTATTGGGATAACAACATCAATATCATTGTCCGGATACAGCCTGAGAATTTTATCCGCGAGCTTCTCTCCCATCTTAAGACGGGCCTTGTATACCGAAATTTCGTCCATAACCGAGTCGGGGCGAGCCAGGTAAACATACTCAAATATACAGGGACTATATACCACGGCTGGCGTGCATTGCCGGGTATGAATGTGCCCATCGGATTCGATATAGACCGCCTCTCCTGGCTTAACATCAGCCACCAACTCGAAGCCCAGGACACTCAAAGCCACAGATTCAGATGCAATCATGTACTCGACACCCTTTGATGACTCACGCTTCCCGTAAACCAGGGGCCTGATACCAAAGGGATCCCGAAATCCGACAATGCCGTAACCTGTGATCAGGGAAACAACCGAATAGGCGCCAACCGCTCTTTGGTGGACACGACTGATAGCCTGAAAAATTTCATCCGGAGACGTTCTAAGCGATGACACAGCGTGAAGTTCGTGCGCAAAGACGTTGAGTAAAACCTCCGAATCCGAATTGGTATTGATATGTCTTCGATCCGACCGGAAAAGATCTTCATTCAATTCGTTGGCGTTAGTCAGGTTGCCGTTGTGGGCAAGACAGATACCAAATGGAGAGTTTACGTACATGGGTTGCGCTTCAGCGGAACTGGACGTCCCCGCAGTGGGATACCGCACATGGGCTATCCCCATGTTGCCTTTGAGACGGTCCATATGATCTTGCCGAAATACATCCCGTACTAAGCCATTCCGTTTTCGAAGATTGAGCCGATCACCATCACAGGTAACCATTCCTGCCGCATCCTGACCTCGATGCTGAAGAAGTGTAAGCGCATCGTAGAGCTCGTGGCTTACATCACCCTTACCTACCATTCCTGCTATGCCGCACATGGTGACTCCTTCAGGCTCCCGCCTGTTCAGGACTGCTGGTTAACACTGGTTCCGTACTGCTATCGGGCCTTATTTCATGATTCTTATCCAAGAACCCTTCACCCTGTTCCCATAAAATCGGACCAAACTCTTCAATGACGGTGACTATCCGGGGTATGAACTGGGACTGCTGGTACCAATCATCCTCTTCTACTGGCAAGACATAATGCATGAGTGCAACAATTACCAAGACGATAACGCCCCCCCGGGCAAACCCGAAAATCGTTCCAAGCAACCTGTCCAAACCACTAAGCCCCGTCATTCTGACGAACTCACCAATCAGGTAGTTGACCATTCCCCCTACCATTAGCGTCGCAATGAAAAGGACCAGGTAAGAAGTACCTAACCGCAGGGAATCAGTTTCAATATAGGGCTCAAGCACTACCGTAAACTGGCCAGCAAACAGACGTGCTATTAAAACAGCAGAAATCCAGGTAACAAGTGACAGCGCCTCCTTAACAAATCCGCGACGGATGCTGATCAGCGTGGATACCCCCAGCACCCCGACAATCACCCAGTCAATAGTTGCCAACGTCATCCTCCCAGCTGTTCCCGGTCGTCTTCAATCCTGTAACGTACGATACGGCCTTTCAGTTTCAGCTTTGCTTCAATTTCCTGGTTCATTTCCTCCAGTGTTTCCTTGCTACTGGAGGGACCAACAAACACACGATAAATTTCGCCGTCATTCGTGTTCGCATGAAGTATGTATGACCGAAAGTTCTGGTCCCTGAGCTGCGCACGCAGACCGATGGCATTGTCTTCCTTTTGAAAGCTACCGAGCTGCAGACTCCAATTGACAGGCAGCTGGTTTTTATCAAGTCTATAATCAGGCGCAGCTTCATAATTCGTTTCGTCTACCACCTCTTTGGGTAAACGCGCTTCGCTGGCTTTTTCCATCTGCTCAATCTTCCGCAAGACGTCTTGAACCGTGATGTCCTCGAGATCTATTTTGGGCGGCGCAGGAATATCGGTAGCGATACGAGCTCGGTCTTCTTCGGTTCCGTCGAGCAACAACGGCAGCAGAATAATCGCAAGCGAAGTAAGGATAACGGCACCGGTAAGGCGTTGTTTTAGTTTTGCGTCCACGTGACGAGCGATCCCGATCCCTGTTTTAATTCTTCGTTAATGCTGTCTGATTCAACAGTTGCAATACGCCGGATACAACGGGAAAAGAGCCGCAGACCAAAATCAGGTCAGCTGGGCTGGCCTCTTTCCTCGCGCCATCTAACGCGTCTTTGATGTTAACATAGGTCTCTACATTTCCGGCGGGTTTGACTGATAAACGTCCCAAAAGCCGGTCTGCATCCTCACCCCGAGGCTCATCCAGGCTCGTCAGGTGACAGGTCTTGAATAGCGGCATAAGTATCCCTGAGACTGATTCAATATCTTTGTCTTTATACATACCAATCACAGCATGAATATCCCTTTCATCCCAGCGCGCGCGCAGATGCTCTGCAAGACTAACAGCTGCAGCCGGGTTGTGCGCAACATCGAGCAAAACCTCACACTTATCTTCCATAACGGTTCTACGTCCTGTCAGGCGAGTGGTTACCCCGATTTCCTGCGAACCAGAAACATCCCATCCCAGCATCTTTGACGCCTGTTGTGCCGCGTCGAAACTGTCTCGAGGCAAAACGGTGTCAATATCTTCTAACGATTCGAAATCACGACCAATAATGTAGAGTGACGCGCCTATCTCTAAGGCATACTCATAAACAGATTCGGGAGGGTCTCGATCCGCCACTATACAATTAACACCCGCACGCATAATGCCGGCCTTTTCTCGCGCTATCTCCGCCCTGGTGTTACCAAGCCAGTCCTGGTGATCCAGGGAAATGTGGGTGATGATTGTCAGGTCCGGGTCAACGATGTTCATCGCATCCAGTCGACCGCCCAGGCCGACCTCCAAAATCGCGACATCGACATTTTGCTCGCAGAACAGGAACAGGGAAGCGAGTGTCGCAAACTCAAAATAGGTCAATGTGATTTCTTTTCTGGCTGACTCGATTTCCTGAAAGGCGCGAACAATGGACTGATCTGGAACCGGTACTCCATCAATCGCAATTCGCTCGTTGAAATGGTGTATATGTGGTGAGGTTGATTTACCGACGCTTAGCCCATTTGCCATGGCAAAGCGCTCGAGGTATTCGCAGGTTGAGCCCTTTCCATTCGTCCCGGCCACCAGAATAGTCGTGACAGCCGGGTGCAGTAGCTTTAGTCGACGCCCGACTTCGCTGACCCTGTCTAATCCAAGGTCCCAACCCACCGGGTGCACTTCCTGAATGTACGAAAGCCAGTGGTCGAGGGATAGCGTCTGGTCAGTCAATGGCTGCCCGGAGTTCACTAACAAACTGTCCTACCTCGTCATTCAATTTCTTAAGGTCACCTTTGTGCTCTGCCATCAATTTAACGATAGCAGAACCTACCACAGCGCCATCAGCTACCTGCACAACTGCCCTCGCACCTGGGCCATCCTTCACGCCGAAACCTACCATGATGGGTAGCTGGCTAAGCTTTTTAAATCGATCCATCTTTTCAGAAACATCATCGATGTCCAGGTTCCCGGCACCCGTCGTACCCTTCAACGAGACGTAATAAACGAACCCCTTCGATGCCTGGCAAATCATCCGTGCTCTTTCATCAGTCGTTGTGGGCGCTAGCAAATAGACCGGTTCAATGTCGTTCTCTTCCAGAATTGCGGACATATCGACCGCCTCTTCTGGCGGCAGGTTAACAATAATCGTACCGTTGACCCCTGCTCTCGCGGCTTTGGCTGCGAAATTTTCATACCCCATTGTCTCAACCGGATTCAGGTAACCCATCAGCACAATTGGCGTCACCTTGTCAGATTGACGAAATTCTGCCGCCATCTCCAGGCAGTTACCCAGGGAAACGTTATGGGCCAACGCGCGCTCATGTGCCAACTGGATGACTGGACCTTCCGCTTCCGGGTCGGAAAAGGGAACACCCAATTCAATAACGTCGACCCCGCTTTCTACCAACCTGTGCATTAGCGGAACAGTGACTCCCGGTTCCGGATCACCCGCAACGATATACGCGACCAATGCTTTTTTGTTGTTGGACGCTAACGATTTGAGCCGCTCAGACAGCATACCCATGTTACTTATCACCACTTCTAGTCAATTGAGATACCGTCCAGCTTGGCCACGGTTGGAATGTCTTTGTCCCCGCGACCCGATAGATTGATCACGATACTTTCGTCCGGGCTCATCTTACTCGCAAGCTTCAAGCCATAAGCCACCGCATGCGAAGATTCCAGCGCAGGCAAGATCCCTTCAAGTTTGTTCAGCGCTCTGAATGCGTCAAGCGCTTCCTCGTCATCTATGGCAACGTACTCGGCTCGTTTAATATCTTTTAAAAATGCGTGTTCAGGCCCGACACCAGGGTAGTCGAGCCCCGCCGAAATACTGTGTGTCTCAATAATCTGGCCGTTGGCATCACCCATAAGATAGGTTCGGTTGCCGTGAAGAACACCAACAACTCCTTCATTCAGGGGCGCTGCATGTTTGCCGCTCGCTAGCCCGTAACCCGCGGCTTCAACACCAACCAACCTGACTTCCCGGTCCTCGAGAAATGGATAGAAGATTCCCATCGCATTAGAGCCACCGCCAACACAGGCAACAATGGCATTCGGCAATCCGCCATGCTGCTCTGCAAACTGCCTTTTTGTCTCTTCACCTATTACCGCCTGGAAATTACGCACCAGCATCGGGTAAGGATGAGGGCCGGCAACCGTACCGATAATGTAGTGCGTATTGTCGACATTAGTCACCCAATCCCGCATCGCTTCATTCAAGGCGTCCTTCAGGGTCTTTGAACCTGAATGCACGGGTACCACTTCTGCACCCAATAACTTCATTCGATAAACGTTAAGACTCTGCCGTTTAATATCTTCGCTGCCCATATAGACTTGGCATTCAAGGCCAAACCGGGCAGCGACCGTTGCTGACGCAACGCCATGCTGCCCTGCGCCTGTCTCAGCAATAATCCTGGGCTTTCCCATGTACTTAGCGAGCAGCGCCTGGCCAATACAGTTGTTAATCTTGTGTGCACCGGTGTGATTCAGGTCCTCTCTTTTCAGATAGATCTTTGCACCTCCTGCTTGCGTCGTTAGCCGTTGCGCAAAATACAGCGGCGAAGCGCGCCCTACATATTCAGACAGGTCTCGCTGAAGTTCTTCCTGAAAAGTCGTGTCCTTCCGTAACCGATAGTACTCAGATTCCAACTTTTGTAGCGCAGCCATCAGTGTTTCTGACACAAACTTCCCGCCAAACTGGCCAAAGTGACCCGACTCATCAGGGTAGGCAAACAAACTTTCATTGTGTCCGTCTACATTACTCATTATTACTCCTGTCAGCGGACTGGACCGCCTCAACAAATTTTTTCATTTTCGCAACATCCTTCACTCCCCTGGACCGCTCAACACCGCCGCTGACATCGACGGCATATGGATGGGTGGCCGCTATGGCAGCTCCGACATTAGTTGCATCCAGGCCACCCGCTAGAACTACAGGCTTACCCAAGTCTGGCAACATACTCCAGTCAAATGTTTTGCCCGTTCCACCGAACTGGCCATCGGTTGCCGTGTCCACGAGTATTGCCTGAGCCGTTTCAAAGGACTGCGCTTCTACTTCTATCTGGTCCCGGTTCGTCGCCCTTAACGCCTTCATATACGGATGCCCCACTGAATCACAATATTCAGGGGTTTCATCGCCGTGAAACTGCACGAGACCTAGCCGCAAACTTCCAACGATACGATTAACATCGGCTAATGGTTCATTCACAAATAGCCCAACCGTGGCAACAAATGCGGGAACCTGTGCACAAATCTCGGCGGCTTTCCCGGGCGAAATATATCTCGCACTTCCCTTAAAAAAATTAAACCCGAGCGCATCAGCGCCACAAGCCACTGCATTAGCAGCATCCTCGTGATTAGTGATTCCACAAATTTTAATGCGAGTCCGAGTCACCCTGAATACTGCCTGTCCTGCGAAGGCGGCGAGTTTAGCAAAACCACGCCAACTCGACTAATCCTTCCTTTGATCACCTGACCGAACACCGGATAAAGCAATGAATTGAAGGAAATGGGGCAATCTGGGACTTTCAGGGATACCCGCGCCTGCCGGGTAATCAACGTCCACAAGAAACAATCCATTGGGCGGTGCTGTCATTCCAGCGAGGGTCCTGTCCTTCTTTGACATCAGTTCGGCAATCCAGGTGACGGGTTTTTCTCCAGATCCGACATCAAGAAGTGTCCCAACTATATTCCTGACCATATGGTGGAGAAAAGCGTTTGCCTTGATATCTATGGCGACAATATCGTTATACCGTTTCACTCCCACACTCATAACGTTGCGCATCGGAGAGTTCGACTGGCAGTTCGCAGCCCGAAAAGAACTGAAGTCAGCTTCACCAACAAACGATTGGGCTGCGTCATCCATGGTTTTTTCGTCCAGCACCCGGCGTTCGCGGGTCAGGTATTCTGGCATCAGGGCTGAACGGATTCGATTGTTGTGAACGAGGTATAAATAGTGCCTGGCATTGGCCGTTCGTCTTGCGTCAAAGTCATCTGCAACCTGACCAGCCCACTCGACTGAAACATCATCACCCAGATGTGCGTTGACGCCCATCACCCATGCTTTGTTTGGCCGATCAACGGCGCAGTCGAAATGTACAACCTGCTTGGTGGCATGGACGCCGGTATCGGTTCTGCCCGCGCAGTGAACGACAACATCGCGATCAGCAACCAGCGATAGTGCACGAGTAATATCACGTTGAACCGTGGGTAATTTTTCGCTTTGGTATTGCCAGCCATGGAATGGCCGGCCGTTGTAGGCGACGATTAATGCTGTCCGTGACACCGATTACTCAAGCTTTACCGGATATGTTATCCAGAAGTTCATTGGCCTCACTGACCTGCACGTCATCGCCTTCGACGAGAACCTCTTGC
>Ga0302135_10001504_pt1 | contig 14062 bp, 9 predicted proteins | sample CBN3_surface_MG_FD_203119 | JGI IMG/M metagenome (GOLD analysis project Ga0302135, IMG submission 203119) | Marine microbial communities from Western Arctic Ocean, Canada - CBN3_32.1 | ecosystem: Environmental > Aquatic > Marine > Oceanic | place: Canada: Western Arctic Ocean | collected 2017-09-15
ACCTCGACGGCGGAAAAATCAGTATTGATGGTCAACGAGGCGTTAATGGACGGCGTAATCTTGTACAACAGATCGAGCGACGGCTCCACCATCAAACTCTCATCGCCGGTGAGACTATCCCTGTGTTGAATCACACTTGCCGACGGCACTACGTCCAGACCCAATCCCTGCTGCATTCCCCTTATACCGCTCATTTCGCCACTATCAGCTGCCCACCACATGCGCTCATTGGATGACCAAAAGACAGTCTCCTGTTTTCGCATGATCCAACGGCCGAAGTTGATACCCCACACTTCGGAATTCGGATCAAAGGAAATCGACTTGAACGGAATTGCGATTTCGGTTGTCCAGCCCTGCTCACTGACTTCCGACTCCGCTAACCAGATCGTTACCCAATCTGCAATAAAACGAGAATTCGTCTCGCGCAAAACTTCGCTACGAATGCCGTTAGCGTTGACCATAAAAAGATAGTCATTTCGTTTGCTGTTGAAGCTGTCTATCCCGACCAGGAATCGATCATCGGCGTCTATGTTACGCCCCTGAATCAGTTGAGTAGCAACGACTTTATCGGGCTCCCGGTCTCGAAGATCGGCACTGACATACAAATAGTTGTCGTCGTACAGCAGCCGCACTAGAGTTTCTTCGGTGCCGTCTTCACGATAGTTCGGCGTCTGTTGGTGAAAGTCACTGATGACAGAGGCCTTCTGCCAGACATCATCGTCAAGGCGACCGTCAATCGTCGGCGGTGTGTCGGTGTGTTCGACTACAAATGACTTTCGCACCTTCACGTTATCCGCCGCGAACGCAGCGGATAACGGAAACAATGTGACGCCAACAATAAAGGTGAAAATATTTCTTTTTAGCATTCTTTATCAGGCGCGGCCGAGGGTAACCCGTTAGGCTATCGGCTCAGCGAAACGTTCCAAATTCCCGCATCGTTCTGACATCGGGATAAAAAACACCGATGCCGGCCTGCCGGCTTGCTCGGGTGGTATAAACGATGGCCCCATCACGGGTAGAGTCCAGGTTCGGATTGTCCGTCTGCCGTGGCAACGGATAGTACGTAAATTCTTCGGATTCCGGTTGGAACATGACCAACGCCCCACCCATGCCCCCATCGCCAAACCAGATATTATCATCGCGATCCGTGACAATTCCGTAAGGCGTCGAGGCTGAAACATCGGTAAACGGCAGAATGTCGTACTCTTTCTGCTCGCCGGTTTCAGGATTCAATCTACCTAAATTACCGCCGCGCGTAACTGAGTACCAAATCAGCCCTCTCGCATCGATCGTTAAGCGGTTGATTGCGCAAGACGGTGTCAGGCCCGGGTACTCGGTGAACTCCTCGGTCTCGGGATCGAACATTGCTATTTTGCAGCCGAGTAGCTCAGCAAACCAGACATTGTCGTCCTTATCCAAATCCATGCCATAAGGGAAAGAGGACTCAGTGGGTATTTCCCAAAGTTTGATCCCCTGCGTCTCGCGATCGAACTTTCCTATTTTGTTGCCTCTTATTGCCGTGAACCAAAGGTTGTTCTTGCTATCCAGATGTGGGGTATGCCCGCGAATATTGCCCTGCACACCTTTTTCATCGACGACCAATCCCTCCGGGTCCATGGGGAAACGCTCCATCTCACCGGTTTTCGAATTCAATCGACCTACATGTTGACCCTGGTATTCCATCCAGTAAACATTTTCGTCGGAATCAACGGTCATATCGTGTCCAAAAATATTGGACCAGACAGATCCTGGTTCACCTTTTGCAACGCCGTACATATCGACTTCGGGATTCCGTTCGTCAGTGCCGTACGGATAGTGATCCCACTGTGCGGTGCGCGGGTTCATTTTGACAACGCCGACTACCCCGTTAGCGGCCCAAACATTACCGGAGAAATCCATGTCCGCGCCATGCAGCCGATGTCGTCCCGGCAGATTCTTGGAGCGAAGATACAAATCCGTGTTATGTGCCAATGGCATTAAGTATTCAATAAATTGACCTTTCGCAAGGATGTCTTCGTCCAGAGGATATTCGGCGTCGATTTTTAGACCACGTACAGGACCGTCTTTGCCGAAATTCGTGGTTAAGAAATTTGCCAGTGTGTCACGCTCGTCGGCAGTTACCGTGAGCGCTGTTTCCTTTCTTGGTCGCCAAAATTTGCTGGGAGTATTTCGGGCGAGGTCACCAGTCTGAATTCCACCGTCCGGGTCGAGCATCACATCAATCATCACTAGCCATTCAACTTTGGATTTGGCGTGCGTCGGCAAGAAAACCTGTCCATGACACTTGATACAGGTTGCCTCAGCGATATCTCGTCCGGGGCCAGGTGGGTACAACTCATCATAAGGCACCAATTCGACACCTTCGGCCGCCGCTCGTCCAAACTGCGCTCCGCCGATCTCCCGAGCCTTTGAAGTTAAGGCGAACTCTTCGCCGGGTGCTAATGCAAGATGCAACTCAATGCTATCTCCAGCATTAATCCGCATCATTGTGTGCTCTGACTTTAGGCGACCTTTTTCTGCCCAAATTTCGTACCCGCCGGGCATCAGATTGATGGTCTTAAACTGGTTGTTACTCGAATACACCATGTAGAGCATGCTTCTATCATGATTCTTGGCGTAGACCTGGACGGCATTCAATGGTGCGTCCGCGCGAACCGTTCCGGACAGCGTCGCGGTTCCCGGAATACCGTCTGCGGCACTAACGATGTTTGTTTGTCCTGCGACGCCGAGCGCTGCCAAGAAATAGAACGAACAGGTAACAAGCGTCGACCGATACTTTGAAATCATGCTGTGATCCTCATACGTAAATTGACTCACCTTTTGTCAGGCTATAGCCGGCCATACTGAATGGACAGCCACAATGCGTGCGCGTCTCAATAGTGGGCATTTTTGGGCGCGTCGTTTAGACCGCTGTTGTGGCCATGTTAGCGTCTGACCTTTAGTTTTCCAGAGGATCGAGATGATCAAACGACGCGCTTTACTGAAAGGACTCGCGGCCGGTACGGCAGCAGCAGCAACTGCGACAACTTTCGCACGATCCACGACGGCTGGCGCGACACCCATTGAAATTGTCAAAGCTGAATCTTTTCCTCACGTTGACGGTAAGGCGCTCATCAACTTCGAGCGTGCCTATGACGTCATGGAAGAGGAAGGCATTGACGGTCTGATTGCTCTCAACTGGCTGAATGTCTACTACTTGACCAGCACAGTCTCGATCGGCACGAAATTCCGATCGGATTTCGCTTCATTTGCGACGTTTCCGCGTGATCGCAATCAGCCGCGTCACTTTGTTGGACTCGTACCGGAAGGCTGGCATTTTGCCAATCGTTCTGGCGAAGAATTGCCGGAATTGATGCCGTTTTCGGGCGCCACAAACTGGCGAGACTACATTGATGCCGACGAAGCCCAGACGAAGATCAAACCGGAGACCTTCCGCGGCGGCTGGTACATGAATGAAGAGTTAATCGACACGCCACTAGAGAAAGGCTGGCTGGACGCGCAGCAAAAATACAGCGCGATTGCCGAGCCCGGCCGAGCGTGGGCACTGGCGAAAGCACTCAAGGAATCCGGACTTGATCGCGGCATCATTGCGGTTGATGACATGCGCATCAAGTATTTGCTGGAAAGCATCGGCGCTGCGGACAACATCACCTTTGTAGAAGGACGCAACGTATTTCGCAAAATTCGTCACGTAAAATCAACTGTCGAAATCGAGCTGATGCGCATCGGCGGGCAAAAGAATGCCGCCGCTGCGTTGGCAACGTCACGTTCGCTCGAGGTTGGCATGCGTTTCGAAGACATTGAGCGACGCTTCAGAACCGAGTGTGCGGCTCGAGGTAACGAAACCTCATTCATCATCGCAGGTGTTTCCATTGGCCTGCTGCCACACGGCCAAATCGTGCCTGGAGAGGCTTTTCTTATCGATGCCGTTAGCCACTTTCGACAGTACCATGGGGACTTTGCCCGAACTATCGTCGCAGGTGATCCACCGAAGGAAGTGCTACGACGAGCTAAAGCGAATGAAGTCGGCCGTGAGGCAATTTTCAACATGTTGAAGCCCGGTGTTCGATATTCCGAGATTCGCACGTTCGGCCGCGAGGCAATGGTCAAGGCCGGCATGCCAGCCGAAGCCGTGATCGTGAATCCTCATTCAGTTGGGCTTGAGCACGACGACGACCCGATAAGGGACGATACGCCATTTCCTGTTGCTTCTGATGTCGTACTCAAGGCCGGCATGACCATTACGGTCGATTTGCCTTATATCGAGGCCGGGTGGGGCGCCGGCCACAATGAGGATCTTATTCTGATCACCGATACCGGCTTTGAGTTGCTGAATACCGAAGAAGAACCGCTGATCGTCGTTTAGCCGAAATCCGGTTTCAAGGTCTTTACAGCAGTCCGTCTTTGCGATCGGCTTCAAGCGATTGTGGATCGCGTTGTTCTGCTGGTCCAAAGCCGCCGCCGCCGGGTAGTTCAATGGCCAGGACGTCGCCCTTGTGAAGGTCAAACGGACTACCGGCCTCGACTACTTCATCATTAAGCAGAATACGTTCGAGACGGCCATCCTGCCCGCCCTGTCTGCCACGGGGCGCGAATTTCAGGCGTTGTGATAGTACGACGATATTAACGGGTTGCTCGCTGACCACTTCAAGTGCAACGCGCTCACCCAACCCACCGCGGTACTTACCATTACCGCCTGAACCCGCGATAAAAGACTTTTCCAGGATGCGCACAGGGAAAGATCGCTCCAGAACCTCCACCGGAGTAGTCGATACATTGGTCGGAAAACTCAACGTGGATATACCGTCCTGGTCTGGCCTGGCACCCTGCCCGCCGGTATAAAAGAAAATTGTAGAAAACGGACGGTCCTCATTAACGCCAGACATCGTGAAACCGTGAATCGGAATACCACTCTCGGCCGGTACGCGATCTGGAATCGCCTCTGCCAGAGTATTGAAGATAGCGCTGGTGCAATAGTGTCCGACATTTGCCCTTGCTTCGACGGCAGCCGGGTACCTGGGATTGAGGAAACATCCTTCGGGCGCGGAAATCGAAATGGGTAAGTAATTGCCTTCGTTATTCGGCACGTTTGGCAACAATACGCATTTAAGCGCGTAGATCGAATAGGCTCTTGCGTACCCCAGCACCGCATTCAGTGGCGACGTATTCTGTGGTGAGCTACCCGCGAAGTCGACCGATAATTTTTCGCCACGGACCTCCATTTTGCAGTGAATCTCAAGTGGGCGACTGTTATCGAAGGAATCGATCGGCGTGACAGTGCTGTAAACACCATCCGGTACCTCGCGTATTGCATTGCTCATCGCCGTACGCGTCAGGTCGATAATTTTGCTGGCCAGCTCTTCGAGGTCTTGCATGACATATTCAGCGAGCAAATCGGCAACGCCTGTCCGCATTTTTTCACACGCACCTACCATGGCATGTATATCACCCGTTACTTCGTCCGGCGTGCGGACATTTTGACGAATGATGTCGAACAAAGTCTCATTCGCGGTACCCGACTCGTAGAGCTTTAGAATTGGAATTTGCAGTCCCTCTTCATAGATATCTTTGCTATCCGGCGCGCGCCGTCGCCCGCCGATATCGCCCATGTGAGCAATTGCTCCGGCGAACCCAACCAGTCGATTGTCATGAAAGATGGGCGTTGCGATGGTGATGTCGGGAAGATGACCAGTACCGATCCATGGGTCGTTACTGATGATGACATCGCCCGGCCGCAGTGATTCGGCCGGGTATTTTTTCAGATAAGCTTTAACAGACATCGGCAGAGTACCAATGAACGATGGAATACTTCGCGTTGCCTGAGCAATCGCCCGACCGTCGGGCGCTAGCACCATACAGGTGTAGTCATGAGATTCACGCACGACGGTCGAAAACGACGTCCGATGCAGCGTCAGTCCGGCTTCGTCAATGACCGAAATAAGCCGGGTCCACAAGACTTCGACGGTAATGGGTCCTAGTTCTTCCATTACTTTAGCCCTCAAGCTCAATGACGACATTGGCGGCAGAGTCGACAAAAAATTTGGCATCCGGACCAACAACAATGCTCGTCTCTCGTTCTTCAATAATTGCAGGGCCTCTAAAAACCGTTCCTTTCGATAGTAAGTAGCGATCATAGTATGCCGTTTCCACATAGCCTCCCGCGGCTTCGAAGTACACCTGTCGGTCCCCCCTGTGCGCTGACTCGCCTGCAGAATCGGCATCGACCTGGCCTGGCGTTAACTTGATACCGGCCCGCGGCCGCGCAACCCGTGCACGCAAACCGACGACCTCCAAAGGCACATCCGGTGGACGGTGCCCGTACAGAGTTTCGTAAATCTCTTTGAATCGTGTTGCTACGAGCTCGATCCCGTCGCCAAGCGGCACAATGACCGAATAACCCTGTCCGCGGCAGCGCATTTCGATTGAACGATGCACCGTCAGATTTGAAGTGGCGTCAGTGAGTTTAGCAAGCGCGCGCACGCCGGAACCTTTCATATTCTCGTATACATTCTCTGCGTCCGACCAATCGAGACTCTCGAACGACGTAAAATAGGCGGTGACCAATTCCACAGCAGGCGGCGCGACAAGGCACCCGATAGCGGATGCGACGCCTGCGCCGAACGGGCAAAGCACGCGACCGATGCCGAGCTTGCGGGCCAGTGCGTAGGCATGAACAGGTCCCGCACCGCCGAATGCGATCATGCTATAGCGTCGTAGATCAATTCCCTTTTCAGCCGCGTGAGCTCGGGTCGCCGCGGCCATACTCTCGTTGACGATGTCGTGAACACCCCAGGCTATTTCATCGGCGGACATATCGAGTGTTTCAGAAATGCCTTTTTCAACGACGGATCGGGCAACCCCCGCGTCGAGTTGCATCTCGCCACCAAGAAAATTTTTGGGATTCAGATACCCCAGTAACAAGTCCGCATCGGTAACGGTCGGCTGTTCGCCTCCCCGCCCGTAACACACTGGTCCCGGATCCGCACTGGCGGAATGCGGACCCACCTTCAACAAACCGAGTTCATTCACGTGTGCGATGCTGCCACCCCCGGCGCCAATCTCGAGCAACTCAATGGCCGATATCTGCAACGGATAACCACTTCCGCGTTTGAAACGGTGAACATGGCCCACTTCGTACTGGTGAGTTACGGCTGCCTCGCCGTCCCGAATTACCGATATCTTCGCTGTGGTGCCTCCCATGTCGAACGCAATGGCGTTCGGCTCTTCCAGGGCGTTGCGAGCAAAATGGCTCGCGGCAATGGCGCCCGCGGCCGGGCCCGACTCGATCATACGTACTGGAAACGACCTGGAGACATCTATTGCTGGCCCGATACCACCGTGCGAAAGCATGATTGACAATTCGTGGCCCAGGTTTCGGCTGCGCATTTCATCGGTTAAGCGACCCACGTATTTTTGTACCAGGGGTTTGACGTAGGCATCGACAACCGTGGTTGAGGCTCGCTCAAACTCGCGGATTTCTGCGGATACGCGGTGCGACACGCTGACCATCAATTCCGGATACAGTCGCGTCGCGATCTCGGCGATTCTTTCTTCGTGGACCTGGTGTGCGAAACCATGCAGCAGGCAAATTGCCAGAGACTCGATGCCGGCTTCCTCGACCAGGAAGCAAACACACGCAGCGACTTCGTCTTCGTCCAGCGGTGTCAGAACCTCGCCGTCGAAGCTAACGCGCTCATTCACCTCAAGTCGCCGACGGCGTGGAACCAGTGGTGGTGGCATTTTTATGCCCAGATCATAAATGTCGTAGCGCGCCTCCTGCCCCATTTCAAGGATGTCGCGAAAACCCGCCGTAGTGATCAATCCCGTTCGAGCCCCTTTGCCCTCAAGTACCGCGTTTGTGGCAACCGTCGTTGCGTGAATGACATCGGCTACAGCACTTGCGGGTACGCCAGTGCGGTGCAGAATTTCAAGTGCGCCTGCGAGTGAACCTAGAGACGGGTCAGCGGGTGTGCTGAGTACCTTGGCAAACCAGACATGCCCCTCAGCATCATCGACCAGAACGACATCCGTAAATGTTCCGCCGACGTCGATCGACAAACGGCGTGGTGATTCAGCCATTCTTTGTTTTGTCCTTCATGCCACCCTGATCCGTTGAATCGCTGCCAATTTGACAGCTTTGTTCCGCCCGTACTAGCCTTTTCGCTCGATTCACGACCACGGATTCTTGCCGGGAGCGGCGGGCTCTCCGGTGAATCCAGCTGCCCCCTTCTGACGCCGCCGCTCCGGGCTACAAAAAGTCCAATATTGAGACAAAACCTTAATAGTCGTGGTAGAGCTGCTGCACGCTCGCTATAACAATACTCCCAAGCCGATGTCACTTCCTATATCAAAGTTCGCTCAATCGGTCGGCGGATCCACTGTTGTTGGTATGCGCCGACGGGCTGATGTGCTGGCAGCATCGGGTGTGGACATTATCGACTTTGGAGTAGGTGAGCCGGATTTCGACGTTCCTTCCCCGATCAAGGAAGCTGCGATTAGTGCCATCCGGGATAACCGCAGCCACTACGTCGATCCTTGCGGCCTGCTGGAATTGCGTGAACGCATCGCTCAACACGAGTCTGATCAACAAGGCCAAATGGTCGATGCCAATCAAATCGTCGTATCACCGGGCACCCTCGGTGCCCTGTCACTCATTACCCGGGCCGTCCTGAATCCCGGTGACGAAGTGTTGGTCATCGAACCACGATGGGGGCCCTATCGAAACCTTGTCACGTTGACCGGTGCTACTCCGGTTGGCGTACCCATGAGGACGCAGGACGGACGATTCATTGTCGACGTTGAACGCCTCGCGTCGGCAATGACAAAACGCACGCGGGCAATAATTCTCAATTCGCCCTGGAACCCCACCGGTCGGGTTCTGTCGTTGGAGGAACTCGGCGCGGTAGCGGAGCTAGCGGAACACCACAACCTGTGGATTATTTCTGACGAGGTCTACAGCAAAATAGTGTTTAGCGGTGCCGAGCATATTTCAATCGCGTCGTTGGGTGCGAGTGTCGCCAAACGGACGGTGATCGCGACCAGCTTGTCCAAATCGTTTGCGATGACCGGTTGGCGGCTGGGCTACTGCGTCGCACCGCCAGAATTGGCAGCCGTACTCGGCCGTCTTAATCATTACAGCACACGATGCGCTTCGAGCATCGTTCAACACGCGGCAATCGTCGCCCTCAGAGAGGGCGCGCCGTTTATCGATGACATGCGACAAGAGTATTCGCGGCGGCGCGATGTTATTGCTGCCGGGCTGAATGCGATTGAGGGAGTCCTATGTCCGATTCCGGAAGGCGCATTCTATGCATTTCCGCAGATTCCTGACAGTTGGGGTGGCAGTGAAGCACTGGCCAATCATCTGCTCGAAGAATCGGGCCTCGTAGTGACCCCCGGCTCGGCATACGGGAGCAGCAGCCACAATCATATACGTCTTTCTTTTGCCGCGTCGATGCCCGCTATTCAGGAGGGGCTCGTCCGGCTTCAGAACGCGTTACCTGTGCAGAATAATCAGAATCAATAAGAGCAAACACCCGTGAACAAACAAGAAAACAGCTTCATTTCGATCCGACAAATTACGGGTTGCCTGATCGCCCTCATATTCAGCGTTTCGACGCTCGCGAATCATCATGATTCGGACAGTCAGGCACCGAATGCGGATAACGGGCTGGTGCTCGTCGCCGGAGCAACAGGGCGCACGGGTCGGGAGACGGTTAGCGAACTGCTCAGCAAAGGGTTCAGGGTTCGCGCATTTGTTCGGAATCTTGATTCAGCTCGCGAAAAATTACCCGCTACTATTGAATTCGCTGAGGGCGACGTTCGAAATCGCGAGTCGATTGACGCTGCGCTCAACGGCGTAAGTGCCGTCATTTCAACGATAGGCGCTGGCCGCGGCGACCCAAGCAATGGACCGGAATTTGTCGACTATGGCGGTGTCAAAAACCTCGTCGAAGCGGCAGCTGATGCCGGAGCTGCTCAATTCGTTTTGGTGTCGTCCAGGGGTGTGACCCAGATCAAACAACCGTTGAACAAGATGTTCGGCAATATTTTGATCTGGAAATACCTGGGAGAAGAAGCGGTGCGAAATAGCGGTATTGCATACACGGTTATACGCCCCGGCCGACTCACGGACGAGCCGGGTGGCGAGTATGCACTCGATTTTCTTCAGGGAGATGATGATACTGAAAGCCGAATTCCCCGCGCCGATCTTGCGAGAGCCGTGGTCGCAGCTCTAAGCATGCCCGAGGCAAGCAACAAGACGTTTGAACTCGCCGGTCGTGAAAATCCGGCGCCGGCAAGTCTGCGTGATCAGTTCGCAGCATTGGAGGTAGACTAATGGAAAATTTGGAAATCGACCCCGTTACTTACCATGGGCAATGTTGTCGTCTGGCCGAAACATGAATGTCACTGAACGTATTGCCGACCTCGTTACAGCCACACGGTATGAGGACCTGCCGTCAAACGTAATTGATCTGGCCAAGCCGTTAATTCTCGATTCCCTGGCGGTGTCGATTGCGGGAACTCAGTGCACTTTGGGCCAGCTAACGTTGAAAGTGGGCTCCGAGTCGATGCGCGGAGATGATGCCACCGTCATTGGCGGCGACTATAAATCTTCCGTCAGCGCTGCCGCCTACATCAATGGAACACTTGCGCACGCTCTTGATGTGGACGATACAGCGGCCGGTACGGTTGCCCATCCCAGCTCCTCAATAGTCCCTGCACTATTCGCTGTAGCGGAAAAATATCAACTTTCGGGAAAGGCCTTTCTGAATGCCTATATTATTGGCCTCGAGGTGTTCTACCGCATTGCACGTGCTAGCAATGGCCAAATGCGGGGATGGCATCGGACGTCATTGTTTGGCGCTTTGGCGACAGCGACCGCGATTGCGAAATTGCTAAACTTGTCGTCGCAGCAGATTCAAACGGCAATCGGCATCGCAATGTCGTTTACCGGGGGCGTTCAAGTCAATTTCGGAACCATGACAAAGGCTGTTCAAGTCGGCCACGCCAGTCAGAGCGGCGTAATGGCGGCGATGATGGCGATGGAAGGATGTACCGCGCACCAAAATGTACTGGGCGACACCTTAGGATTCGGACATACGTTTTATGCGGACGAGTACGTCACCGACAAAATTACTGCCGAATTTGCCAGTCCGTACAGCATCATCTATCCAGGCATGGCCGTAAAAATTTACCCTTGCTGCGGATTGACGCATTGCCCTGTGGATATCGCGCTTGACCTGGTCGCAACTCATGATATTCAGCCTGATCAGGTTGAAGACATTGTCGTGTACACCGAAGAGTTGGTGCCGTCGGTCCTGATCCATCACGAGCCCAAGACCGGGTATCAAGGTAAATACAGTCTGGAATACGCTGTTGCGGCGGCTATATTCGATCGAAACATCAATTTTGATACGTTTACCGATGACGCAGTCAATCGACCGCAGCTGCAGGCCTTTCTTGGAAAAATTCGCTGCAAAGTTCGTCCCGATTCGGATTGGGAGCCAACCAGGATTCATGCATGGAATCACTGTGCGGAAATCACAATTCGCCTGAACGACGGCACCAAGGTCACCGCAAGCCAACCCTGTGCCAGGGGCTACCCGGACCGCCCGCTGTCGACTGAGGATATCGTCGATAAGTACCAGCAGTTTGCAAGCCCGGTACTGGCGGTAGATGCCATAGATGCGCTCGGCGACAAGACCCTAAAATTGGAAGAACAAGAAAATATTGCCGATGTCATCGGACTAACTCGCGGCTATTCGAAGTAACACTGGACTCGCGCGTCGTTGTTGACGTCCACCTTCCACGAAACGGCAACGTACACCAATAGCGATACCAGAAGCCCGGGGAAAATTTCGTGCACTATGTCGTTCATATCCGTTGCAATCCAGATCAACAATGTCAAAAGGCCGGTAATCATCGACGCTACGACAGAAATTCCGTTACCGCGTCTCCAATGTAGTCCAATGATCAATGCGGGGAAGAAACAGACGGTATAAATACTGCCAGAGAAGATTGTCATTTGAATGACGCCGCCGGGTGGATTCAACGCGATCATTGCGGTTAAGACCGCGACAACGACGACCAAGACACGAGTCAAATTGAGATTGCGTCGTTCCGATAGCTTGGGCAAAGCCATAGAGACCACATCCCGCTCAAGAGTGGAAGCCGCTACCAACAAGACGCTGTCCAGCGACGACATGGCTGCCGCAACCATGGCGAGGACGAGAAACGCAGCGAGATAATCAGAAAACATTGAACTGGCCAGCAGCATGGGCATTATTAGATCGGTGTCAGAAACACTGCTTAGGAACAAGTGGGCGTAGATGCCGATCGGAAGCAGACACAATTGTATGACGACAATGCCAACGACCGATATCCAGATACCCTGACGAATACTCTTTTGATCTCTCAGCGCGAAGAACCGCGAGAGTTGCCGCGGCTCGACCAATAGCTTCATAGAACCGGCCAACAATACGCCAAGAAGCACGGGGAATGGCATTGCTGCGTCCCAAGAGAAAAGTCGCGCTCCGGCCTCACCCAGATCTTGCACGTCCATGATGGCCCCGATACCACCGGCGCTGTAAGTCACCACGCCGAAGACGGTCAATGCACCGACAAGCATCAGAACACCTTGGACGACGTCCGTTCGAACGACAGAGATAAATCCTCCGGACGCAAGACAGCGGTCTGGTAGGGAATCTCGAAAATTACCTCAAACAGGTTGCCTATACCTTTGAAGATCGCCGTCATGTACAAGACACTGCCGAAGACCACAACAATGGCAGCGAATACCCGGGTCACATTGCTATCGAATCGTACCGCGAAAAAATCGGGTAACGTGACGCTATCCCAATGGCCGGTAAACTCGCGTAATCTCGGCGCGATCCATGTCCACGAGATGATCGCAAATGTGAACATGAACGCGACCATCAGCAACCACGGCAATCCGTAGGTATAGCCCTGGCCGGCATTACCTATAAAGCTGTTGGTGCTCGCGTAAGTCGCGTAGAAGGAGATGCCGATGGCAACACCGCCCATGTTTCGGCCACCAACATAGTAGTCAGTTACGGTTTCACTGCTCCGGCTGCCAATCAGGCCGTTATAAAGTAACACCAGCGAATACGCGAGAAACAGCGCCAGCACAAACCAGTGTTCTGCAATCCAACTCACGGCTCACATCCCTGACGATCGCCTATGACCGCGCCGGAGCGAGCGAGCGAGCGAGCGAGGAACAATGCAGTTGATGGGTCATGGAGTCTTACGAGTCACCTTGCCGAAAGCCGGAAGCAGCTGACTCCAGACTTTCGCGATAAGGTTTGAGCCCCATCCAAAAAAGCAGAGCTCCGATCGGACAGGCGATCGCGACCGAAATCGACATTGAATATCCAACCGCCAGGTCGTTCTTAAAAACAACGTCGGTAAAAAACGCGATAAATGTTGGCCCAAGACCAATGCCACACATATTGCTGATGAACAAATAAAGGGCCGTGACCTGAGCGCGCATTTGATTCGGCGTGATCTCCTGCAGGGCGGCAGCCTGGCAGCCAACAGGAAATGCTGCGAAGAAAATGAATGCGTAAAACAAACACATCGAGCCAATCGCGGACGGCATAAACGGCGCCAGGACACCAACAGGGATCAGGCACACCAAAGCCACCATACAAATCCTGACATTCGCATCAGCGTATCCACGAGACCGCAACCAGACGCTGGCAAAACTGCCCAGATTAATGCCCAATGTGCCGAAAACGATGCTGCCCAGCCCGTACCAAAGGCCGACAGTAGCCACATCCCAATCGTACGTCCGCATAAAATAGGTCGGCAACCACGCTGCTATTCCATAGAAAGCAAGACTCTTCGCCGCGACGCCAGCGACAACAAAACCATACGCGCTTCGCCTCTTTGCGATGAACGTTGCCACTTCGTGAACCGGTATTGAATTGCTGGTGCCTGAATGGGCAATCATCCCTTTACGTTCTGGCTCGCGAATCGTCCTCATGACGACGAAAATAACGACGCCGGGAATACTGACAATCAGAAATACGACCTGCCA
>Ga0302135_10001505_pt1 | contig 14060 bp, 13 predicted proteins | sample CBN3_surface_MG_FD_203119 | JGI IMG/M metagenome (GOLD analysis project Ga0302135, IMG submission 203119) | Marine microbial communities from Western Arctic Ocean, Canada - CBN3_32.1 | ecosystem: Environmental > Aquatic > Marine > Oceanic | place: Canada: Western Arctic Ocean | collected...
TTCCTGCCGACGCCGGGTCCTTGGTAGACGCCGATCTCCGCTTGAGACAATCCGCCTTTGCCTGGTTTTCCATGTTCCCACTTCGAGCTAAATCGGTGGATTTCAGGCTCCCCAGGATCGACAATCGCGCTTGCCATAGCCTTGCGTGCCGCCTCCTTGTAGCGAACCAGTTGGTCCGGCCCGATCATCATCATTTCCGCAGTATTATTGAAATGATACGGTTTGTCCGGGTCGATGGGTAGGTCCTTGGTAAGCTCAAGCTCAAAACCTAACAGATCACGCATCGTGTTCTGATACTCAAAATTGGTGAGCCTACGCGTCGTTGTGGCGACCGCGACCTTGTTTGCATTTTTTACGTAGTCATGCAAGCCCGACTCGATCCACTTGACGATGGCGGCCCGATCCGCAGCACTTGGCTGATTCTTTTCTTCCTCCGGCGGCATGTCCTGATGCTCAAGTGCATCGAGAATCAGCTCCCATCGTTCAAGCTCCTGACCTGCAGTCAGGTCACCATCCAGGCTGTGTACGGTGATCTTGCCTTTGCTTTTTTTCGGTCCGTGGCACTTAACACAGTACGTTTTAAAAAATGGTTTGATGTGCGATTCAAAACCGGATTTTCCTGAAGGAATTTCAGCGGCAGATGCCATCCCGGCGAGTGCTACGTAAACAGCAACCCGTGTAACCACGGGCACGATACGGGTGCGGAGTAAATGTAAATTCATAAATAAGTTTGGATTATGCCACTGCTAGAAAATTCCTTTTCTGACCGCGACACCCTTCACTCTCCTCGGAAAAATACAGAAAAATTGAATATTAGAGAACTAAAACCTTAAGGTTCCGGTCGGGTTCGCGTGATGATACACGGTGATGGATGCGTTGGTTGCAGGTTTAAGTCCTGCCGGGCCCACCAGTTATTTTTCCTCCTTTTGGAGCTGCCTTTTGGCAAGGTAGGTTTGGAGGAAGCGGTCAGAGGGGGCTTCGGCCCAGGCGGTTTGCCAGAGGTCACCGAGGTATTGGGTGCCGGTTTTGAGTTGGGTCTCCAGGAAAATTTTTCCGCCGGTGGGGGTTTCTGGGCTGAGCCCTTTTTCTTTGTCTAACTGATAAAGGGGTTCCATTTTTTGGTGTTGGGCGAGGATGAAGTTGAGGGCGAGTTGGAAGTGTCCGCTGGCGAGGTCACGGGCGATGGGACGCACAATGAGTTTGGCAGGGCGAAGGGCACCGGCGAGGGCGGCGCGATCGGGGGACTGGGTTGCCTTGAAGAAGCCGCCGTCGATCCACGAGTGGAATCGTTTGCTGGTGGTGTAGCCTTTAGGGTTGTCGCCTACCCAGCCGTTGAAGTGTTTGGTGGTGTGGAGGGGTTGGGAGGCGTCGCCGACGTAGTGGCTGAGGATGCCCATTCGGTAAATGACGTTGGCGCGGGCGTTGGCTTTTTCTTCTTCGGTTCCCATTTTTTCGAATACTTTGAGGTAGGAAAATGCGCTGACGAGTTTGAGGTAGTTTTCGTTAATGGCCCAGGGGAGAAAGCCGGGGTGGCCTTTGGTGTGGTCGGAGTTGGCTTCGGGGAGTTCGAGCTTGAGGCGGGCGCGGGCGTTGGCCATTTGCTCGACGTAGCGGTAGCGGAAATGGCTGAGGTTGGCGGGCTTGATTTGGTAGGGCGCGAGGTCTTCAAGATCGAAATAATGATCGAGGGTGTTCAGGTGGCGCAGGGCTCGGTCGCGATTGTTGCGCCAGCGATCGGGTTCGCCGCTGAGGAAAAGGATGCGCTCGCGGTTGGCGGGGATGCGCACGAATGCGGGGAAATCTTTGGAGAGCGTGGTGAGCGCAAGGTCATTGATGAGCCGGTGGCGCTCGTAATCCCAAGCGTGGGCGGTGAGGGTAAACAAGAGCGCGGCGGCGGCCGTGAACAAGCTGCGATGGTGCTTCATGCGCCGAGGGTGAGGGCGGATTAGGCGCCGCGCAACCGAAAGCTGTTCACGGTTCAAGCCTTACGGCAGTTTCACAATTTCCAAGTTCAACTTGCCGTTGGCTTCGCGCAACAGGATGGCTTGTTGTTTGCCGTAGGCATCCACTTGCACCGCGCCGTGCAGGGCTTCGATGATTTCCACGCCTTGCGGGTCCTTGGCGATGGTCTTGTTGCGGCGGGTGGCGGTCTTGTTGGTTTTCTCCCCGCTGGCGGTGATGAGCTTCATATCGATGCGCGCGGCCCAGTATTTACTGGGGGTGTATTCGAATAGTTTGTGGAACCGCATCGAGTGGGTGACGAGCCATTGCTTGCCGCCGCTTTTGTAGGTGAACATATCGAGTGGACGATTGCCGGAGCCGAGTTCGAGCACGCTGGTGCCTTTCACTTGGGCGCCATCTTTGAGACGGCTGAGCGGAAATTTTGCGATGGGCGTGCAGGCGAAGGAACCAACGAGGTAAGGCTTGCCGGCTTCCTGCGTGAGGATGAAACTTTGGATGGGTGCTTTGGTTTCCCAACGGCCGTGCGCCACGTGATACGTATCGGTGCTATAAATATTGGCGGTGCTTCCGTGAACCATGGGGGTTGGGATGGAAAAGATTTTACTGCGAAAGGCATCGTTACTTTGGCCGGCGGCCAGAACGCGGTTGCCCGCTAGGCCAATGGCGCTGATGCGCGAGATGCGGAGTTTGTCGGCGAGCTTCACGCGCACCCAATTGAGCTTCGCGGTATCTAACGCAGCAAGTTTGCCAGTGGCATCAATTGTTAGAATCGTGCTGATGCCGTCACTTCGCCGGACGCTGATATAAACGGTGCCCGTTTCGGGATTGGCCTTGAGATCATTGATCGTCACTTTTTCGGCGGTGGTGCCGAGGGCGCCGGCCACTTTGGCGGCGAGATTTGCGATTGGTTTGACAGAGGTAAATGCGCCGGTATGGCGGGTGTCGATAGCGACGAGTGATCCGCCACTTTCGGCAACAATCAACAGCCCGAACTGGCCGGCGAACAAATTGCCTGCGCCGTTAAGTTTGAGCCCTCCGTTTTGTGGGTTCTTTAAGAACGTAGCAGTAGCATTGGGCGGGCCAGGGGAACCTTCGGCAAATAGGTTGACGGCGAGGGTGAGGGCAACGAGGGAGGCGAGAATGCTTTTCATGGGCGAAATCGTACCAGCAGGAACGCGGCTGGCAATGCTGAAATTATTATTTTTGATTTTTGATTTTTGATTGGTAGAAAGCAGTCATTTCAATCTCAAAAACCAGCTTGAAAAGCTCAAGATCTGATTGTTGTTACCAAACCTGAGGTTTCACTTAATGCCGAAAAAACAAGTCTTTTCTGTGTTGTTACCGGATGTTTAGCAGGGTTTTTAAAATGTGGGCGGGCACTTTCACCTTGCGTGATGGCGGTTGGGTGGTAGGTTTCCAAGTGTCTCACGGATGAGGCCGATTGCCATGAAACGCCAGTATAAAGCACTCTTGATTTTGTTGCCCTTTCTTGTGGTGGGCGGTTTTCAACTTTGGCGCGCGACTCAACCGGCGCCGGCCTTGATTTTGGAGGAGGCGGCGACTCGGCCGATCAGCTCCTTGCCGGAACAAAAAATTGCCAAGCGGTTTCGCCATGTGAAGCTGCATCCCGATGCGCTTCAGGATGTGCGTGAAGGGGGCAAAATTATTGAACTGGAATTATTTCCCGGTGAGACAGTTCGGATTCGTTTGGAAGCCTCCGAATACACCAGCGGGAACAGCACGGAAGTGATGGGCGAAGTGGTTGGCGTGCCGCGTAGTTTAGCAGTCTTTGTCACCGTGGGCGATGCGCTGGCGGGGACGGTGGAATTGCCCGATGGTCGGCAGTTTTTAGTTAACTATGCCGGCAAGAATGAGCATTCAGTGGTGGAGCTGGATCCGTTGGCAATGCAAACACCGCATGCGTTGCAGGAACATTTTGCCGCCAAGCCGGTGGAGATCGCCCCCGATGCGGATGCGGCAATCATGCCCGCGTTGCAGTGGGGTGTGACCAATCGAGTGAACGGATTTTCTGCGTTCACACATGTGCTCACCCGCACCAACCCTTGGCCTACTCAAGTATTGCAGGGAACGGTGAACTGGGGCCCGCCGATTATCAGCATTATGATTCTCTACACGCCCGAGGCCAAGAAGCAGAGCACCGGCCTGTTGGGAATTGAGACGCGTGCGCGGTTGAGTGTCGCACAGGTGAATGCAGCATTTCGGCGTAGCGGCATTACAGCCAAGCTGGTGATCGCGCACATCGGGCCAGTTAATTATCGCACCTCTGGCAATCTGGTGACTGATCTCAAGGCGCTCACTTATGGAACCACTATGGATTTGTACAACGTGCATGTGATGCGGCAGCAATATCGCGCGGATCTTGTTTCGCTGTTTGTGGGCGCGAGTCCGGGCGAGTTGTTTCACGGAACCGGCTGGATGATCACGAGTTTCAACCCCGCACCGAGCTACGGAATGACGGTGTTGGAAGGAGTGTACGCGCCCACCTCAGTGTTTGCACATGAGATCGGCCATAACCTCGGTTGCCAACATGCCACTAACGACATCGGCAGCTGGGTCAAGGGCGCCTTCACCAATTCCAACGGCATGCGATTTAATGTCACTGTGAACGGCCAGAATTATCCGATGCGGACCATCATGGCCTACGGTGCGGGTCCGCGTTTGGGGTACTATTCCAATCCCAATATCAATGTTTGGGGCTCGCCCACCGGCAACACCAACTCCGCCAATAACGCCTGGACCATTCAGCAAACTGCTCCGATGGTGGGCAATTACCTCACACAAATAATTCAGGCCAAGAAGTTGACGAACAACGCCCGTTCGCAACAGGCCGTTCCCATCAATCGCGCAACCGTCCGCTGGCCCACTGGCGGGTTTAACGGAAACTAACGGAAACAAACCGCAGTTTCGGTTTTCATTTTCGAATTATTTTCGAATTCCAATGCACCACAGATGTTTGTGCGTGCGCAGAAAAAACTGCCCTTCTGAGGCCGCGAGCGAAGCGTTTGTCAATGTGCCGTCCAACGAATTGATGCCGATCAACTCAAATTTTGGACGAGCCCGAAGGACGATTGTTTCGCCGGATTGATTGGGGATGAAAATTTTATCGCCAGCCAACAACATCGAGCTCCACGATTCCTGCTTCGCGCCACGTCCGCGCACGCGCTCGGAGAACTTCGCTTTCCCGGTTTTCAACTCCAGGCATTCCATGATGCCATTGGTATTGAGAACGTACACGTGACCCTGATGCACCACCCCGGAACCCAGACGGTTTGGGGTTCGTTCAGTGCGCCAGAGAGTATGGGAGCTCATATCATCTTTGCCGCCAATAGGTACGGCCACGGAAGTGCCGAAGAAGCCGCCCATGCCCACGACCACGCCATCGCCCACGATGGGCGAAGAATATATCATGGGATTCAGTCCGCCGCATTTCCAAAGCAACCCTCCGGTTAGCGGCTGAATGCCAGTGAGCGAACCTGGAAAACTCATGATCAATTCCTCGTGCTTCTTGCTTTTGACAATGATTGGAGTGCTGAAACTGCAAATCCATTCCCGGCTTTTATTGCCGCGAAACCCATCCGTGCGCTTGGCGATATTCACGGCGGGGTCGTTAAATTTCCAAACCGTTTTCCCGGTTCGCTTGTCCAGCGCCAGCAGATGCGCTTTGGGATCGGGCCCACGGTAAATGTAAACGAGATTGCCGTGGATGACCGGTGAAGCGGCAGAGCCCCATTCGAAACTAATCTTGCCGAGGTCGCGTTTCCATAATTCTTTTCCGGTGAGGTCGTAGCAAAACACGCCGGCCGAACCATAAACGGCGATGACCCGCTCGCCATCCGTGGCGGGTGATTCGCTGCAATGAGGATTGGTGCGGTGCGATTCCTCGGGTGCGGTGTATTTCACCGCGCGTTGCCACAACAGCTTGCCGTCGAGCCGATCAAAACAAAACAGCGCGCGTTCCTGTTTTGCTTCCAAGGGTTGGGTGACAAAAATCTTTTCGCCCCAAATGATTGGTGTGGAATTGCCGCGTCCGGGCAGTGGAATTTTCCAGGCAATATTTTCTGTGGCACTCCATTTCAACGGAAGATTTTTCTCGTGGCTGATGCCAAGGCCGGTTGCCCCGCGCCACATCGGCCAGTGATCCGCGTGAAGGGTGAAGGCGAGGATCGAAGACACAGCTAAAATAATTCGCATACGCGAAGCATAAGCCTTCGTCCATCAGCCGCAAGCCAAAGGTAAGGCCGGCTTTCCAAGCCGGTCGCAGCACGCCTCACCTTGACGGCTGGCCCGCCATCGGTTCCAATCGCGCCATGGCTGATCTTGCATCCATCGCCGACACGCTCGGCCTCTCAAAATATCAGCGCCACATTTTTTTGTGCGCCGACCAAACCGAAGCCAAGTGCTGCCCCAAGGAAGACGGCTTGGCCTCGTGGGGTTTTTTGAAGAGCCGCCTGAAGGAACTAGGCTTGGCCGGTGCCGAGCCATTGGTGTTTCGCACCAAAGCCAATTGCCTCCGCGTCTGCCAACGCGGCCCTATCGCCATCGTGTATCCCGAAGGCACTTGGTATCATTCGTGCACGCCGGAAGTGCTGGAGCAAATTATTCAGGAACATTTAATCGGCGGCCGTGTGGTGGAAGAGTTTGCTTTTGCGAACGCGAAGGGGATGCACGAGAACAATTAGCGGCGATGACAGCTTTGCACGTAATCGACGATGGGTTGCTCATCATCGCCGGCGGCAAGGGTGATGCGTAGCAGCTCGGCGGGGTGGACGTTTTTCTCACGGAAAAACTGGCGGTCGCCGCCTCAGCCGTACATGAGGTCGGCGGGCAAATTTCCAGCGAGCTTGGCGCGGGCTTTGGTGATGAGGCGCGGGAGCCACGCGATGCCTTCGACTTCGGCTGACTTGGTGGGGAATTCATCAAGGCCCATTCGGTGTTCGGCGGGTTTGCGGTTGAGGGTGTTTTTGAAATGGTCGAGTCGCACGGATTGTAGTTCCTCGACATGCTCATAAACCACATCGCCCCATCGCACGTAGTCATCGCAGAAATCGAACATCTCCAAAGCGCTGCAGCCGATGGATTCGAGGAAGGTAACCTCATCTTTCTCGAACATTGTTTCGGGGCTTTGCTGTCCCGCCTCGTAGCGTTTCACGCCGGTGAAAAACAGTTTATGGAATTGTTGTCGCCAGTTTTCGTTCATGTCTAGTTTCGCAACTCCACTTCAGCCATAAGTTTGTCGGTGGCGGTGTAGGCCTCGGCCACCCATTCGACGATCTTGGCGGGATCGGGCGCGTACTCCAGTTCGAGGCTGATGGCGCCGTCAAAACCCAAATCCTTGATCGCTTGCAAATAGGGCACGAAGGGAACCACACCGCGGCCGGGCGGGAGATCGCCGTGTACTTCGCCATCGCAATCGGAAATGTGAACGTGCCCCGCGCGGCCTTTGAGGGCGGCGAGGCTTTCGGGCGGGCTGTCGCTCAGCACCATGTGACTGATGTCGATATTTGCTTTCACGGCGGGGCGATCCACGTCGGTCAGGAAACGATCCATCTCGCCGATGGTGTTGATGAGTGAAAGGTCAAAGGGTTCGAGCTCGATGACAATCTCGAGGTCGCGTTCCGCCGCATAATCGCCGAGCGTTTGGCAGTGTTCGACGGCCCAATTCCATTGGTCGGCGGGCGGGATCACTTCCTTTTGCCAAATGTATTCGCCGATCACGAGCAGGTAATTCTTCGCGCCGAGCGTTACGGCCATATCGAGGTAGCGTTTGCAGCGCTCGACATGAAATTTTTGCACGCTCGGATTAAAATCAATGAGCCCCACGCTCACCCCTACTACGCTGATGATCGGCAGCTGCAGTTCATCGCAGGTTTGTTTGACCATCGTGATGCGGTCGCCGGCGTTGTCGTCGAGCGGATCCTGAAAAATATCCACGCAGTCGAAGCCAAGTTCCTTGGTCCTGTGCAACCCGTCGACCAAGCCGACGCCGTGTTGCTCCCAAGCTGAGTTTATCATGCCGAGTTTCATAAATTATCCTTTTGTAATTTCGTCAAGCGAAACAGCGCGGTGTTCGCGCGCACTCAAATAAGCTGCTTCAACCAATGCCATCGTGTCCAAATTATCGCGCCCATCGATGGCGGGTGGGTCGCCGGTTTCCAGTGCGATGAGTAATTGTGCCATGGTGCCGATAAAGGCGTCGGGGAACCAGCTTTCCTCCCAAGTGGGCGTGTGAAAATTTTCATCACCTTTAGTGGCGTAGCGAATGGTGGAGGGCGTGGTGTACGGATCTTGGCACCAGCCGATGTCGCCGATGGCGAGGCCGTCGAGGCCTTCGATGCGCCATTGGATGCCGATGTCTGCGGGGGCACCTTCGCGGGCGGGGCCGGTCCAAGTGTCGTCGATGGCGATGACGCGCAGGCCATTTTTATATTCGAGGATGTAGCTGGCGATGCCGTCGGTGTGTGGGAAATCGGTGCGCGGGTCCGTTCGCGTGCTGCAGTAGATGCGCTCGGGATTGCCGAACCAATATCGAAAGGTGTCGATATGGTGAATGGACATGATCCGTAGCGTGACCCAACCCTGTTCTTTTATCCACGGTTTCCAATGAGGAATGCCGCGCATGTCGAGCGTGGCCAGCACGGGTTCGCCGATCGTGCCGTTGTCCAAAAGCGTTTTGGCGGCGCGCACGGATTGGTCGTACCGCATATTTTGGTTCACAGCCAATACAATGCCGGCTGCTTCGCAGGCTTCCACTGCAGCGACGGCTTCGGCGTAGTTGGTGCCCAGCGGTTTTTGCGCGAGGATACCTTTGGCGGTGCCGCGCGCGCAGGCGGCTTTGATGGTCTCGAGTTGTTTGTGCGGCGGCACGGCGAGGTCCAGCACTTCGATGGATTCGTCATCGAGCAGTTGTTCAATGGAATCGTAAACGGTGGCGATGTGGTGTTGCGCGGCGCATTTGGCGGCGTTTTCCTTTGTGCGACTGGCGATGGCGACGGGATTGAAACCGGCTTTGGTGTAGGCTTTGAGGTGGCAGTCGCTCATAATGAAGCCGCTGCCAACACAGCCAATGCGCCAGTCTTTGCGCTCAGGGAGAGGGGAATGGATGTTGAGATTCATGCGTCGGATTTTTCGCCCGAACCGGTGGTAGCATCTTCAGCAGGGTTCCAGAAATCCGCGCTCTTTTCAAAAAGTTTGCTGCCCATTTCTTTGATGGCGGTGTCGGGTAGTTTCTCGATGGGGCTGTAAAAAGGATGATGAGATTCTTTGTAGGGATTGTTGTGCTTGGTGTTGTAGCAGCAAATGAGCGACCAGCGCGGGTGCTCGGAGGTGTTTTGATCGGAGCGATGGAGGAGGTTGCTGTGGAAAAAAAGCGTGTCGCCGGGGGCGAGTTCGACGTGCACCGTTTCCATCACCTTTGCGGCTTCGTCCACGCGCTCGGGATCCGCGCCGGTTTGGTCACCATATTCCCCGTGTTCAATGCGGCCTAATTTGTGAGAGCCTTTCAATACTTGCAGGCAGCCGTTCGCGCGAGTGTTGGGATCGACGGCGATAAAGGCCGAGCCCATATCGGGCCAAAGGCAGCCGTTTTGGTACCAGTAGCCGTAGTCTTGATGCCAGCTCCACGCGCCGCCGGTGCGCGGTTGTTTGATGCTCATCTTGCTGTGGTAAAAATATACCTCATCGCCGAGCAGCGCTTCCATGGTGTTGACGATGCGCTCACTGCGAGCGATGGAACCCCAGAGATCTTCGCCGGCAGAATTCCATAGCACGAGTTGCGCCTTGCCGCCTTCGCCGTCCTTGAGGTCGTAGGCGTTGTCCTTGAAAGATTGATCAGCATGCGCGGCGGCGCGGAGGATATCCGCCTCATCGGAATCAAACAGGTCGCGCACAATGAGGTAGCCATCTTCTTGAAAGGAAGAAACATGTTCTTCGGAAATGGTGGACATGTGGGTGACGATGCCGAGCGCGCGTGGGGATGTCAACCGTCCGTGCCGCCCGCCCAATCGGGGCGTTGTTGGAGGTGGTAAAGACGCTCACCGGCTTTGCGTTCGAGAAAAACGCCTTCGTCTTCGCGGTTGGCGTAGTCTTCGATGTTGATGGTGCGGTGGTCGACGTAGCCGAGATTGATTTGTTTACACATCGCCTCGGGAATGCCGGTGGCGAGCGTGACGGTGACGCGCGGTTGTTCATTACCTTTTTCGTCCACCGCGCCAATGCCTTTCACGTGGCCGGAGTGGGCGAGCAATCCCCACGGGAAATCCTTGAAGCGTTCCCAATGATGCTGGAGATACGCGGAGCAGTGGTATCCAATTTGCCTCATTGTATCGCCATGGGAAAAACTGACCTCTGAAATGTGCGGCGCGTAAATGATCAGCTCGCCGCCATCGGCGAGGATGGGTTCGAGTTTGTACATACATTTGCCGCCGACCCAAAGGTCATCGTACATCGGCGGCGCGCAGGAAAGAATGGTGTGAAAGGGGCGCTCTTTGTACGTGATGTGCTCGGTGGCGGAAAGATCGCTGGCGGCATCCCACGCGCTTTCAGGCGTGCCAAAGAAAAGTCCGGCGAGTGATTTGTCCGGACGCACGACCATACAAAAGCAGGACTTTTCGATGTCCACCATCGCCCCGGCGTGATCGACAATTTTGCGTACGGGCGTCCATTTGCTGCCGATGATCATCGGATTGGTGACCACCGCGCCGAGCCAATGGAAAAAATTCAACACCTCCGGTCCGCTGATGCCGGGGAAAAGATATTTGTTGCCGCCGGAAAAGCCGACCACCTCGTGTGGAAACACCGGCCCGAGAATCATCACTTGATCGTACTGGTAGATCTTGTGGTTAATTTCCACCGGCACGTCCATTTCAAAACGTCCGCCGGAAAGCTCGCCGATGGTGCTCGCGGGAATGACGCCGAGGTTGCGCATCGCATCGGGGTTGTCCCACTCGTGATTGTGAAACGCGACGTCCGCGTATTTGCCGCGGCGCTCGTCGAGCGTGATTTCCAGCCGCTCGCAAATGGCCTCCTCGCTCATCGCGTGATGAGTGCCGAGCGCGATCATCACATCGAGCTTCGCCGCGCTTCCACCAATTTGTTCGTAAATGGCTTTGAACAGTTGGCCGATGGGAGCCGTGCGCGTGGCATCGGGGACGATGAGTAAAACTTTTTTGCCAGCGTATTTTGCCGCAGGCAGCGATTGCGCGACAACTTCGTTAACCTGTGATTCGGTCAATGAAGTTTCAGTTTCGGCAATTTTGGAAATGGAGTTCATTTGGGTAGGGACGCGCTGTGCGCGTCCCGGACACGCACAGCGTGTCCCTACCGGGGCTAAATCGTTTGCGAAAGAAATCCGCCGTCCACCACGATGTCCGAACCCGTCACAAAGCTCGCCGCTTTTTCGCTGGCGAGGTAGACGGCTGCGCCGCCAAGTTCGCTCGCATCGCCGAAGCGGCCCATGGCGGTGTGGCCAAAGATGGCTTCGCCGCGTTCGCTGGGCGTGCCGTCATCTTTAAGTAACAGCTTCTTGTTTTGCTCCGCTGGGAAAAATCCTGGCGTGATGCTGTTCACGCGCACGCCTTTCATCGCCCATTCGCGGGCGAGGAATCGAGTGGCGCTGAGCACGGCGGCTTTGGAGGCGGAATAGGCGATCACTTTGGAAAGCGGCAAATGCGAGGTGACGCTGGCGATGTTGATGATGCTGCCCTTGCCGCGCTCGCACATTGCGGGGCCGAATTCCTGGCACGGGAGGAGAAAGCCGCCCACAAGGTTGAGGTCAAACACCTTCGCCCACGCGGGTTGGGGGATTTTTTCAAAGGGCATCTCGGGCGTGACGGTGGCATCGGGGTGATTGCCGCCGGCGGCGTTTAGCAAAATGGTGGGCGCGCCGAGGGCTTCGGTTACGGCTTCGTGGCAGCTTTTGAGGCTGGCGGGATCCATCGCGTCGCAGGCGAAAAACTGCGCGGTGCCGCCGACGTCGGTGATTTCTTTCACACGTGCTTCGCCGCGTTCGGCACTGCGACCGGCCACGGCGATTTTGGCGCCGGCCTCGGCCATGGCTTGGGCGCACGCACCACCGAGGGCACCGGTGGCGCCGATGACTACGGCGACTTCATTATTTAGATCAAATAGACTCATGAACCGGCGAGCATGCGCGAAGGGTTTCGCGCGGAAAAGAAAATAACGATTGGCGAAGGCGGGCGCGCCCGTTAGGTTCGCGCCGATGAGCGATTTACCGCAACCGCAAGTGGTCATTACCCACGAGAGCGACTTGGATGGATTTGTGTCCGGCCACCTTCTGCAACGTTTGGCGAACCATTTGTTCGACCAACAAACGCTGTTGCAAGCGTGGAATTACACCAACTTTGAACGCCGTCCTCTGCGCGAAAACTGCGCGTGGGTGTGTGATCTTAATTTTTCAAAACGGATGGACCGCGACAATTGGTTGATTGTCGATCACCACCAAACCGACGTGGATCCGCAACGCGCGCGGCTGATTCTCGATCACTCCAAGTCCGCGAGTTTGCTGTGCTACGAGCTTTGCAAAGAGCACGGGCTTGGCAATGAGAAGCTCGATCGGCTCGTGCATTTTACCAACGTGGGCGATTTGTATCTCACCGATGACCCGCACTTCACGGAGTCCATTGATTACGGCAGCCTCATTAAACAGTATATGTTTTGGAATATCGCCAAGCTCATCGAGGGCGATTTGGAGTCGTTGGTGGATCATCCGCTCATCGAAGTCATCGCCACGCGGCGGCGGATTGAAAATCCAATTGGCTACGAATACGCCAAGGCGCACATCACGCCGTTGTCGGATACGGTGGCGATGATCGAGTCGCCCATTGGCGATACCAACGCGGTGGTGCATCAAATGCTGACCGAAGAAATTACGCCGCAGCCGGTGATTCTCACGGCAGTGACGCGCAATCGTTCAGTGAGCGTGAGCTTGCGCAGTCGCAATGGCGAGGCATTGCCGGTGGCCAAACTGCTGCAGGGCGGCGGCCACCCCAATGCGTGCGGTGCCACGCTGCCGCAAACCGTGCAGCGCATTCCCGATGCGGTGGATTACTTGAAGAAAACGCTGAACCCGAAGCCGGGTGGGGACGGGCTTGGAAATTTGGGGGATGCGTTGGAGGGGTTGAAGGTGTGATGGTAGGGACGCGCTGTGCGCGTCCACGGACACGCGCAGCGTGTCCCTACCGGGCTTCGAGCCAATCTTTCAATTTCCGTAACGCATCAGCCCGGTGGCTGTTTTGGCTTTTTGTTGGCTCGCCGAGTTCGCCGAAGGTTTGGTCGTGGCCTTCGGGTTGGAAGAGGGGATCGTAGCCAAAGCCATTTTCGCCACGGGGTTCTTTAGTGATTTGTCCTTCGCATACGCCGTGGAAAATTTCCGGCTTTCCGTATTGGCCCGCGCGGGCCAGCGCGAGGACGCAGCGGAAGCGCGCGGCGCGGTGGTGTTTCCGTTGGCCGGAAAGTTCGTGCAATAGCTTGGCGTTGTTTTGTTCGTCGGGGGTGTTTCCCGCGTGTGAATCAGTGGCGGCGTAGCGAGCACTGCGCACGCCGGGCGCGCCATCGAGCGCATCCACTTCGAGGCCGGAATCATCGGCGAGCACCCAGCCTTCATGCCAGTCTTCGTTTTGCTTGAGCCAGTTGACGAGTGAAAGCGCCTTGAGCGCGGCGTTGCCGGCGAGGGTGCGGGCGGTTTCCTCCACCTCGGGGGCATCGGGAAAATCAGCCAACGTGCGGCAGGCGAAATCTGGCCCGAGTAGGGCCTGGATTTCTTCTGCCTTGTGCGCGTTGCCGGTGGCGATGACCACGGGAGTGGCCACTAGGATTTGCCAATGCCGCTGAGCAGATCTTTGATGCCGCCGAGTGAGCCAATGATGCCGGTGGCCTCGTAAGGCACGTAGACGACTTTGTTGTCCTTGCCGGAGGTCATTTCCTTGAGGGATTCCAGATAGCGGACGGCAATAAGATATTGCGAGGGATCGCCCTTGGTGCCGGCAAGGCCTTGGGTGAGTAGTGCGATGGCTTCTTTTTCCGCGTCGGCCACTTTGATGCGAGCCTCGGCTTCACCTTCG
>Ga0302135_10001508_pt1 | contig 14032 bp, 17 predicted proteins | sample CBN3_surface_MG_FD_203119 | JGI IMG/M metagenome (GOLD analysis project Ga0302135, IMG submission 203119) | Marine microbial communities from Western Arctic Ocean, Canada - CBN3_32.1 | ecosystem: Environmental > Aquatic > Marine > Oceanic | place: Canada: Western Arctic Ocean | collected...
TCCAAATTGGCAAACAGGTTGCCCAGACGATGGTCGAGCTTTTTGCCGATCTACCGCCTGACCACGAGTTCTTTGAGCAATTCAGTTTTATTAGTTCTGATGAACTTCCTGAGTTTCAGGTAATTTTGGCGCGCGCAGCGCGCGGTGACGAAACGATTGAAGAAGAAGACCGTAAGCAGATCATGTCGCTGCCGTTTAAACTCACGCCCGCACGCCACCGCCTTGGACTTATCGACGGGGAACTGCAGCAGCGCCTCTTGGAGGCTCGTCGTGTGTTTGCGGCTGACTTGCCCGATGATTTGCGTGGAACAGTGGCGTTTTTCAATGCCGATGAGTACAACGCCGCTGCGACGCTGCAGGATAATATTTTGTTTGGAAAACTTGCATATGGACAAGCGCAGGCGGCGAGTACGGTCGGCACTCTGATTTCTGAAGTTGTCGAGAGTTTGGATTTACACAAGACGGTTGTGGCTGTGGGCCTCGATTTTCAGGCAGGCATTGCTGGTGCACGATTATCAATGGCACAGCGCCAAAAACTTGCATTAGCACGAGCTCTGCTTAAGCGCTCAGATTTGTTGATAGTTAATGAGGCGACCGCACCGCTTGATTCTTCGAGCCAAGCCAAAATTCTTGAAACCGTTTTACGGACCAATGAGGGCCGCGGTGTTGTCTGGGTTCTCAACCGCATCCATGATGCGCAAAAATTTCATCATGTCATCGTCATGAGGGAAGGGCGTATTGTAGAGCAAGGCAGTTACGACGAATTGATAAATAATGGCGGTGTGTTTTGCGACCTCTTGGAGGCCGCGTGATTCCAATCGAGGGACTACGTCGATGAGCCTGCAAGAAGAGGTCGATCTGCTGAGACGAATTCCGGTTTTCGCAAAGATTGAACCTTCGAAGCTAAAGCTATTGGCGTTTACAAGCGAGCGCCTAAAATATGCAGCGAATGATCTCATATTTAAACAAGGCGACCCCGGAGATGCGGCGTACATAATAATTCGTGGCACCGCTGACGTGATTCTTGAAACGCCTAAGGGTCCGATGATTGTCGCGACGCTAAAAGACAATGACTTTGTGGGTGAAATTTCGATTCTATGCGACGTGCCACGTACGGCCACGATTCAGGCAAAAACGGAACTGGAGGCACTTTGTATTTCAAAAGACCTGTTCTTCCGCTTGGTACGGGAGTTCCCGGAGATGGCGGTTGAAATCATGCACGTTCTTGCCAGCCGGTTGGAGCTCACAACGTCACGGCTGCGCGAGGCGGTTAGTGTTACACTTGAGTAGGCGGCTAAAAGTACGCGTTGCCGGAGATGCCCCGGCATCTTTTTCGCAAAAGGTCGCCAGTTTGGTCGTCGACAAGCTGCAATATAGAGATTTGCACCGTGTCGGCACACTTCATGTGGGAATGGTTATTGAGCCGATTAGATAGCGTAATCCGGCGACTGAAGGCGCAGCGCAGTTGCCTCAATGCCGCTGCGGCGATGATTAGTGCACGTCAAGGCATTGTTCTGGAGCTTGGCCTAGGAAATGGTCGGACGTTCGATCACCTTCGCTCTAGACTTCCTGATCATGAAATATTCGTGTTTGATCGGCAGGTTGCCGCTCATCCTGATTCGACACCTGATGCAGACCATCTGATTCTTGGTGATTTGAAATTAACACTCCACGAATTGCAGCTCCGCTTTCGGAACTCCGTCGTGCTCGTCCATAGCGACGTTGGGACCGGAGACGCTGCCAGCAATGCGATTTTAGCTGAGTTCGTGGGTGCTGCCCTGGTACCGATGCTGGCTCCGAACGCGGTTGTTGTCAGCGATCAGGCGATCAAAATTTTGGGTGCAGCTGCTATTGAATTGCCCAGGGATGTTCAGTTGGGACGTTATTTTATGGTGCAAATGAGAAGCGAAGACCATGAAGGACAGGGATAGACCGCTAGACCTGGACCGGCTCGAGCGTATGATCGAGCGGCTGGTAACCCAGAGGGCGTGCCTAGATTTTGCTGCAAGTTCCATTGCCAACGTTTCTGGCGTTGTTCTTGAAGTTGGGTTGGGTAAAGGCCGAACCTTCGATCACTTGCGCAGACTGTTTTCAAAGCGCGAATTTTTTGCATTTGATCGAGAAGTGCACGCGCCCGCAGATGCCGTACCCGACGAACAGCATTTGTTTCTCGGTGATTTTCGCCAAACGCTTGAGGCGGCGGTCTATCGTTTAGGTTGTAGCGCCGCCCTAATTCATGCGGACATTGGTAGTGAAGACAAAGCGCGTGACAGAGCGCTCGCCTTGGCGATCACACCGTTCATCGTGCAATTGGCGCAGCCCGGTGGGTATGTTTTGTCTGACCGCGCGCTGGTAGCAAAAGAGTTGGTTCCACAGTCGCTTCCGCAAACTGTCGGAAACTTTCCATACTTTATCTATCGTGTGGATAACGCACCGACCGAAGGTCGACGGGCAGAGTAATTGAGGGTCCAGGGTTGCACCCAGTTGCTAAAGTTGGGCGTCGTCGATTTCCTTAGTCGTCTAGCTCGAGCAGAATTGGCGCATGGTCTGAGGGCTTCTCCCATCCACGAGCCTCACGGAGAATTTCACAACGTGTAAGCCGCGGCAGAAGTGTCTGTGTTGTCCAAATATGATCAAGTCGCCGGCCCTTGTTAGACTCCGACCAATCGCGCGCCCTATAGCTCCACCAGCTATACAGATCTTCGGGTGCTGGAACAAAATGACGTGAAGTGTCGAGCCAGTTCAACGTGGATTGAACCTTTGCAAGTGCCTTTACCTCGATTGGCGTGTGGCTAACCACCTTCAACAACTGCTTATGAGACCAAACGTCATTTTCCAGTGGCGCAATATTCAGGTCACCCATGAGAATCATCGGTTGCTCGGCAGTTCGGTTCTCTGAAAACCACTCCGCCATCTCAGCGAGGAATTGAAGCTTGTGGGCAAACTTGTCGTTTGTCTTTGGATTGGGCTCGTCGCCACCGGCGGGTACATAAAAGTTGTGGAGTTCCACTCCGTCTGTGAGACGGACGTATATGTGGCGACAATCGCTGCGTCCGCACCAATCGGGTGTCACCGCGTTCTCGAGCGGAAGGCGTGAGAGAACAGCCACGCCGTTATAACCCTTCATGCCATGGGCAATGATGTGGCTGTAGCCCATCGTAGCAATTTCATCGCGTGGGAACAGGTCGTCTACAACCTTGGTTTCCTGCAGACAAATAATGTCTGGCGCCGCTTCCTCGGTGATCTGCTGTAGCAGATGGAGCCGCGCGCGAACCGAGTTTATGTTCCAAGTGACGATACGTATCATGAATTTCTCATACGCTCGCGTTTTGCTTTTCAGGGTGAGGTGTTAGCCGCTGCATTATGCGGTGTTTGGGACGCGGGTTTTGCGCTTTTTCTCAGTCCCGGCACGCGCATTGTTTCGCGCGCGCGCTGCATCTCCGAAGTCGTTGAACATCGCCCGGCTCAACGGCCACTGTATGGATGCTGGGTGCTCTGGATGCCATTGCACGCCCAACGCAAATGCTTTTGCGCCCCTTACACTTACCGCCTCAATGACGCCATCGTCACTCACTGCTTCGACAATGAGGGACTCCGATGGTTTATCAATCGCCTGGGCGTGCAGAGAATTTACCATGACCTCCGATGCACCGGACGTCAGCTCCATTAGATAGCCGCCCTGGCTGACGGAAATTGGATGGCGTTCTTCGTAACGCTGATCCGGCGGCAATTCGCGCCGCATACGATGATCGTTTTTGCCGGGAAGTTCATGGACGTTTTGATGCAAGGTACCACCCAACGCCACGTTGAGCTCCTGTGTTCCCCGGCAAACTGCGAACAACGGCACGCCGTGCTCGATGGATTTTCTGATCAGTGGCAGAGAGCATGAATCGCGCATAGGGTCGTGAGCTGTTCCTTCACGGCTTGGGTCGCCGCCATAGTTGTGAGGTTCAACATTTGAGGGTGCGCCAGTCAGGAAAAGACCGTCCAGCCGATCGAGAAAGTCATCAACGTCGTAGAGATCAGTGAGTGCTGGAATTATGATCGGAATACACTTGGCACCGTTGATTACAGCGGCGATGTATTTGTCGCCCGCACGATGAAAGGTCCAATTGTTGTTGCCGTCATCCGTATTGGCGGGGATGCCAACCAGCGGCAGGGAAGAGTTTTTCATAAACTTACGGCTATCACGGCTTCGTAGGGCTGACAAGTTTACAAAGGAGTTTCGCGCTAACCTTCTTGTTCCCTGTCGGCCCATTCCGGTGGCGCGATAAACCTGAACAATTCGGGGTCCAGGGCAAGACCAAACTTGGGGCTGTCGATTGTGACTCGCGTGTCCTGCCGCTGTGGATCAGTAATCGACCAACTTTTCAGCTGGAGTGGGTGGTCGCTAAGCGCAAATGTGACGGAGCCACTTTCCGGCTCGTCTGATTTGACAAAGCTGACTCTCATTGTCCCCGGCCCCCGCTCGAATCGCGTAATCGATACGCCATCCGTCAACGAAATTGGATCGCGGACTAGAAACCAGGCAAGGGTCTGCCTCAGTGGGATGTGTGATACCTGCTGCAGCTCTCGATCTATGTAGATAAACCAGACGCCGTTGGCCACAATCAGATAGGAATCCGGTGGATCGTAGTCAAACCGGAGCGATCCTGGCCGTTGAATGTGGAGTGTACCCTGAGCCGACGAGCCATCAGGATTAATTTGTGTAAACCTCGCTTGCATCGTCTTGATGCCGTTCAGATAGTCTTCTATTCGCCGGACGTCGGCGGACTCTTCCGGCGTAAGGTTCCAGAGAATCTGGGCATTTGCATCCGAAACTGAAGGGACGATAGCAAGCACTATCGCAACGCCCGCGATTATGCACACCAAGCATGCGCGCCTCAGCGCATCGGGCAGGTCAATCACCCAAACCCGTAGCCAATACCTCCCGCTTTCCGACATGATTAGCCTCACTGATAAGGCCCTCTTTTTCCATTTGTTCGATGATCCGGGCTGCTCTGTTGTAACCAATCTGCAGATGGCGCTGAATGAAGCTTGTCGATGCTTTGCGCTCTTGGGCAACAAGTGCGACAGCGCGGTCATACAGCTCATCACCAGTGCTTTCTGCGAGTGCGAATCCATCAGCCTCTTCTTCTGCCGTAATTGCTTCAATATAGACCGGATCACCCTGCGTCTTAAGAAATTTTACGACGGATTCGACGTCTTCATCGCTAACAAACGGCCCATGTACGCGCGTGATCCGGCCACCGCCGGCCATATAGAGCATGTCGCCTTGTCCAAGGAGCTGCTCTGCGCCTTGTTCGCCAAGTATCGTCCGACTGTCTATCTTGGACGTGACTTGAAACCCTATACGCGTGGGGAAATTTGCCTTAATGGTCCCGGTTACGACGTCAACAGATGGTCGCTGGGTTGCCATGATTATATGAATGCCGGCCGCGCGCGCCATTTGTGAAAGGCGCTGGATTGCAGATTCTATGTCTTTACCTGCGACCAACATGAGGTCCGCTATTTCGTCGACAACGACGACGATATACGGCAAACGCTCGGCCTCCAGCGGCTCATTTTCAAAGATCGGCCGTCCGGTTTCAGAATCAAATCCGGTCTGAACCTTGCGTACCAGTATCTCGCCCTTCGATTTCGCCTGGACGACGCGTTTGTTGTACCCCTCGATGTGTCGAACGCCGAGCTTTGACATGGCGCGGTATCGCTGCTCCATTTCCCGCACTGTCCATTTCAAGGCCACGATCGCCTTCCTCGGCTCAGTAACAACTGGAGTGATCAAATGTGGAATATCGTCGTAAACCGCGAGTTCCAACATTTTGGGATCGATCATTATGAATTTGCATTCCTCAGGCGACATCCTGAAGAGCAGCGACAACACCATCGCGTTCAGTCCGACCGATTTGCCGGATCCAGTTGTTCCAGCAACGAGAAGGTGTGGCATGCGCTCAAGGTCGGCAATCACCGGCGCGCCGCCAATGTCCTTACCCAAAACCAGAGGTAGTTTCGCACTCGACTTTTCGTAGGATTGGCTGTCCAGAAGCTCACGCAAATACACCGTCTCGCGATCGATGTTTGGTAGCTCAATGCCAATCACATTGCGTCCAGGAATAACGGCGATACGGACTGATATGGCGCTCATTGACCGCGCAATATCATCCGAAAGCCCGATCACACGGCTTGTCTTCGTGCCCGGTGCTGGCACAAGTTCATAAAGAGTTACAACAGGTCCTGGACGGACTTTAATGATTTCACCCTGGACACCAAAGTCATCGAGTACTTGCTCAAGAAGCCGCGCATTCTGCTGGAGGCCTTCCTCGTTCACATCCGTGCTTTGGCGTTCGTTTGCGGGCAGTTCGTCCAGAAGATCAAGCTGAGGAAATTGGTAGTCTTCTTCTGCCGTGCCGAGATCGAATGCGCGTTGCCGCGCCGCAATCGACTTCTTGCTTGGTTTCATTTTTGGTTGCTTTGGTTCGACTAAGTCGCTTGGAGTGGCAGGGGACGGGGCTACCGCGGTGCCTTTTGATCGTTGGGCCGGCTTCGGTCCAAGTGACGGTTCGACCCGACCACCAATTTCACCTAAGCGTCGCGCGGCGGCTGTTGCTGCCTGCCCCAGACCGCGACCGGCATAGTGTGTCCGTGTCGCAGAGCGCCATACGGCTAGTGCGAGCGATATAATGCGCCAGCCAAAGGCTCGCCACTCGGCCCAGGTAAATGCAAGTACGTAGAGGGTCAATGTCAGAGTTAATACGCTGGACACAACTGCAATCCAGCGCGGGTCGGGCCACAGTCCAATGCCGACAATCAAATCTGCTGTTCCGGCAAAAATCAAGCGACCAGCGAATCCGCCAAGTCCAGCCTCTATCGGCCATACGAGTCTCGTCCAAACGAATCCAAGTGCTGTAAGAGCAAGAGTGCACAACAACACATCGACCGGCAGCAACGCCAACCTTAACCAAAATTTGTTCAAACCGTGAGCAGTGAGAAACCGCCAGCCCCAGGCTGCCATCACTGCGGTGGCAAGCAATGTCGAAAGCCCCAAAGACTGCAGCAGCAAATCGCTTGTGATTGCCCCGGTGTGCGAGAGTAAGTTCAATGGGGCGTTGCCTGACGCTGTGTTAAGCGAAGGATCAGATGGGTTGTAGGTCGCAAGTGCTGCGAACAAGGCGATTGCAAGGGCCATCAGCACGACGCCGCCTGACTCTATCGCGCGCCGCCGCAGAAATGGCCCGACACCAGTCGGTAAGAACGTGTTTTTATCAGTCGTTGCCATGCACCTAGCCCAATGCCTGTGCAATTCTCTTGAGCGCGTCTTCGGTAGTTGCTTCGTCATCCACCAATGCCACGCGAATATAGCGTTTACCCGGGTTAGCGCTGTTTACGCCATCGGGCTGCGCCATAAACGCACCTGGAAGTGTCTTCACTGCTGCTTCGCGCCAAAGGCGTTGCGCGAATTCTTTACCGTCACCGACGTCGAGCCAGAGATAGAATCCGCCGGGCGGTTTATGAAAATTAGTGTGGTTGCCAAGAATGCGTTCAGCCAAGTCAAACAGGTTCGCATAGTGTTGGCGGTTCGCCGCTACATGTGTTTCATCTCGCCAAAGAGCTGCTGATGCTGCTTGAATGGGGCCGGGCACTTGCGGTCCACCGAGATTGCGAAGAAGCGCAAGGGACGCAATCAAGTCTGGATCTCCTGCGACGAACCCGGAACGTAATCCCGGCGCGCTCGAACGTTTGGACAAAGAGTGGAAGGCGAGAACGTTTTTTGGTGACCCGCCTATCGCAGCACAGGCTTCAAGTGCACCGGCAGGCGCCGCGCCGCGATATATCTCTGAATAGCATTCGTCTACGGCCAGCAGGAAGTCATGTTGGCGGGCGAGAACGGTCAAGTCCTTGAGGTAATCAAGCGAGGCAACAGCGCCCTGCGGATTGCCAGGTGTGCAAATGTAGGCAAGTGCAACGCGTCCAAGAATATCAGAGCTGAGGCTCTTAAAATCCGGGAGAAATCCTGTTTCCGCTGTCGCTGCAACGGGAACTGGCTCGGCTCCGGCCATGACGGCCGCCGCATAGTAAACGTGATACATCGGGTTTGGCATGAGCGCAACTGGACGCTGTCTGTCAGGCCATTGCTCAGGGTCCGGTGTTGCCAGCTGAGCTGCCATATATAGCGCTTCACGCGATCCCGATACCGGGAGAATATTGCGGTCCGCATCGATGTAACCATGCGGCAGGTCATAACGCCGGTTTAGCCATTCCGTTGAGGCCTCACGAAAATCGCCTGTCCCTCGAATCGATGGGTATTTTGACCAAAGGTCATTTTGTTCGGCGATGACACGAGACACGATCTGTGGCGTCGGTAACCTCGGCTCGCCGATTTGCATAAGTAGCGGCTTGAAGCCGGGCGCGGGTTCGATTCCCTTCAACAGTGCATTAAGGCGTGTGAAAGGGCTCTCGGCGATTCTTGCAAGGCGGGCATTATCCATGATTTCGCAGATCGGCCTGTTGTGCGTCCTTTCGCCGAATGTATTTGCAGAGCGCGAAGTTGCAGCAAGTACAAAACGGAAACCTGTACTCGTGAATAATAACGATTGCACAGGCGCAACTCAAGAAAATCGACGCTATCACCGCAAAATATTGCGGTTGATCTAGAAACCATACTAGAAATTGTGCATAGGGAGTCAGTGCCTCTCTTTGACCCGACGGCGGCTGATTGGTCTTGATGTCGACTCCCGCCTGCGACCGACTCGTGCTAATAAAATCGCTACGTAATTAAATGGGAGAGCCGACGATGGCAAATTCAACGACTGATAATGCGGCGGTTGAACTTGGAGAGCGCATTGAAAAACTCGAGCATTTAGCGCGTCATCATCGCGCCCACATAAACGCGCTTGAGGCGCTGTTACTCCAAGCCCTGCCGAGCTCTGGTGTCAATGGCGACACGCTAAAGGCGACCCTCTCTAAATTATTGCCGAATCAACCCGAAGCCGAGCAGAGCGCATCCGATCGCGCGGCAGTCTTGCTTAGCCTTCACAACTCAAATGGTTCATAGCCACATAGCTGCACGCAGATTATGACCACGAAAAACATCTCCTCAAAGGCAGATATTGACGCCGATGTACTCATTGTTGGTGGTGGTTTCGTCGGTCTGACGCTCGGTATAGCCTTGGCAAATGCTGGAGTGTCGGGCGCAATTGTTGACCGTGTTTCGCCGGCGGTTCAACAGGACAGTCTATATGACGGTCGAGCCTCGGCAGTTGCTTTAGGGTCGTGGCGCATCTTCGACACCATTGGACTTGGCCCATCGCTCCAAGATGATGCGCAGCCGATACTCGACATTCGCGTTGCTGACGGCAGTGTTTCGGATGGCGCATCACCGCTTTTTTTGCATTTTGATCACAGTGAGATAGGCGAGGGTCCGTTTGGATATATGATCGAAAATCGTGCGATGCGCCGCGCGCTCCTCGACGCAACATTGTCGCTCGCCAATCTGCAAGTATTGGCGCCAAACACGATCGAGAAACTCACTCGTGATGCATCTGGTGTGAATGTAGCACTCGATGACGGTCGCCGGATTTCAGCTCGGCTTCTTGTCGCCGCGGACGGGCGCCGGTCAGCAATCCGCGCGGGTGCCGGTATAGAAATTCGCGAGACGCAATACGCCCAGACCGCAATCGTCGCCACAGTGCGTCATGAACGGAGTCATGAGGGTATCGCAGTCGAACAGTTCTTGCCATCGGGGCCGTTCGCGATGCTGCCTATGACAGATAATCGATCAAATATTGTCTGGACGGAAATGCACGAGCGCGCCGACGGGTATCTTGCGCTTTCGGACACGGACTTTAAGGATGAACTTGGTCGTCGATTCGGCGATTGGCTCGGGTCAATTGAACTTGAGGGCCCGCGCTTTTCCTATCCGCTGGGGCTTATGCAAGCCGAGTGCTACACAGCGCGGCGACTCGTACTGGCAGGAGATGCTGCACATGTGATCCACCCAATTGCAGGCCAAGGACTTAATCTTGGGTTGCGCGACGTTGCCGCCTTGGCAGAAATCGTCGTCGACAGCTATCGACTGGGTCTTGATGTAGGTGACTCGCCAATGCTGGGACGCTACGAGCGGTGGCGGCGTTTCGACAACACCGTTCTTGCTTACGCCACAGACGGGTTGAATAATTTATTTTCCAACAATATTGGCCCGTTGCGAGTATTGCGCGATGTCGGGCTGGCAACCGTTGGGACTTTGCCGCCAGTGAGGCGCCTTCTCATGCGTCAGGCCATGGGAATATTCGGTAAGCTCCCACGGTTGGTCCGTGGAGAGCCACTTTGATGTGTGGGGCCCGCTGCTCCTCTCATGGATCCCGGCTCAGGCCGCGTTCATTGAGGGCGTCTAAATAGGTTTGCCAAATGCGTTCACGATTTGCGCCAAGCTGATAGAGATATGTCCAGGTAAATATGCCTGTGTCGTGCATGTCATCGAAATGGATGCGGATCGCGTAGTGACCGACAGGCTCTAAACTGATGATGCCGACATGACGCCGTCCAAAAATTATCTTCTTCCCGTCTGAAGAATGTCCCTGAACCTCTGCAGATGGACTCTCCACGCGTAAAAGTTCGGCCGGAAGTGAATGTGTCGACCCGTCATCAAAATCAATTTCTAAACTTCTTTCAGCCTTCTTGAGACGGACCTCGGAGGGCCAGCGTTCGCTTCCTCCGATATTATCACGCATGCTTTTGCCAGCGTTGGTGATCACGAACTGCCTTCGGCGGCGTCAAGCTTGCGAGCCTCGTCGACGAGCATTATCGGGATGCCGTCACGAATTGGATAAGCGAGGTTGGCCTGCTCACTGACGAGTTCCTGCTTCTCTGGATCGTATCGAAGCGGGCCCTTGGTCAGAGGGCATACGAGGATTTCAAGTAATTTTTGGTCAACGCCGGATTTGTTTGTCGTCATAGAAATCTCCTGATCCTGCCAGTCTGTCGAATGTCTAAACTACTGTTGTGCGTTGTCGTCGCCTGCTGTGCTCAAAACAGCCATTTCAACGAGCGTGATCAAGGTTTTCGCGCGCGCGTCGAGGTCTTCGGCTTCGAGCAGTGCTTGCTTTTCCAGCGGCTTAAACGGGCAAACCATCGCAACCATATTAACCAAACGCTCGTCATCCGCTTCTTCAACATTCTCCCAGTCGACCCGGATACCACGTAGTTCAAAGTAACCACGTAGACCTGCGAGAAGCCGTGCTCGATCAATCTCACTGGCTTCCGGTTGGTCGAGGTCGTGACGATAGGGCGTCCAATCCGTTATTACCGACCGATAGCCGCGTTTCAGCGGAAGTTCATCGCGAATCTTAAAGCGGTTCAGACCAAGAAGCGTGATTAGAAAACGTCCGTCGTCAGTCTCTTCAAATTTAACGATTCGGCCGGCGCACCCAGTTTGATAGACGCTTGGGTTGGCGTCTTGAGACGATGGATTGGTTAATTGAAGCATACCGATTATGCGTCCATCGCCCATCGCATCAGAAATCATAGCGAGGTAGCGGGGTTCAAATATATTCAGAGGCAGGCGTCCACGGGGCAGAAGTAGAACGCCAGTTAGTGGGAATACCGGCAGTGATGCAGGGAGCTCATTAAATGGGAGATCGAAAGCATTCACGAGAACAACATTAACGAGAGCCGTCGACGCGTTTCAATCGTAATCGGGTCTGAGTGTCCCAAGGCTTCGAAAATTTTGAGGAGCTGTTTGCGGGCAGCTTCATCATTCCATTTTCGATCACGCCCCACCAAAGTCAGCAACTCATCGACTGCTGCTTCGATCTGCTTTGCGGCGTACAGGGCGATCGCAAGGTCGAAGCGCGCCTGGTGGTCATTTGCATTCTCGGCCACACGCGCTTGAAGCTCCGGCACTTCACCGCTTGTCTCGTCCGCTTCCCGGGCAAGGTCCAAGGTTGCGCGAGCGGCCAAAATTTCAGCATGTTTGGCGACATCAGGTGGTAGTGCATCAATGTGTTCACGCGCCTTTTCGCTTTGGTTCGACGCAATGTAGTAGTGGGCGAGGCCCGCGTTGGCACCGATGTGGTCAGGTTCGACCTTCAATATTTCCGTATAAAGCTGTCCGGTAGTCGTTGTGTCGCCTGCTTCAAGGGCTGCCTTCGCTTGCTCGAATGCCTGATCGATGGGCGAGGGGCCGATGCTCCCGCCTGCCGCCGCAACGATTCGCTCAACGAACGTTTTAATCTGGCTTTCAGGCACCGCACCAGCGAATCCATCCACGGGTCGTCCGCCAACGAACGCAAAGACGGCTGGTATAGATTGCACACGGAGCTGTTGCGCAATCTCCGGACACTTGTCGATATCGATTTTAACCAGGCGTACGGCACCGTTTGCGGCATTGACCACTTTTTCCAACAAAGGCCCAAGCTGTTTGCATGGCCCGCACCACGGTGCCCAAAAATCAACAATGATCGGCGTTTCACGACTCGCTTCGAGTACGTCAACGGCAAATGTTTCAGTTGTTACGTCTTTTGTTGCGACGACATTCGACTGTGTCATGTCACCGATAATTTGTTCCGCCATATACTTGCCCGCCTTTTAATGTGCTTCCGGCCGACGCTCTGCGTCTCGTGTCTGAATTGATGTTGTCCAACTTCACCGGCGCGGTAAAGCGCCCGCAAACGGCTCAATTATCTTCATAGATGGACGATTCCTAATGGCAACGCAAGAGGTGCACATTGGTGTTTGGCTATATTTAGGTGCTCAAGAAAGGTCGCCATTAGTCCGACCTGTCGAAGTCTGTGATGATCGGCGTATGCGCTTCGGCTGCGGCAAACTTTAGCAAATCAAGTGCGGCGACAGCGGTTGTCATATCATTGCGTAGTGGATGCGCGTTAACGTGGTCTTGACGAAGGATCGCCTGATCGAGTACCAAGGTAACACGCGTTTCACGATCGTTGATGATGGCAAACGGCGTCACGGCGCCAGGCAAGATACCCAAAACCTCCATCAGCAACTCAGCGCTGCCGAACGATAAATTTCCTTGCGCGCCCAGTGTATGTCGCAATTTTTTCAGATCAACAACGCGTTCTTCTTCAACCGTTACCAGCCACATCCGGCGCTTTTTGTCGCGCAAGAACAGGTTTTTGATGTGGCTTCCATTGAGTATGCCGCGCTACGCTTGTGATTGTTCCACTGTGAAGAGGGGTGGGTGTTCGTAAGTCTTGTGGACGACGCCAAGGTCACCGAGTCGGTTAAATAAGTCGTCGCTTGATTTCGGAGGGGTCTCGAGCATCGCAGCGATAGATAACCTTCCGCTAGGCTCCACGGCAATATGCTGGTTGTTGGCAAGACGGTTTGCAAACATGCGTGGAGTTTAGACATTAGTGTGCTCTCCGGTGCTTTCCAATGACGCAGGCTTTGATTACACTACGCGCTCCTGGTGCCGACGTTGGGGCGTTTCTAGGTACAAATGGTTTTACGCGGGCGTAGCTCAGGGGTAGAGCGCAACCTTGCCAAGGTTGAAGTCGTGAGTTCGAATCTCATCGCCCGCTCCATTTTTTGATTTAATATCAACATGATAAACTAATGGGGCCCATAGCTAACTTGTCTGTTTTAGTGGGGGGCTACACTGGGGCTACACCAAGGCAGAAAGTCTCCACGTCAGTAATCGGCTTTTCCGCGCTAATTTTGGTAGCGCCTACACCGTATGCACTAACCAAAATCACCAATACCTCTGAAAGTTTTGGTAGGGCTGGTGGTTGTGGCTGGGGATGAACCGGCCGACCCAGCAGTGTGAAGAATGTGCGCCAGTGTCCGATTTGGGCCATGTGCGGACGTTTCCCCACCACATGATAATAGTCCGCCTTCAGCCAACGGTCTTGTTCCGCGTGATTCCATTGGAGCGAGTTCTATTCATCCTTCAGAAGATCGAGAAGTGGTCGTATTCTTCACCTGCTCGCTGAGTTGGAATCAGCATCTCAAATTGATCTCGCGATGTTGACGGTTGCAAATCGGTAAATGCACTCTTTGCTTGAGGACGGCAAAT
>Ga0302135_10001512_pt1 | contig 14027 bp, 13 predicted proteins | sample CBN3_surface_MG_FD_203119 | JGI IMG/M metagenome (GOLD analysis project Ga0302135, IMG submission 203119) | Marine microbial communities from Western Arctic Ocean, Canada - CBN3_32.1 | ecosystem: Environmental > Aquatic > Marine > Oceanic | place: Canada: Western Arctic Ocean | collected...
GAACTGGTCGCAGCCATGCGGAACGAGTTTGGCCGCCACCGCCTGTTCGAGCCACACCCACTGGAAAATTGCGGCTTCATATAAGGTGGTCGGTGTGTCGGCGTTGTATTCGAGTAATTTGGGTTTTCCGGTCCCGTCATAGGAGAAATCCATGCGACCGTAGAGATCTTTCTCGCGGGTACGCCAGCTTTCGGAAATGTAGTCCCAATGTGTTTCGGGAATGGCAATACGCTGGTAGATCGCTTCGTCGGAGACGGCACGTTCCAGCAACTCGTAGCACATCGCCTCTATCTCATTGGCAGCGTCTTCTATGTCTTTCTCGACCTGTTTGAGGGTGAAACAGTAATAGGCAGTCTCGTCCCAATAAGGAACGCCGATCCCGCTATGATACTCGTAGCCGTGCGCCAGGGCTGTTTCTTCCAGCTGTGGTCGCGGCACACTGGGAATGCGTTGCATGAGCAGGTCACTGCGCTTCTACGTTAATCAGGAAGCGCGTTGCTGGCTGAGGATTCAGCCGCTTAGCCGCCACGCTTCGCTCTAAGCCGCGCTAATACATCGCCACCGCTTGCGCCGCCGTCAACGATACCGGCTGCCTTTAATTTTGCGTCGAGGGACATCTCCTCGGTCGACGACGCAAGCTCGCTAGCTGCCTCGAATTTGGCGGCTCGTTCGGCCTGCTTGACCTTGAGCCTCTCCAAGCTATCAACCGCACTGCGCATGCTCGATCCGGCACCCGAATGGCGGGAGGCGACGGCAGCTTGGGCTCTTTGCACTTTTTCGGTCGCCCTGACCGTATCGACCTGATGCTTAAGTCGCTTAAGATTTGCTTCGGTTTGCGAAACAGCCCGGCGCAACTGAGTCTCGCTATCTGCAAACGATTTCGCTAAGCCCTCTTCGCCCGCCAGTTCGGATTCGATGCCAGCGATTTTCTCCGCGACTTCATTGGCGAGCGTTTCGTCACCTTTGTCGAGCGCTTGCATCGCATATCCTTCATATTCGGCGAGCGACGATTTGAGGCTTTCGACCTTTTTGTCGGCTAGCTTGCGTTTCGCGATGATATCGGTGAGCGCGTCCTTCGACTTGCTGAGTTCGTTATCGGCATCGCGGATTTCCTGATCAAGGATTCTCAAAGCCTGGTGATCGACGATGGCTTCGCCGGCTTCGCTGACGCCGCCACGGACCGCCGTCGCAACCTTTTCCCAGATACTCATGCTGCGTACTCCTTTATCGAATTTGGTAAGTCGTGCTCGTTGACGGTTGGGGGCCGGCGTTAGGCGACGTTCCTGAGATCGGTTTGGTACGCCACAGCGGCCTGCATTGCGTTATCGGCTAGGGTCTCGATCTCGAAGATGACCGACTCTAGAATCGATCCAGAGCTCAGTGCGCCGAACATTTCGTAATAATCCCTACCGTCGGGTCCTTGTCCGATACCGAATGTCGACAGCGGGAGGATCTTGTGAGTCTGCAGGAGCAGTTCGTTGAACGCTGCTGGATTCGCCACTTCGTCGACCGGCCACAACAGCGTATCCACGAGGATCTGGCTGCCGCTGACGCTCATCAAGATGGGAAGGTCCCCGAAGTCATTCATTATGAGGAGAATTCCAGGATCCGTACCCTCTATCAATTCGACCTCGATTTGACCTTCCCGAACCGGCTCACAGCTTGAGAGCGCCTCGAAGAGCGTCTCTGTGGTCCAATTCCCGTCTTTGCTCATAGTTCTCTCCATTGCTTGCTTTGGAATGATCGGTAAAACGCCGGCACGGAGTGCGGTTTCGCAGTCCTTTAGGATCTTCGTGTGGACCGGCGGAATCCAGACCTCGCGTTTGATGTATCCCTTATCTCGCAGACGGGTGCGGTATCGCGACTGGTAGTAGGATGAGTTTTTTGACACACGAACTATCCTTTGCTCGACTTTTACATGTAAGATATTACATGTATAAAGTATTACAAGGGTAAATCGATAACGGGTTGTCTGGTAGGGATGCCAGGGTTGCCCGACAGGGCGGTTAAGTAGTCTGATGTTTACCAGTCTAAAGGAGACCGATGTGGGGGCCCAAAGCACAGATGCCGATAATCATCGCGAGGATCGCAAAGCGCCTCTACACCCGCGTATCGGCGCTGAGTTGGGATACCGTCCTCACCATCAGTCTGCTTCACTTTACCACGTCATGGGCGTTGATAGCCGCCGCGAGCGAGGAAATCGCTGGCGTGGACATATTCTGGTATTTTTACGCGACGACGGCGACAACCGTGGGTTATGGCGACTATTCGCCCGCAACCGCGGTGGGACGGGCGATTACAATCCTGTGGATCATGCCCGGTGGAATCGCTCTTTTTACGACGATTATCGCCAAAGTCGTTCAACTCGCCTCTGATAGGTGGAGAAAGAGTATGCGTGGACTCGCGAGCTACGAAAACCTGGCCGGGCATATCGTCATTCTCGGCTGGCATGGTTCGCGCACCGAGCGCATGGTCGATCACATTCGTGGTGGGCAGGGTAGCGAGGAGCTTGAGATCGTCCTTTGCACGGCGCAAAACATTGAAAACCCGCTTCCAGGCCGGGCCCATTTCGTACGCGGCCCAGCGTTGAACGATCCAGATGTGCTCAGGCGCGCCGCTGTCGCCGACGCAAAGAACATCATCGCACTAGGTCATAGTGACGATGAGACCCTGGCCGCAGCCCTTGGTGCCGCCGTGATCACAAACGAAGCCCATATCGTTGCCTATTTTGATCAGCATAGCTTTGCTGATCTTCTCAAAGCACATTGCCCGCATGCGGAATGCAACGTGTCACTGTCGATCGAACTCATGGTCCGTTCAGCGCAGGATCCGGGATCGAGCCGCGTACAGCGCCAATTATTATCGGCTCTCGAAGGACCAACACAATATAGCTTACAGGTTCCGGAGGATGCGCACGCTGTCGACTATGGCGCGCTATTCCTAGAACTGAAAAACAAACATGACGCAACGCTGTTTGGTGTCGCAAAAAGCGCCCTCGGCGACGACCTGGTGTTGAATGCACGAGCTGACCAACCTGTCGATTCTGGCATGATCGTCTACTTCATGGCCGCGCAACGCATCGAGCCGACGCAGATTGACTGGGCTGGTTTAGAACGCGGTAACGGGGCATGACGCTATCCCGATAACGAGATCAAAGGAGCCAAGATGTTCGGCGGAGCAATGAAATCGCTAATTAAGAGCGGCACCCGGGAACTCAAGGCCAAGTTTTCTAAGTCGGAGGAAGATGATGATTTCCCGACGCCGCTAGGTCTTCGAATTGGTGCAGTTGTGGATATCGATACGTTACCGCTGCGCATGCATGCCGCTGATTTGCACGTCGAACTGCCCGAAGAAACGCTTCTAATCGCGGCTCAAGGCTATGTCGAGTTGGGTGACGCGACGTACGCCCACCGCTACTACACGGCCGATGACAAGATGATCCAGGTGCTGACGGTTGGCGGGATGGAAGACCACCACGTCCAGGAAATGACGCTGTACGTACCGTTCAAGAGTTACTATCCCGAGGGCGAGGGAGGGTGGGCGCAGTGGACAGGGAAGGGCGGCAAACTCGGTGCGACGACATTCCATCTTGACGATGGTACCGAGTTCGGACGGATTTGGTTCGACACGACCGAGGGACATACCGACCCAGCAGAATTCACCGAATCCGTCTACGAGGACCCAGAGTCTGATGATCATAGCGACGTTTTTCACCGCGTCATGCTGTTTGGCCGCAACCTCGACGCCGGCAAGAAGAACGAATACCTCTTGGTTTCTGTCGAGTCGTATGAGGGCCAAGAAACCGTCGAATTGATGGTCGGTGTCGATCTCGAATTTTCGACGTTACGCGTACTATAAGATTGCACAACACGGACAGGAATGGAGAGAAGAATGGATGAGCAATTAAGTGGCTTCTTAGCGAACCTTTCCGAATTCCTGATTTTTTTCCTGGTTGCTGTCGCGCTGACAATTGTTTTCATTCTGGTTTACACGCGGGTGACCCGTCACAACGAACTCGCACTTATCAAAGAGAAATCGACGGCGGCGGCGGTAGCTTTTTCCGGTAGCTTGATCGGGTTTGCGCTACCGTTAGCAAGTACGATGATCCATTCCGTCACGTTGCTCGAAATGGTGCTTTGGGGGCTCGTTGCCCTGATTGTCCAGCTACTGGTTTACCAACTCATTCGCTTGCCGATGCCGCGTATCTCGGAACGGATCGAGGCCAATGAGATTGCAGCGGGGACCTGGCTCGGCACCTGCTCGATGGTGGTTGGGATTTTGAACGCTGCCAGCATGACCACGTGAGACAGGGCCAAGAAAATGCAAGTAAGCACCACGACCAAAACGGCTATTATCGCGCTCATCGCCGCTTTCATAATCTATCTTCTAGTAGCGGGCGGCGGTGAAGACGAAGAGCAGGCGTTGGCGTTCGATTCGGTCGAAGCCTGTATCGCCAGCGGTGAACGCGAGGAAAGCGTTTGCCGCGATGAATTCGCGAAGGCCCAGAAACTCCACGCAGACGTCGCCCCGCGCTACGCCCGGTCCAACGATTGCTACTCCGATTTCGGTCGCGACCGGTGCTACCAACACAACTCGGGCGGATCATCGGTCTGGCTCCCATTCATGTTGGGGTACATGCTGGCGCCGCGCGGCAGATCGTCGTTCGTCTCTAGCCAACCGCTGTATCGGACGACCTCTGATCCCAACGGCTACCGCACGGCAAACAACGCGCGGCTCGGCTCGGTTTCAGCCAACGGCCGAACTTCGGTTGCTAAATCAAAGGCCACTCGGCCGGCAGCGCGTACGCGTACCGTGGCCCGCGGTGGTTTCGGGGCGCGAGCAACGGGTCGCGGTAGCGCCGGTGGCTGAGCGTAGGCGCGGCGCAGCATCTGAGATTGTTGGGACTTCGGCTGCGGTAAAGCGCGCCTGACCAATGAATGCCATTGCCGAAAAATTGCAACCGGTGCTTATCGTCATCGGTGCGATTTGGGCGGTCGAAGTTGTTAACTTGTTTACCGGGCACAGCCTGGTATCGCTGGGAATCGAACCTCGGACCCTCAGCGGGTTGGTTGGTATACCCATTGCTCCGCTGATTCATGGCGGGCTCTGGCATACGATATCAAACACAGTCCCCATGGTGATCCTCGGCAGCCTCACCTTGGCTGGGGGAAGAAAAAACTTTTGGGAAATCACGTTGGGCATCGCCGTGGTTTCGGGTGTTTTGGTGTGGCTCTTCGCGCGTGATGCGCACCACGTAGGCGCAAGCGGGGTCGTGTTCGGCTATTTCGGCGCAATCCTGGCGCGTGCGTTCATCGAGCGCAGCCCGATTGCGATCGTGATCGCCTTCGTGACGGTCATAACCTACGGCGGCTTAATCTGGGGCGTTTTGCCGCTGCGGAGCTATGTCTCCTTTGAGAGCCATTTGTTCGGTCTCGTCGCAGGCGTATTTCTGGTCTGGCTAACGAACCGTACCCAGCGCAATAGCGACGTCTAACACACCCATAACCTTTGCTGGGCAAAGGCTCGGTTGGACGCAGCGTTTGCCGAGAGTAAGTCGCCAGATGCAACAAATATTGAAAACGGGATCGCGTTGTGGCTGTCCGTCAATCGAGGACCGGACAGATCTCCCACTCTGACGCTTCAAGAGAGCCTGATTTTGAGCCCGACCATACTTCCAAGATGACCAGAGCGCCCGAGTGGCGCCCGTTGGGATCTGCCGAGTTCGAACACGTTGTGCGAACGGCCATCCGACGCGCCGACACGCACTTGTGCTCTGTGGTGGTTCGAGGTCATGTTTGTGCGATGTTGCGCACGTTTGCCTTGTTAATGGCTGTTCTAGTCGCCGGTTGTAGCGGGTTCGATCCGGCGTCGCTCGATCTGCGCGTTTTGTTCGCGCCAAAGCCCGCGGCGTTAACGTCGGCGTTGCCGGTTCGACTGGACCGGCGACCCAAGGCGCCCAGTAAATGACACGCCGCGTCCTGATGGTGGTGCTGGCAACCCCACCTAAGCGCGTCCGACGATTCTCAAGTCCATTGACAGCGTAGCCCGACTGCGGTCCCCTGCGGCGTAGCGACTGGCACTCGCTTCAGGGCCACGCACGACCTGCCGCCCGACCCGGCGGCGGAAACGAAGCCGATGGCCAGTTCCGGACAACCCACCTCCCCACCATCCGTCACGCCACTCGGGCCGCCCCCGCCAGAGGTCCGCGCGCCGCGCGAGCGCGTCCGGCTGCTCGTTTTATTGATATTATCCGGCCTCGGGTGGGGCGCGGCGATCAGCTTTACCAAGCTGGCGACCAGCGGCGGCGATCATCCGCTCACTTTGCTGTTCTGGCAGGTCGTCATACTCACGGTGGTGCTGGCGGCACGGCTGGCGCTGGTGCGCGGGCGGCTCCCACTCTCGCGACGCCACCTCATGTTCTATTGCATCGCCGGCCTGCTCGGCACCACCTTTCCCAACGCCATGTCTTATTGGGCGGCGCCGCATGTGCCGGCCGGGATCATCGCCATCGTGTTCTCGTTGGCGCCATTGATGACCTTCGCCCTCGCGCTCATTGTTCGCATGGAGGAATGGGATCCGGTGCGGCTTTTCGGTGTCCTGCTGGGGTTGTCGGCGATCGCTGTGCTGGTGTTGCCGGAAACCGCGCTGCCTGATCCGGCGATCGCGGTATGGATCGCGGTGTTCGTGGTGGTCGCGTTGTCCTACGCCGGCGAAGACGTCTATGCGGCAACAGCGATGCCGGTGGAAGACAGCCCGCTGACCCTGCTTCTCGGCATGAGCCTGGCGACGCTGATTATGATTACGCCGGCCATTCTCGTCGCCGGTATCCCCATCGCGTTCTTCCGCACCGGCGCACCGCACGAGGTGGCGCTGCTTGGCGCTTCGTTGCTCCACCTCGTCGCCTACGCCTCGCTGCTATATCTGATCCGCCACGCGGGCGCGGTATTTGCCAGCCAAATCTCCTACGTCGTCACACTGTCCGGCGTGTTCTGGGGTATGGCGATTTTCGGCGAAGTGCCGTCAGCATGGGTGTGGGCCGCGTTGGTACTTGCGCTCGCCGGACTTGGGTTGGCCCGTCCGCGCGGCCGGACGGGGTCCGTTCCAGCCACAAGTCAGTAAGGCCAGGCTGAGCGCTTCCTTCGGCACCTCTTACAAGCATCCCCAGCCGATTCAGACCTGGCGCCATTAATAAGCGCCAAGCCCGCGACACACCTGTCGACGCTTTTTGGCGCAACAAGCTTCTTGAACTGCGCGCCGCCTTTGTGTATCCCGTCCGTTGCGACCCCCATCCATCAGCCAACCCAGAAAAGCGCGATGAGCGATACAAAAAACCAATCAAAAACCAAATCAGCCAAAGCCGACAGTAGCAGCGCGGCAAAAAGCAAAGTGGACAAGAGTGCGTCCGATACCAAAAGCACGTCCGACGCGTCCGACAAGAGCACGCCCGCCTCGTCTGATAAGAGCACGCCCGACAAGAGCACGCCGGATAAGAGCAAGTCCGACGGTGGCGGTGGTGAAAAATCAGCCCGCGAATCGATTGGCGGTTCCAAGGAAGTTCACTACGGCTATTTCTCCAATGTGAAGACGCCCGAATATCGCAGTGGCTGGGATGCGATTTGGGGGAACGATGAGGGCGGATCCACCAAGAAGTCCGCGTCTAAATCCAAAAAGCCGGCCGCGCGTACGCCTCTCACACCGGTCCGCCTCAATCTCGACATCGACGACCTGCCCACCGAGCTCCGCGAAGGCCTCGCCAGCGTCGCTCGCGCCAAACTCAAGAAATCGCGCGTTAATTATGACAAGCGCGATACTGCCGGCGCCGTCGAGTGGCAGATCGAGTGCTGGGTGAAGCGCGCCTAAGCAGGCTGCGCGCTATTTGACCTCGACGTCGCGTAGAAAGCGCGGCATTGCCAGCGCCAAAACCAGCGTCAGTACCAGGCTTCCGACATAGAGCGTGAAGGCGCGGCGGTGAATGGTGAGGTCGGCGCTCGCGGGGTCGCTCGCCAGGAGCAGGCCGAGCGCGGCGATGCCGACCACGCCGCCGACATAACGCAGCGTCGCGATCACGCCCGAGGCCATACCGCTATGCTGTGGCGGGATTGACGAAAGCGCGGCGGCTTGGATGGGACCGTGCGACAGGCCGAAACCACAGCCAAACACCAACAGACAAGCGGTAACAATCGCCAGCGACGGCATGCCGAAGGTGGCGATCAGCGACCCGATGCCGAGCACTGAAATGGCCGCGCCCCCCAACACCGTAAGCCGCACGCCGATCCGTTCGGACAACATGCCGCCGACCGGGGCGAACAGCACCATGCCGCCGCTCATCGCCAACAGCGCGATGCCGATTTCGGACGGGCCCGCGTCGATCAGAACCGCGAGATAAAACGGCATCTGAAACAGAGTTGCGTACATCGCGACATTTTGCAGCGCGATCATGATCGCACCGGCGCTAAACGTCGCCCGGCGAAACAGCGTGAGATCGACCACCGGCAGCGGCACCCGCAACTCCCAGAAGACGAAGCCCGCGAGTGACACGGCGCCGACCGTACCCAGGATGAGCGCGGCGCTACCTGGGGTCCGGACGACGGTGACCAGCGCCACCAGGCCGACGCCGAGCAGCACGCTGCCGAGCCAATCGAACTGGCGCAGGCCGGACTTAACACCTTTGCCGCCCGAGTCGGTTGCGTTAACTGCGCGGGTATCCGGTAGACCGCGAGGCTGCAGCACAATCGACAGCGCCAGGATCGGGATGTTGGCCAGGAACACCGAGGCCCAGCCGAAATGCTCGGTCAAGACGCCGCCGATCAGCGGGCCGAGTGCCGCTGCGCTGGCCATCGCCGAGCCGAAGAACCCAAACAAGCGCGAACGCCGCTCGACACTTATATATATACGCAACAGCGCCATCGTCGCCGGGATCATCAGCGCGCCGCCGACCGCCATCAAGATCCGCGAGACCGACAGGCCAAACAGGAACGGTGATACCACGCCCAGCACCGCGGCGCCGGCAAACATCCATCGCCCCAGCACCAGGGTTCGCGCGTGGCCCCACATATCGCCGATTTTTCCGGCCGGGCTCTGGGCGACGATTCCCGCCAGCAGATAGACCACGACCAGGGCCTGGGTGAGGTCGGCCGGTGCGGCGCCGAACTCGAGCCCGATCTCGGGCAGCGCGACCGCGATCATGGTTGAGTTCAGCGGCAGCAGGCTGGAAGCCAGGGTGGCCGAGATGAATAGCCGCATCAGGGTGCGCTGATCGATGGGCTCGACCGGCCCCTTGGTTGGGTCAGCCGGCGGTTCTCCGGCGCTGGTTTCGGTCATGCCGGTCCTGTGGTGATTGGTCGCGCTTGCAGCAGGTACAGCGTATCGCCGCCAAACGCCCATTCGATGTCAAGGCCAGCTCCAAACGTTGGGCCATATACGGTCTCGGCGGTGGCGGCGAGATCGTTGAGGCGTTGCAACTGCACGGCGTCGAGACAAAGCTGGCCGACCAGCGCCGTTTCTATCTCGCGTTCTTCGAGGCCTCCCGCCGCAGCCAGCCGCAGCGCGTATTCTTTGGCGCCGGTCTGGCTCGATACCACCGTGCCGGTGCGGTCCATGCGCACGTGATCCGGCGTCACCAGGCCCGACACCACGGCTTCACCGAACCCCCAGGCTGCTTCCACCACCCGCAGGTCCTCGCCCGACATCGGATCGATGGTGAACAGCACGCCGGCACAATCGGGCTCGACCAGGGTTTGCAGCACCACCGCGCATGCGGGATCCCCGGTCACGCCGAGTTGGCGGCGATAGGCCAGCGCTGCCTCGCTTTGCGCCGATTGCCATACCGCGATGACGGCATCGTGGGTCATTTCGAAGGTGCGCACATTGAGCAGGGTCTGGTGCTGGCCGGCGAAGCTGGCATCGGCCGAATCCTCGTCGGTGGCGGATGAGCGTACGGCGATGGGGCCGTCGAAACTTGCCTGATAGGCGTCTTTCAGCGCCGAGATCGGCTTGCGATCGCCAGTGGCGATGCGCGCCGTCATGGACGCGGTGATTACGAGGCCGGGCGGCACCGGTAGCCCAGCACGCAGCGCGGCGCCCAGTTGCACCGCCTTGCCGCCGCAGGCGCTGGCATCGGTCGCCTCGTTCAGAGGTAGGATCTGCCGGAGGATCGCTAGGCCTCGATCCAAACCGCTCCCGCATCGCCATCGACGCGAACCCGCGTGCCATCGGCGATTTCGGTCATCGCTTCGCCGCAGCCGACCACCGCGGGCAGGCCGTATTCACGCGCCACCACCGCCGCATGCGACAACACGCCGCCGCGCGCGGTGACCACGGCGCCGAGCATCGGCAGCAGCACGTTGTAGGCGGGGGCGGTGGTTTTGGCGACCAGCACGTCGCCGGGCTCGACTCGCTGGAAATCGTCCGGCCCGGTCACTACCCGGGCGGTGCCTTCGTAGCTGCCCGGGCTGGCGCTGAGCCCATGCAGCATCTTGCCCTCGGCCGGCCGGTCGTCGTGGCGAAACATATGCATCAGCACGGTGTCCATGCCCTCTTGCATGCGCCGCGACTTGGCCGGGAACCAATTGGCCGGTGGCGGTGGTGACGGTGGTGGCCCCAGCAAGGGCGGCGCGCCGGCGACCTCAGCCGCGGCCCGCTGGCCAGTGCGCTCGGCAAACTCAGCGGCCGGTGGACCGTCGCCGCTTTCAAGCAGGCCGACGATCTCCTCGTGGGTGGCGTCGAAGATGTGGGTGGGGTCGTCGAGCTTGCCGGTCTCGGCGAGTAGGCGCCCGATGGCCTGTAGCGCGCGCCGCGTGAGCCCGGTGGCGAGCGCATCGCCGCACATGATCTTTTCGTCGCGCAAATGGTAGGTCGCGCGGGCCTCGGTATAGAGTTCGTCGAACTCGGCGCGGTGAGGTTCAGGCACGGCGTCGCGCGCGGCGGCGAGTTTGGCGCTCACATCAACGTCGGTAGAAGCGCGGACCTCGGCGTCGACGGCGGTGCGTATGACCGTGATCAACGACCCCGGCGCCTCCAGGGTATAGAGATCGGCGACGTCGTAGCCCGACATGATGCGGTAGCCGATCAGATCGATGTAGGTGCGCGCGGCATCGCCAACCGCGCCGCCATCGGCGCGCAGGTGATCGAGGATTTCAGCCGCTTCGCGGTCGGAGCGCAGCACCGCCAGGGCGTCGGCATCGCTGCGCAACGCGGTTGTCAGGGCATCGAGTTCGGCCGTGGCGCCGCCCGAATGGGGTGACGCGCCCTGCATGAGCTGCAAGAGGTCGCTGGTGGCGAGGCCGGTCCAGGCCTGGGCGTGACTGAGAAAATCGCCTAGCGGGACCATGTTGCAGGGGTTGAGCCGATGGTGGTTGGTGACCGCGAAGAGAACGAACTCGCGGCACGCATTGAGGTGGGCGAGCAGCGCGTCGGCGGTGAGCCCCTCAAGATCGACCGCCTGCAGTGCCCGTGCGTGCGCTAGCGATTGCGGTTTGAGTTCGTCGTTCCACCATGCCAGATCCTCGCGCCAGATCTTTTTTTCGAACACTTCGGCACTGCGTTTTACGCGCCGGCGCATCTCGGGGTGGAGGCGGGTGAGAATCTGGAAGATGAGTTTGGGTGGTGGCCCTTTGGCGCCGGGTGGCGCGCCGACCGGACGCGGTTGCGAGTAGAAGAAATTGCCGACGAAGGCGATCGCGATGTAGTCGAGCAGCAGACCGTAATGCTTAGTGCCGGCGCGGAAACCAACCGGCATCGCCAGCGGGAACACGCTGACCAGATAACGCGACGCCGGCCGCGAGAAATGCACATCATCGAGCAGCCACGAACCGGGCCCGGGCGCTTCGAAAACCGGGGCGGTCATCGTTGGAAACGACGCAGCCGAAGGGGTGCCCACCCGGGGCGCACGATATAATTTGGATTGGCGATCAATCTATTCTCTGCTCGTAAGGGAAACAGCCACAATCGGCGCGGCGTGGCCGGACTGTCCCAATTTTGTAACGAAGGGGTAAGTGGTGTGCAAGCGAGCAGAAGTTAGCGGTACCAAAATGGTGCGGTACTCCGGTTATAGCCAGGAGGCGCTAAAGATAAAGGCGGCCAAAGCCGCCCTTAACGCTTCGATAGTCCTGTTGGCCGCCCTTTGGTAGCAGTGGCGGCAGTGTTGTTACCGGGTCATTCTTGCTTTGATATACAAAATATAAGAATCGGTTGCGCGGTAGAAACATGATCCCGGGTTGGGAACACCGAACATCGGATTCAAGGGATCGTGCAGACTATTTAGTGGTACTCCCTTTAGCCTAAAGGGATTGTTGGTAAACCCTAAAATGAAAAAGAATAGTTTGCGGGTATACCCTCTAATTCGGCCGACTTAGCTCCCCTCGACGCGGCATGTCCGATGCGAAGGGCTCTATGATATCGAATTATTACCCCCTTTGCACCTTCGGCACAGACATCGATTAACCCTAGTATTACTGTTGGATATAAAAGGTTTGATAGAAAATTCCACTGGATAATCAACCATTGAGTGTAGTGAAGGGATTGCACGCAATGGCGCCAGCGACTTAGGTCGCGGTGTTCGGAGTTGCGGTGCAGGGAATAAGAAACTTGTGTTGTGTCGGAGCGAGGAAGAACGATGGTCGCTGAAGCTAGATTACGTCTCCTGAGTGCCCTACCAAGAGAGATGGTTAAGTTCGTCGGGCTCGCGGTTTTGGCTTGTTGCATTGCCCTACCGGCGTCGACCGCGAAGGCCGCGCCGATACTTCTTCAGGTCGTGTCTGCCGATAATCCGCTCTACACGCCCGATGACGGCGCGCTTCAAGGCGATATTTCCCCGGGCCTTAATATCTTGCTCGACGTGACCGTGGCGGGTATGGGCGGCAACGCGACATTTGTTTTCACCAATAGCTCGTTCGCACCGGCCGCCGACCCCAGCGATCCTACCTCGGGACCCGAAGTCGCAGAAATCTATTTTGAGAGCGGCCTGAATATCTTCCTCAACAGCCAGATCAGCACGACCAACGGTACCGGCGGCGTCAATCTCGTACCAGATATCACCCCAAGTCCCGGAAGTCCTCCCGGCGTAAGCCCGCCAGGGCCAGGTTGGGCTGGTAATCTGTTCGCCTACGACCGCAAGAATGTGAACAACAACGGAATGGGCACGGGCGAATCCTGGACCGTAGTCTTTGGCACCACATCGGGGACTACCGAGGACGCGCTGGTTACTGCCCTGCTTAGCAGATAAAATTCGCGGGTCGCGCTCCATGTCGCCGACTGTGGCAGCGACAGTTGCACGCTAGATTCCTGGCCACCGGATGTTGTCGTCGTGCCGCTACCGCCGGCCGCACTGCTGCTGGCGAGCACCCTCGTGGGCCTCGGATTTATCGGCAGGCGGAGGCGCAAAGTCGTCTAAAAAATGCAGAGTTTGTAGTCGTGAAAAAGCAGCCTTTGGGCTGCTTTTTCTTTGCCCGCGTCCGGCATCGGGAAAATAGCGCCGATCGGGTCGAATCGAGTGGACCCGTTCCGACACCTATGTTCAATTCCGCAAGCATAACCGGGTGTATCATTCACCTGTGCGGTTAGGCCTGGGGGAAGAACATGGATATTTCGGTCAGCCGCGGCGTCGAGCTGTGGCAGCAAGTGGTAACCATCCTCACCACCTATGGGCTCGATGTGGTGGGTGCGCTGGTTACCCTGATCATCGGCTGGATCATTGCCGGCCGGATCAAGGCCCTGGTGCATCGCGCACTCGGACGGGTGCCGCGCTTCGATCCGACCCTGACCAGTTTCTTTGGCAGCTTGGCGCGCTACGTCGTAATCGCGGTCACCATTGTCGCCGTGCTCGACCAGTTCGGCGTGGAAACCGCCAGTTTGCTGGCGGTGCTCGGTGCGGCTGGTCTGGCGATCGGCCTGGCCCTGCAGGGAACGCTGAGCAATGTCGCCGCCGGTGTGATGCTGCTGACCTTCCGGCCGTTCAAGATCGGCGATTATGTCGAGGCCGCCGGGCTCGCGGGTACGGTCACTTCGATCAATCTGTTCATCACCGAAAT
>Ga0302135_10001514_pt1 | contig 14016 bp, 13 predicted proteins | sample CBN3_surface_MG_FD_203119 | JGI IMG/M metagenome (GOLD analysis project Ga0302135, IMG submission 203119) | Marine microbial communities from Western Arctic Ocean, Canada - CBN3_32.1 | ecosystem: Environmental > Aquatic > Marine > Oceanic | place: Canada: Western Arctic Ocean | collected...
CTTGTTCCCCGTTCTCGGCTTGTGTCACCTCGAAGCCATGCTCCTTCAGTCGCTCCGCCATCAACGCCCTGAGCGCCTGTTCGTCGTCGACAAAGAGAAGATGGGCAGTCGGCTGGGTCACTGGAGGGTTTGCCCTCATGAATGGTCAGGGGCGCCAATATCTTGACGGCAACAGGACGTCGCCGTCAATCGACACGCGCTAACGGTTCGCGCCTGCGGAGCCGAGAAGGCTTCTTGAGAGGGGGTTCCATGGATCGTCAGACAGTGTCCATCATGAAGGCGCACGAGGTTGTTGGGGTCAGCTGGCGTACGATTTACAACTGGATCTCCGCAGGGAAAGTGGATTACTTGCGTACTGCCTGGGGTGCCATTCGTATCTTCACCGATTCGCTGTGGCGCGAGCCTTCAGCGCAGCGAGACCATCGGAGCACCGCGCTGCCAGGGGCGACCGTGTGAGCCTCTCACTTCGCGCCACGAGCGCCGGCGGCACCGAGATAGACCAGGAACTACGCCTGTTGTTTCACAAGTTGAACAACCAGTTGAGCATCGTTCTGGCGCACGCAGAACTGCTCGAGTCCAAGGCGGTCAACGACTTCGAGCGCGCCCGTGCGTCCCAAGTCATCACTAGCGTGCTTGACGCTCTGGCTACAACAAAACTGATCCGTCATCGCACCAATCTGGTGGACGTCGCGAACTGAGGCGCCGTTCCCCATTATCTTCCGGCCAACTTGACCCATCTGTCAGGCTGATCGCTGTAATGTAATTAGCGCCGTCATTAGAATGGCGAAGCCAGGCTATAAATCGCCACAATATTGACGATTTGGTCTCGTCCTAAAATCGTCGCCCGTCCAACCCGGACCGATCTTCCTTATATAACCTTCAATTCCACAACAACTTATAGTCGCAAATTAGCCACGACTTGCCATTGTCGTGCAGGGCTGGGATAGGTGGTACCGCTGTTGCCTCTAAGGGTAGTGGAGGTTCACATGCTGCCGCACACCGTCACGCAACATCCCCGCGTCATCGCCGGGTTGCCTTTTGTTGAACAACTCGCCCGCCGCGTGGCCGCGACGATGCCGTATTCGATCGACATAGGCGACCTGGTTCAGGATGGCGTGATCGGGCTCATTGATGCGGCGCGCCGGTTTGACGAGGGCCGGGGTATCAAGTTCGAAACCTTTGCCGAGCGCCGGATCAGGGGCGCGATGATCGATGCGCTGCGCAAGGATGCGTGGCCCCGCGGCGTGCGGCGTCAACGGCGCGAGTTAGAGACTGCGCGTGAGCAGCTCCGTCGTGATCTTGGCTGCGAGCCTTCCCTTGCTGACCTCGCCGCGAAGGTGGGCTCTGACGAGAAGAGCCTCGGTCGGACCATCGTCCGCATCAATACGATCGAGTCGACATCGCCACTCGCGGCCGGCGCCAACGTCGATGCGTCCATGTTGCCTGCCGCGTTGGTCCCATCTGAACCGGAACGCCCGGACTCCGCGTATGAGAGACAGCAGACGGAGGGACGTGTGCGCGCCGCCGTGGCGACCCTTCCACCGCGGGAGCAGAAGGTCATCGGCCTCTACTACTACGGCGAGGCGACGATGAAGCAAATCGGAGCGGAGATTGGCGTCAACGAGTCGCGTGTGTCACAACTGCACGCACGTGCGATCCGTCGTCTGCGCGATGTGCTGGCGACTGCGACGTCTCCTGCCCAGGCGCGCGAGGCGCTGCGGGCGGCCCTCCAGTCGTTTGACGGCAAACCACGAATGGCGAAGGCTTCGTTGGACAGCCGTGGCTGGACATCGCAGGGTGGTACCGCAAGCAACGGCATCACGCGACCTGGTGCGGTCGTCGCCTATCGAAGAGCGGGAGTCGCTCCTTCCCTCAGGGCGACGGCGCGTGCGTCCAAGGGGGTGTCGCGTGGCCCACGACGACAGACAGTTGTTGCGGTCGCGCGGTAGCGATCACGATTAGGCCAGAGCCTCGCGCACGGCGTTGAGGAGATCCGCAAGGCGGAACGGCTTGGCGAGCCAGCGACAACCGGTTTCTTCAAGAAACCGCTCACTCTCGGCATCCGAGACTCCTCCCGTCACGAAGATGACTGGCGGCACGAACACGACCGGCGTGCTTTTCATCGTGCGATACAGAGTTACACCATCCACACGCGGCATCTTGAGGTCGCACACCATCACGTCGTAGCGGGTCTGGCGGAGACGTGCCAGCGCCCGCGCACCGTCCGGGGCATAGGTCACTCTGAGTCCCGCGTCGCTCAGCGCCTCGATGACGGCGGCGGCGAGCGCTTGCTCGTCCTCGACAACGAGCACCGTGGCACCCTTGACGGCTTCCAACGGTGCGATTGGCATCTGTCGAGGTCGCTCGGGCTGCACACCGCCAACTGGCAACGTTATTCGCAAGATCGCGCCGCCGGTCGCTGCGGAAGTCACCTCGATCTGCCCGCCATGTTCCTGCACGATGGCGTACGCCACCGCCAGCCCCAACCCCGTGCCTTGGCCCACGTCCTTTGTCGTGAAGAAGGGATCGAAGATCTGACTCCTCATTTCCACTGGAATACCGGGCCCGTCATCCTCAACCTCGATGGCGATCGAGTCGCGGTCGGCGTCGTAGAGCGTCCGGACAGACAGCTGACCTCCGTCGGTGCTCGCGCGCAACGCCTGCTCGGCGTTGATGACCAGATTGAGCAGTGCTTGTTGGATCTGGTGCGTGTCGGCAAACACGCTGGGCACATCGGGTGCCAGAGACAGATGCACCGTCAGTCTTGCCGTGTCGTGGTCATGGGCCCGCATCGTGAGCGTTTCACGCACCACCTCGTTGACGTCGACCACAGACCGCGTCGACTGCCGCTTTCGCGCGAAGGTGAGCAGGTTGCGGACGATGCGTGCTGCCCGTTGCGCCTCGCTGAGGATGACTTCAGCACCCCTCTGAGACGGCTCGTCGACGTGACGAGCCGCCAGACGCTCGGCCCAGCCAAGAATCGTGGCGAGTGGATTGTTTAGTTCGTGTGCGACGCCTGCCACCGTTTGCCCGAGCGTCGCCATTTTGTCGGCTTGCAGCAGTTGCTGATGCAGGTCTCGCGATTGGTCGTCGAGCCGCTTGCGCTCGCTGACGTCCCTTGCGAACGCCTCGACCTGCCATCGCCCAGGGACGCCGGTTGCCTGCGCGGATGCCGTTACCTCCACCCACACCATTGAGCCGTCCTGGCGAGACAGTCGCAGCAGGTGGTCCGTGACGAAGCCTTGGCCGGCAAGGCGATTGAGCCATCGTGCTCTGGTGGCGGGGTCTGCGAACCGCTCCGGCGCGAATGGTAGTACCTCCGCGTCGGGGAGCTTGGAGTCGTAGCCGAGGATCTGTCTGAGGAAAGGGTTAACCGCCGCTGTTTGGTCGCCGCCAGGTGTCCCTGGGAGGGTTACCGTCCCGACAAAGGTTCCGGCTCTGAGCGCGTCGAACCGCGGCACTGTCCCGTCCAAGGCTGTCGAGCTGTGCGTGCGGACGGGCCGGGGGCTGCGAACTCGCCGTGTCGGTCGTCCCGTTTTCCTCGTAGGGAGTGTGGCCATCGACGACGAGATCTCAGTCCGGCCCGACTAGCGGCCCGTGGTTAAAGCCCCGCTGCATTCGACGAGCAACGCGGGATTCTCTACTAGGCCGCTCGCTATTTCTCTGGAGCCGACGGGGGGTGTGGCGTGTTCATCGTGTTGTGCCCCTGCGAGCCGTACTTGGAATCGATAGCGGCACGGATGGACGCGGGCTTGGCGCCCGCGTTGAACATCTGCATCGAATCGCGCGCGACGTCGATGCAGATCGCGCACCCGTATCCGTGTGAATCCCATTCGATGATGCTGCCATCAGCCGCCCGCTGCTTCACGAAACAGTCGTGGTTGCCTCGGTGCCCGGCGCTCCTGTCGCAGCCGCAGAAGCAGGGCACATACTGCAGGACTTCGGGATGCCGCGCGGCGAACTCGTACACCGTTTGGACGACTTCCATGGGCCTGGAGGGCGGGTAGCCCTCGTAGGGAATCTTCGGTAACGGCCCCGGCGGTGCCGGCTTCATCGCGTCGGCCGGCGCTGTCAGACTTCCAGCGCTGGCGTGTTCGGGTTCAGGAGTAGCGCTGACCGAACACGCCAGCCCGGTGGCGGCCAGCGTCAGTGCTGTGAGGCCGGCGACGACGGCAAGCGTATTGGAGCGCATGCCCCATTCTAACCGATCTCGTGCCCTCGCTTGCCAGTCGTCACAGACTCCTAGGCACCTCTGGATTCGTTGACGGCGTGGTTCTGGCTCTTCGGCACCAAGGCGAAGGTCATGGTGCCGTTCGCTACTACGGTGCCTGCGACTCGGGCCCAGCCTTCCAGTTGCCCCATGCGGCTCCGCAAGCGCCTGACGTGGGCCTCGATCTCGACGACATCACCTGGGCGAACCGGGCGCCGGTAGCGCATCCGGTCAATGCCGGCAAACATGATCAATTTTTCGCGGTTGGCCGGTTTCGAGAGGATCAGGATCGCACCCACCTGTGCGATCGCTTCAGTGAGAATCGTCGGCGGCAGTGCCGGCTGCTCGCCCAGTTGGCGCGACAGATGCCGCTCGTTGAGCGTGACGTTCTTGATGCCGACGATCCGCTTGTCCGGATCGAGTTCCGTGATCCGGTCTACCAGCAGAAACGGATACCGATGAGGCAGGATCCGCTCAATTGCGGCGTAGTCTAGCGGAAGCGTCAGGGTATCCACGGCCGCCTCAGTATATCCTCTGACTGAAGGCTCAAAACTGCATGCGTGACTCTCTTCTCCAGCGATCTATTCGTGTTCTGCACGGACGGCGTATTCGATGCGATCAATGAGCAGGGGACCGAGTTCGGCACGCAGCGACTCGTTGAGGTCGTGAAGGCCCACCGCCATGCCGAAGTGCGCCAGATAGTTGACGGCATCGAATACGCTGCCCGGGAGTGCAGCAAGGGAGGGGCGCCGCAAGACGACGACATGACCTCCGTGGCGGTGAGGAACACCACCTGAGGATTGCGGTCGCGACCGGGCCGTGAACGACATGAGTGCCCGGGATGCACCGATGCCAGCGCCTGCCTAAAGTGTGCACCCCGGTGACCCGGCGCGACCAATGGGCCTATTACAAGACGTGTGCCGATTCCGCATCGCCTGTATTGCAGGGGATCCGACGACCGACCAGGCGTGGGCGTCCTCGTGAGGTGTCAGCGGTGACCACCGCCCGCCCCTAGGTTGCGCCGTCAGATGAGGTGGGAGAGGAGGCCGTCTCGCAACTTGGGCTCGAACCAGGTTGACTTCGGGGGCATGATGCCGCCCTCATCAGAGATCCGCATCAGTTGATCGACGCTCACCGCGTGCATCGAGAACGCGACGGCGGCCTTGCCCGAGTCCACCAGTCGCTCAAGTTCAGATGTGCCGCGTGCGCCGCCGACGAAGTCGATGCGCGGGTCGGTGCGGACGTCGCCGATTCCGAGTATCGGACCGAGTACGGCGTCCTGCAGTCGGCTCACGTCCAACTGAGCGGACTCCGAGTCGCCGACCGCCGCTGGTCCGATCGTGACGGTGTACCACGCTCCGGCGAGATAGACGCACACGTCGCCTGGTCGCTCGGGCACGCTCCCGCCCGCTCTGACCGTGTGGTGCGCTCCGATTGCGGCCATGAAGGTCTCCGGTGTGTGCGTGCCGAGATCGCGAATGACTCGGTGGTACGCCAAGACTTGCGTCTGGTTTCCCGGAAACGCTACCGCCAGAAACGCATCCCACGGGCCGTGTCCCCGTCCTGCGCTGGTAGCGCTCTCTCGTGCCCGTGCGGCGCTTGCGGCGCGATGGTGGCCGTCGGCAATGTAGAGCGCGGGAACCTGCGCGAACGCATTCACGAGCTCGGCGATGTCCTCCGTGGCGACCGGCCAAACGGTGTGGGTAACGCCGTCCGAGGCTAAGAAATCGAAGAGCGGTTTTCGCACCGTGGTGCGGCTGACGACCACATCGACGGCCTGTGAGGCCTTATAAGTCAGGAACACCGGCCCGGTTTGCGCACCGAGCGCCAGCAAGTGCGTCGTCCGGTCGTTTTCCTTGTCAGGGCGCGTTCGTTCGTGCTTCTTGACGAGGTTACGGTCGTACTCGTCGAGTGAGTAGCAACCGGCCACGCCTGTCTGCTCGTGGCTGCCCAGGCGGAGTCGGTAGACGTACAGACTGGGTTCGTCTTCCTGGACCAACGGCGCCTGCGCTCGCAGCCGTGTGAAGTTGGCTGCTGCACTCTGGTAGACCATTGACGAGTGAGAGTCGGTATCTGGCGGCAAGTCGATCTCGGCGCGCGAGACATGCAGAAAGCTCAGAGGGTTTCCGGCCGCGAGAGCGCGGGCTTCCTCCGCGTTGATGACGTCGTAGGGGACAGCCGCGACACGCGCCGCACTCGCGGGCGTGGGGCGCAGTGCTCGAAAGGGTTGGAGTAAAGCCACGATATGGAGGGTTTCCGTCCTTCAGAAAAACGTGAGGCGCCACGGACAGACGCGCCAACGCGATCATCCGCGTTCCATCCTATCAAGTCGGGCGCGTGTTCGAAAACGGCTGCGCACACGACGATCTCACCTCGACGTGGGCCAGGGTGACGACCGGCATGGTGTCCGTGCGTGACAGCGGATGAGTCCCGTGGGCGCTGAGATGCCCGCCGCCTTGAACCAACGCCGATTCGCACCACCTGCTGCGCTACACTCAGGTCGATCGTGAGGCTTGCTCCGCATGCAGTTCGGCTGATGCTCGTAGTCGGTGTTCTCGTCGCCGTGGCGGCCTTGACCTCTCCCTCCGCGGAGGTCGGCGACCAGCCGGACCTGGCCGCCATTTCCCGTATCCGGGAGGAGGGGCTCAGGCGGTCGCAGCTGATGGACACGCTGTCGTATCTCACGGATGTGTACGGCTCTAGACTGACCAATTCGCCCGGCCTTCGCGCGGCGAGCGACTGGGCGATCGAGCGGCTCAAGGACTGGCAACTGGCCGGCGTACGCAAAGAGGCGTGGGGCCCGTTCGGCCGAGGCTGGTCGAACGAGCGGTTCGTCGCACACGTCACCGAGCCTACGCCGTGGCCGATCCTTGGCTTTCCGAAGGCGTGGACGCCTGGGACCAACGGTGTCGTGACTGCGGAGACGATCCTCGCGGTCATCGATCGCGAGGAAGAGTTTCCTCAGTGGGCCGGAAAGCTAAGCGGGAAGATCGTGCTGGCGTCACGGACGAGACGCGTCAAACCGCTCTTCAAGGCAACTGGCCGGCGGTTTACGCCGTCCGACCTCGATGAGATGGCCAAGCGCTTGCCGCTGTCGGGTAGGCGCGCCAGGGCATACGGCTCGTCCGGGGAGTTCAACCGACAGCTGATGCGGTTCTTCGCCCATGAAGGCGTGGTAGCAGTATTGGCTCCCGGTGCTGGCGTGAGCGACCATGGGAGCTTATTGGTGACGGGGAACGCAGACAACCGGCGCCCGGACGCCATGCCGACCGTGCCGCAGGTCGTCGTGGCAACCGAGCACTACGGTCGCATCGTCAGGACGCTGGAACGCGGAGTCCCGGTGCGTGTCGAACTCGATGTGCAGAATCGGTTCCATGATGAGTCACTCGACTCGTTCAACATTCTGGCTGAGATTCCTGGCACGGATCGCGCGGACGAGGTGGTGATGCTGGGCGCCCACTTCGACTCCTGGCATGCCGGAACGGGGGCCACGGATAACGCCGCGGGTGTGGCCGCGACCATGGAAGCAATGCGAATCCTTAAGGCCACCGGACTTACCATGCGGCGAACGGTGCGCTTGGCGCTCTGGACCGGCGAAGAGCAGGGACTTCTTGGCTCGCAGGCCTATGTCGCCGAGCACTTCGCCACGCCCACGACCATGGACGTGAAGCTCGCACACGCCCGACTCTCGGCGTATTTCAACCTCGACCATGGAACAGGTGCGATCCGCGGTCTCTATCTGGAGCAGAACGAGAAAGTGCGGTCAATTTTCTCAGCATGGATGGAGCCGTTTGCTGAAATGGGGATGCGAACGCTCACCATCCGCGGGACGGGCTCGACTGATCACGTGCCGTTCGACAGGGTGGGACTTCCAGGCTTCCAGTTCATTCAGGACCCGATCGAATATTTCACGCACTCGCACCATTCGAGCATGGACCTGTATGAGCGGGCGCAGGCCGAAGATCTCATGAAGAATGCCGTCATCGTGGCAGCCTTTGTCTACCAGGCGGCTACCCGCGACGCTCTCCTGCCCCGGAAGGCACTACCCGCGCCGTTCGACGCTGTCTCCGAGCCGGCGGGTCGATGACGCCGGGCGTGGTCGTCCGCGTGATGGGGCGGCACTCGTCGGCGTGGCACAGGCCTACAACCAGACCGTTGGGTCGGTCGAGGGACGAGTGCTCGTGAGAGCGAGGCGCCTGCGGGACCTGAGCGTCACAACGAAGGATGAGATTCCATCCACCGAGACGATCGACACCGTACCGAGGACCCTCCAGCCGGCCAATTTCATGGGTCTGCCATCCGAGGCCACGGCGACGCCACGCGCCGCCGTGGACGGAGCGTGAAATAATGGCGACTTGGCAGCAGACTCCGTGCCGGGCTCCGTGACCGACCCTGATTCCGGCGACGACCAAGTCCCCGCCCTCGACTTCATTCGCGAAATCGTGGGCGCCGATCAGCGCACCGGCCGCCACGGTGGGCGTGTGCGCACGCGTTTCCCCCCGGAACCCAACGGCTACTTGCATATCGGCCACGCCAAGTCGATTTGCTTGAACTTCCGCGTGGCGGCGGATTTCGGCGGGCTGTGCAACCTCCGGTTTGACGACACCAACCCGACGAAGGAAAACGTCGAGTACGTGGAGTCGATCCAGGCTGATGTGCGCTGGCTTGGGTTCGACTGGGGCGACGGCATGTTCTACGCCTCGGACTACTTCGAACAGCTGTACCAATACGCCGTTGGTCTCATCGAACGGGGAGATGCGTACGTGGACAGCCTGACTGCGGACCAGATCCGTGAGTATCGAGGGTCGTTGACCGAGCCGGGCCGCAACAGCCCCTTCCGAGATCGCGGCGTGGTCGAGAATCTGGACCTCTTTTGTCGGATGCGTACGGACGAGTTTCCTGACGGGACGCACGTGCTGCGCGCGCGCATAGACATGGCGTCGCCGAACATGAACATGCGCGATCCAACGCTGTACCGCATCAGACATGCGACGCACCACCGCACCGGGGAGGCATGGTGCATCTACCCGACCTACGACTATGCCCACCCGATCTCGGACGCCATTGAGGGCATCACCCATTCGCTCTGCACGCTCGAATTCGAGGACCACCGACCTCTATACGACTGGGTGGTCGAGCACGCGCAGACGCCGCATCGGCCACAGCAGATTGAGTTCGCCAGGCTGAACATGAATTACACCGTGATGAGCAAACGCAAGCTGCTGACGTTGGTGGAGCAGGAGCGTGTCGCAGGGTGGGACGATCCGCGCATGCCGACGATTGCGGGCCTCCGGCGCCGCGGCTGCACGCCAGAGGCGATTCGTGACTTCTGCGGACGGATCGGCGTCGCAAAGAAGGAGAACACGATCGACGTGGCGCTGCTCGAGCACACGTTGCGCGAGGACCTCAACAAGCGCGCGAATCGAGCGATGGCGGTGCTGCGGCCCATCAGGGTGGTGATCGAGAACTTTCCGGCTGATCGGGTCGAAGAGGTGTCAGCGGTGAACAACCCGCAGGATCCGTCCGCTGGCGAGAGGCTCGTGCCGTTTGGCCGTGAGCTGTACATCGAGGCCGAGGATTTCCTTGTGGCTCCGCCAAAGAAGTTCTTTCGGCTGTCCCCGGGAGTTGAGGTCAGGCTGCGGTATGCCTACATCATCCGGTGCGAGAGCGTTGACAAGAACGCCGACGGCAGCATCCGAGAGATTAGGTGCTCCTACGACCCAGAATCGCTGAGCGGCGCAACCTCGAAGCGTCGAGTGAAGGGCACGATCCATTGGGTGTCGGCCGAACATGGCCTCGACGCCGAGGTTCGGTTGTACGACAGGTTGTTTCTCTCAGAGATTCCCGAGGGCACCGGAAGTGACTGGATGAGCGATCTGAATCCGGGCTCTCTGGAAACGCTAACGAACTGCAAGATCGAACCTGCGCTGGCCGCACTTCCAGCGGGGTCTCGGATCCAGTTTGAACGGCAGGGCTACTTCTGTGTCGACCCGGACTCCCAAGACGGAAGCCCTGTATTCAATCGCACTGTGACGCTCAAGGACGCCTGGGCGCGAGCGCAGTCGCGCACCTGAGCCGGGCCGCCTATCGCCCCGACTCGTCACGCCATGCCCTGAGAGCCGCGGCCCGAGTCCGGGCCTCAGGCTCTGCCAGCAGACGGTCCACGCGCCATGGCATGCGCCACGTCCAGTTCCCGTCGTCGATTGTGCCTGGCCGATTGACCCGGCCTGCCCAGCCGAACAGGTCCTGAATGGGGAGGATTAGCGTGTCGGACCCAGAGGCGTAGAGTGCCCACAGGAGCGCTTCCCGCGTGTGGGCCGAGAGATTGTCGTCTGCAGCGGCTGACGTGCGCTCGTTCGGCGACAGGCGCTCGGCTACGGCGGGAATCGCTAGGGCCGCCGCGCGCTCGGCGTGGGGTGCCGTGTGCCACCAGACGACTATCGGTTCAGTGTCGTGCGTACCAGTTGTGGCCACCGACGCCGCGGGGTACGCCCTTGGGTCATGAAACGGTTGACCCTCGATTTGTCGCGCGCGTTCCCACCGCAGCACCTTGTAGCCAGGGATCCCGAGCCCGGCAAGGGAGTTTTTCACGAAATCCGGCACCACCCCGAGGTCCTCGGCGATGAGTGTGACGCCAGGTCGACTCAGGACGGCCAGTACCCGCTCGCCAAGGGCGACCTGCTCACGCTCGTCCGTTGGCGTGAAGGCGCCCTCGTTGCGTCCGGCCGCGCGGTAGTACGTTCGGTAGAACCCAACGACGTGGTCGACACGGTACCCGTCGTACAGAGCGGCCGCGCGGCGCCCTCGGTCGCGCAGCCACGAGAAACCCCCTGCAGCCACTGCACTCCAGCGACAGGCCGGCAGCCTCCAGTCCTGGCCTGTGTCACTAAAGGCATCAGGCGGTGCGCCGATGCTGGTGTCCATGCGGAACTCGTCCTGCCTGGTCCACACGTCGGCACTGTCCGGGCTGACCATGAACGGCAGATCCCCGAACAGGGCGACGTCTACGGCGCCCTCCCGCATGGCGCGCCATTCGGTGCCGACGACCCATTGCACGTACTGGCGGAAGAGTACGTCCCTGGCGAGTCGCACCAGGGCTGTATTCAGTGCCAGCGGTAGCCGATCGCGCAAGGGCGAAGGCCATTCGGGCCAGGGCCGCTCACCCAGTTCGGCGCGCAACGCCCGGAAGAGCGCGTAGTCGTTCAACCACCAACCCTCATCCGCGATGTACGCTCGAAGGGCGTCCGCGCGGGCGGTCCCGATTCTCCAGTGTTGTTCTTCGAAGTGCGCGAACGATCGCCGAAGCGCGACTTCCTTGAGCGCTCGTACGGCTGAGTAATCGACACGCGGCGATGCCCGAACCGCGGCGAGGTCGTCTCGGAGCGGCGCTTCGAGCGCCTCTTCGCCGCCGATGTCGTGGAAGTCCTCCAGTTCCCCGAGGGTGACGTACTGCGGGTCGATTGCCATGGCGCTCAACGCCGAGTACGGCGACACCTCGCCCGGCGCGAGTTCGTGCACGGGCAGCAGTTGAAGTAGCCGTTGGCCAGCTGTGCTGAGCCAGTCGAAGAGAGTCACCAGGTCGCCGATCTCGCCGATGCCCCAGCTCTCTGACGATGCCAGCGAAAACAGGGGAGCCTGGACCCCGGCCCGTCTCCCCGGTTCGAGATCGTGAGTCGTCAAGACACGGCCAGGTGTAGCATTCGCGCGGTGGCGTCGGCAAAGGCATCCGCATCGGGCAAGAGACTGACCACGACGTACGCCTCTCGAGGGAAATCAAAGAAGTAGCCAGGATGCACGAGGATGCGTTCGCGATCGAGCAGGTCGAGAATGAACGTGTCCTCGCTGCGCACGGCCGGCACGCGCACGATCGCGTGCCAGCCCCCCTCGACGGGAAGTACTCGGCAGGCGGGATACCGCGCGGCCGCCTGACGCAACTGGGCAAGATTGGTCCGCACCCGATCGTGAATCTGCCCGCGGATCTCGTGCGCGCCGGCGATGAGCGCCGGGGCTGCCACCTGGACGGGCGTTGACACCGATAAGTAGCTGTCGGCGATGAGTTCGAGCGCGCCGAGCGCGGCTCTGCGTGATTCAGCCGGGCCGCCCACTATGATCCAACCGAGCTTGAGCTGCGGCAGGCCCGCTGACTTCGACAATCCTCCTAGCGAGAAGGCGAGAACACGGTCTTGCACTGCAATGTCCGTGGCACGGTCGTGTGGCGCGTCGAGGCTGTAGTCGACGAACACCTCGTCTACGATCAACGCAACTCCGTGGGTTTCGCATACCTCCATCAGTCGGGCGGCCTCGGTCCGCGACACGTAGGACCCTGTGGGGTTGTTCGGTGACACCACGAGAATGGCGCGTGTGCCGCGATCGACGGCACCCTCAAGACTTGGGAAGTCGATTCCCCATCGCCCGTGATAGTCGAGGTCGTAGGGCTGCGTTGTCACCGAGTCGAGACGCGTCAAGTGCTCAAACAGCGGGTAGCCCGGGCGCGGCACCAGGACACCCTCCCCGGGATTGCACAGCAGCTTGAAGAGCCACGAGTAGGCTTCGCTGGTGCTCGAGGTGAGGACCACGTTGTCCGGATTGACCAGCGCGCCGCGCCGTACGTAGTCGGCAGCCACGGCCTCGCGCGCGCTCCTCATCCCCAGCGGTGAGGGCGCGTAGCGGAGAGCTTCGGGCGCCGCCAGGTTCGCCAGGATCGCCGGCGAGTACGCGAAGCCGGCGCGGGTCGGATTCGACTCGGTGAGGTCGACGATCTCCAGGTTCGCTGCGCGCAGGGTCTCCAGTCGGCGCGCAAGGGCGTTTGGCGCGGCGTCCGGGGGCAGGCGACTGGAGAACATGTGGCTGCTAGATCCAGCGGCGCAGTGCATGGTCGAACACAGGCGGCGGCGCGGCCGAGACGCAGGCAGGCGCCAGCCACGGCTAAACGATACTTTGTTAAGCTTCGAGAGTGCTGCGAATTTTCCAAAGCATCGGCGCGGTGGTGGGTCTCGTGTTCCTCGCAGCCGGTGCTTCGGCACAGGACAGGCTCCTCAGCATCGACGCGATCTTCGACCCAGACACGGGGGTGAATTTCAGCGGTCGGCCGCCGAGCGGCATCACCTGGCTCGACGATGCCACTTACCTTTGGCCCAGGCAACTGGCGGGCCGCGTCGACTGGCTGACTGTCGACGCGGCCAGCGGGCTTACCGAACTGCTGTTTGATCCGGCGACGATGGAGGCGTCCCTGGCGGCAATGCCCGGCATCTCCCCGGAGGCTGCGGCTTCGTTGGCCCACGGCAGGAATCTCGTGTTCAACCCGACCCACACCGCGGCTCTCGTTAGCGCTGTCGACGACTTGTATCTCTATGATTTTGGCACCGGGGAGGCGAGACGTCTGACGGATGGCCCAGGCCTCGAGGAAGAGGCCTCGTTCAGCCCGGACGGCGAGTCGGTCGCCTTCGTGCGCGGCAACGACCTCTATGTCGTGCGCGTGAAGAAGCCACGCGAGCGCGCGATTACCAAGGACGGCAACGAACGGACGCTGAACGGCAGACTGGACTGGGTATACCAGGAGGAGATCTACGGGCGTGGCAACTTTCGCGGGTACTGGTGGAGCCCGGACTCCACCAGGCTGGCGTTCCTGCGCCTCGACGAGCGCTCCGTGCCCCGGTTCACCCGAATCGATCGAATCCCGTATCACCCGATTCCGGAAACGGGCCCTTATCCGAAGGCGGGCGATGCTAATCCGGTCGTTCGGCTTGGCATCGCAGTCGCGTCGAACGGAAAATCCCAGTGGGTGGACCTCTCCGCCTATGTTGGTT
>Ga0302135_10001516_pt1 | contig 14003 bp, 8 predicted proteins | sample CBN3_surface_MG_FD_203119 | JGI IMG/M metagenome (GOLD analysis project Ga0302135, IMG submission 203119) | Marine microbial communities from Western Arctic Ocean, Canada - CBN3_32.1 | ecosystem: Environmental > Aquatic > Marine > Oceanic | place: Canada: Western Arctic Ocean | collected 2017-09-15
CGTGCTTCTTCAGCAGCTTCAGCGTACTCGGCAGGAATATCGATGAGCTTGTGCTCAACAGCTTCTGCCTCTTCATAGTAGTAAGCCTTTTGACCAACAAGGTCAATCAGACCGACAAATTCCGATTCGGCACCCATGGGCATCTGGATCGGGACTGCGTTTGCGCCGAGACGATCGTGGACTGTCTTGACTGCGTAGTTGAAATCGGCACCGAGCCTGTCCATCTTGTTTACAAAGATCATGCGAGGAACGTTGTAAGTATCGGCCTGACGCCAGACTGTTTCTGACTGGGGCTGTACACCTGAGACGGATTCGAGAACGACAACGCCACCGTCGAGCACTCGGAGGGAACGCTCTACTTCAGCAGTGAAGTCAACGTGACCTGGAGTGTCAATAATGTTTATCTGGTGACCAGCCCACTGGGCGTTGGTTGCCGCTGAACCGATGGTGATTCCGCGCTCGCGTTCGAGCGACATGAAATCCATCACGGTAGTGCCTTCATCGATGTTGCCGATTTTGTAAGTCTCACCGGTGAAAAAGAGCACGCGCTCCGTCACGGTGGTTTTACCAGCGTCGATGTGGGCGATAAAGCCGATGTTCCGAACTTTTTCAAGGTCGGTTTTATTTGCGGATGTTGTAGTCATCATTGTTGCCATTCGTTCCGTCCCCGTGCCATATATATAGGCATCGGAGCGGTTTTGCGGCTGATTAAGTTGTGCCGGTTCCTACCAGCGGTAGTGGACAAAAGCCCGGTTGGCCTCCGCCATCCTGTGAAGATCTTCGCGACGCCTTACGGCGACGCCTCCCCCACGAGAAGCTTCCAGTAGTTCCGTGTACAGCCGGTCGGCTATCGGGCTACCTGAACGCTCACGCGCAGCTATTATCAGCCATCGCTGCGCTAGTGCACCTCGACGTTCGGGACGCACTTCAACCGGCACCTGGTAAGTTGCTCCACCTACTCGGCGGGGCTTTACTTCCAGTGCTGGCATTGCATTACGTACTGCCTGCTCGAACACTTCAAGGCCGGGCCTATCGGTTTCCTTTTCGAGCTTCGCGAGGGCGTCATACATTGCTTTTTGTGCAACCGACTTCTTTCCACCAATCATTAGGCGGTTGATAAATCGGGTGAGCTCAACACTCCCGTAGAGGGGGTCTGGAGCTATTTGCCTACGCTGAGCGCGGCGCCTGCGTGCCATGTATTTACCTTCGTTATTGCTTACTGTTCAAAAATGTCTCTGGCAAACGAAGCCGCCTACCCGGTGTGTTTTCTAGTTGGGCAGACGGTCGTTTTTGACAGAGATTTTTAGTGACTAACTCTTTGACGTGCCGTACTTACTGCGACCACGTTTTCGATCTTCTACGCCCGATGTGTCGAGAGTCCCACGAACAATGTGGTATCGAACACCTGGCAGATCTGGAACCTTGCCGCCTCTGAGCAGGACAACCGAGTGTTCCTGCAGGTTGTGACCTTCACCTGGAATGTAAGCCGTAACCTCCATACCGTTGCTAAGCCGAACACGAGCTACCTTACGAAGTGCCGAGTTCGGCTTCTTCGGGGTCATCGTTCGAACCTGAAGGCAAACACCGCGTTTTTGCGGGCTTCCCTTTTTCAGCTCTACTTGCTGACTTGTGAATGAGTTGAATGCAACACGGAGAGCGGGAGTATTCGGCTTACGCCTTTTCTTTTTACGCGCTTTACGCACCAATTGGTTAATCGTGGGCAAAATATAGTCCAGAAAAATGATCACAAGAAGATGAACCCAACCGATATCGATCAGGCCACGAAGGGTAAGTATACGAACGAGTGTGTCAGCAAGTCAACGAGAATTTGGGTTCTTTTACGGATTTCGACGCCGCACAGTGCCATTCACATTCATAGGTTGTGAAATTCGCCACAAACTAATACCCTTGGATGTTTAGTCGATGCGCACATTGCTGAATAGATGGCGCGCGTGCGCGTGCGTAGACCGAGCGTGCCCCTTGTTTTCAACTGGGCACGCAACTGAATCCGGGTGTTATCAAGTGAGTTCCATAGCCCTTTTAGGGTTTGCTGATGCAGAGTCCGAACGCCTTGCGGCGGGCATCGGCGCGCTCGATCCTTCACTGGATCTGGTGAAATTCACTTCTGACACAAGCAAGGACGAACTCGCATCCAGTGTAGAAGGCGCTCTTGTTTGGGCTGCTGGCACGGGACTTGCGGGACCATCGGGTATTGTGCACGCTGCTGCAGATGCTGGGGTTCCGGTGGTGGTTATACAGCCCGTGGTGTCGCTAGACGGTATTAGCGCAGATCGAGAAGAAATCGAGGTTTGCTTCCTACCGTGTACACCTGAAGAGGTTGGCATCCGCCTGAATCTCGCCATGTCGAGGAACACCACGACCGAGACTTCAAACACGATTATTCATGGTGAGCTGGTGATCGATTGTGATCGCTACGAGGTCACGCTCAAAGGACGCAAGGTCGACCTCACTTATAAGGAATATGAACTCCTGAGGTACCTGGCTTCGAATCCCGGGCGAGTGTTCAGCCGTGAAGCGCTACTTCGCAGCGTTTGGGAATACGACTATTTCGGTGGGACGCGAACTGTCGATGTGCACGTTCGGCGCCTTCGAAGCAAGATCGACGACGTGACGTATCACTTCATCGAAACGCAGTGGAACGTTGGGTACAGGTTCCGGTCTCCGGGGGCTCTTCCTAGGTAAGTGAGAGTAATTTGTTTCAAATTGAAACATTTCGTTAACATGTCGCGCGTGCATAGCGCGCGACCGGGAGCAATATAAGGAGTCCGTAGTATTTAGTTCGAACATTTTTCACGGTTTGAACCAAAGATAGCCACCAGTACGTTCAGTCCATGACAAACACACCCGAAAACCAGCGACCGAGAGTAGACGAAGAGGCGATTAAGTACGTCTTGTTCTCCGCGCGCGAGCACGATGTGAAGTTTGTCCGCCTGTGGTTTACGGATATTCTGGGCACTTTGAAGGGCTTCGCCATCACTGTTGATGAACTCGAAGGAGTTCTCCGGGGTGGTGCAAGTTTTGACGGAGCGTCGATCGAGGGACTAACTCGCGCCGATGAGTCAGACTTGATCGCCATGCCCGATCCATCAACGTTCCAGGTTCTGCCGTGGCGGCCCAGCAAAGACGCTGTTGCGAGGTTGTTCTGCGACATTGAAACCCCTACGGGCGAGCCTTCTGCGGCAGACGGGCGACAGGTTCTTCGCCGAAACCTCGTTCGAGCTTCCGAGATGGGCCTGACGTTCTATGTGGCTCCCGAGATCGAGTATTACTACGACACTGGTGTTTCTGGTGGGGATGATAATGCGAGCAGGAGCGGTTATTTCGACCAGACTTCTATCGATGGCACCGGTGCTGATTTGCGGCGTGACACGGTTCTAACCCTTGAACAGATGGGTATTCCGGTAAAACACAGTCACCATGAAGTTGGCGATGACCAGCACGAGATCGACCTACGCCACACGAACGCACTGACGATGGCTGATTCGATTATCACATTCAAGGTTATCGCCAAGGAGATCGCAGCTCCGACCGGTGCCCATGCAACTTTTATGCCTCGGCCGTTTGGAGATCGACACGGCTCAGGCATGCACACTCACATGTCGCTGTTCAGAGGCGATGACAACGCATTCTTCGATGCCGACGCCGACAGGCATCTCTCGGAGACTGGACGACAGTTCATCGCTGGTCTGATGCGCCATGCGGCAGACATTTGCGTTGTGACTAACCAGTGGATCAACTCGTATAAACGGTTGATACCCGGACTGGAAGCTCCTGTTTTTGCTTCCTGGACAAAAGGCAATTTTGGCGACCTGATACGGGTGCCGTCTTATCGACCTGGTCGTGAAGAGAGTGTTCGTGTTGAATACCGCGCTCCCGATCCTGCAGCCAATCCTTATTTACTATTCTCGGTTCTGCTTGCAGCAGGCCTTGATGGCATCGACAAGAAACTGACACTTCCTGAGCCTCTTGATGACGACGTTTACGGAATGTCTGATTCGGAGCTTGATAAGCACGGAGTCTCTCGACTACCTCGAACGCTTGACGAAGCTATTCGCCTTGCCGAAAAAAGCGAGTTACTTGAGACGGCTCTCGGATCGACCGTGAAGGCGAATTTCCTCGCCAACAAGCGGCTCGAGTGGGAAGAGTTCAGCACCACTGTTACTGATTACGAGTTAGCCAGATATAGGCATCTGTAAACCAGATACAACCGACTGGCTAACTGGAAAATACTTGAGCTTCAAACTAGGAGAAGCATGACCGAAGTCCGGAATACCTTTGTTTCGCAAAGTGGCGAAAACGGTGAGCAGCCGGAGTTCGTGCTACCAGATTTCATTGATATTGCAGAACGTGGGTTGTACGTTCCCGAGTTGGAGCGCGATGCGTGTGGTGTAGGCATGGTTGCCAACATCGCCGGTAAGCGTTCACACGAGATCATCGATCAGGCGCTCGAAGTGCTGGTCAATCTCGGTCATCGAGGAGCGTCCGGAGCCGATCCTCTGACCGGTGACGGTGCAGGTATTACGATTCAGATGCCCGATGCGTTCATGCGCAAAGTAGCCGAGCAAGAAGGCATTGAGCTTCCCGATGAGCGTCGATACGGCGTTGCGATGTGCTTCTTACCTGTTGAAGAAGACCTGAATACTGCTGCACGGACGGCATTGGAATCGTCTGCAACCGATAACGGTATGCAGGTTCTTGGATGGCGTGATGTGCCGGTCGATCCCGATGCTATTGGTATTACCGCCCGAACGATCATGCCGAAGATCGCTCAGCTATTCGTTTCTGCACCGGACGGTGTTGAAGACGATGATCTAGAACGGGTTCTGTATCTCGCCAGGAAATCGACCGAGAAGAATTTCGTCGATGGCGAGACTGATCCCGAGGTTCGCAAGACCCTCCTGCGAGAGTTCTATGTTTGCTCCTGGTCGTCACGCACGCTTATCTACAAAGGCATGCTGCTCGTCGATCAGCTGGGTCGCTTCTATCACGACCTTGCTGACGAGACGATGATCAGCGCTTTCGGGCTTGTTCACTCCCGCTTCTCTACCAACACTCTCGGCTCGTGGAAGCTCGCTCATCCTTATCGAATGCTTGCGCACAACGGCGAAATCAACACCGTTCGCGGTAACCGAAACTGGATGCAGGCGCGAGAACGTTCAATCGATTCCCCGTTCTTTGGCGACAAGATCGACCAGCTGACGCCGATCTGTGAATCAGACGACGCTTCAGACACTGCATCTCTCGATAACGTTTTCGAACTGCTTCGCATGACGGGCCGATCTGTCGAGCACACCGCTGCGATGCTCATGCCGGCAGCCTGGTACGGCCACGAGTCGATGCCCCAGAACGTCAAGGACTTCTACGAGTACCACGGCAATGTCATGGAGCCGTGGGACGGTCCCGCGATGATCGTGTTTACTGATGGTGATGCCGTTGGCGCGGTTCTCGATCGAAACGGCTTGCGTCCGTTCCGATACTGGGTGACCAATGACGATTTGCTGGTGATGGCATCGGAGACCGGTGTTCTGAACATCGATCCCAAACGCATCAAGTACCGCTCACGTCTTGAGCCCGGTCGAATGTTCCTGATCGATTTCAAGCAAAAACGAATCGTCGAGCCTGATGAAGTGATCGAACGGATCGCATCCCAGAACCCGTACGGAAAGTGGCTTGAGGAAAACCGCTCGACTATCGAGTCTCTCCCAGAAGCCGATAGCTACCCGGAACCCGATATCGATACGTTGATAAGTCGCCAGATGGCGTTCGGCTACACGCGTGAAGACCTCCACCTGCTCATTCGCCCAATGGCAATCACCGGACATCAGCCTCAGGGTTCGATGGGTAACGACGCGCCACTCGCAGTTCTTTCTGACAAGCCGCAGAATATGTTTGCGTACTTCAAGCAGGCGTTCGCTCAGGTGTCGAACCCGCCGCTGGATGCGATTCGAGAGAAGTTGATCACCCAGCGGGCAGTACCGGCGGGTCGTCGACCGAACATCTTTGAGATAACACCACTCCACTGCCGCACGCTACGAATCGACCATCCGATTCTCAGGAACTCAGAACTGGCGAAGATTAAGGCCTCGACGGTGCCCGGTGTGAAGGCGAAGACCATTTCAACGTTGTTCCCTACTGCCGGTGGAGCGGAGGCGCTGGATGCCGCTCTGGGCCGTATTCGGGCCGAGGCAAGCCAGGCTATCGAAGACGATTACACTCTGATCATTCTTTCCGACCGAGGTGTCGATAGTGAGAACGCCCATATTCCGTCGTTGCTTGCGACGAGCGCTGTTCATCATCATTTGATACGCGAACGAAACCGTGCGCAGGCCGACATCATTGTCGAGTCTGGTGAACCCCGCGAGGTACATCACTTCGCGACTCTGTTTGGTTACGGAGCTTCTGCGATCAACCCGTATCTGGCTTTCGAGACCATCGCTGGACTTCGATTGCGTCCGACCGCTGAAGAGAAAATTCCAAGTCAGGACACGGCTGAGGAGCACTTCCGAGAGGCTATCGAAGAGGGTGTTGTGAAGACGATGGCGAAGATGGGTATTTCAACCCTTCAGGGCTACGTTGGTGCACAGGTGTTCGAGGCACTTGGCCTTTCTCAAGATCTGATAGACGAGTACTTCACCTGGACCGTTTCACGAATAAGTGGAATTGGTACGAAGGAAATTGCGCTCGACGTCCTTGCAACTCATTCGCAGGCATACGCTTCCGACAATATTCCTTCGAACCTCAAGCTCGATCTTGGTGGTTTGTACCTGTGGCGTTCTACGGGTGAACGGCACATGTGGAACCCGGATACGATCTCTCTTTTGCAGGACGCGGTCAAACGTAACGATCACGATGTGTTCAAGCAGTTCGAGGCTGCCTCGAACGAGGAAGGCAACCAGCACATCACGATCCGGAACATGCTGGAACCGGTTTTCGGCGACGAGATTCCGATAGACGAGGTTGAGCCTGCATCAAGCATTGTCGAACGATTTGCTACGGGTGCAATTTCGCTTGGTTCTATCAGCCGTGAGGCACATGAAACCCTCGCTGTTGCCACCAACCGAATTAACGCCCGCTCTAATACTGGTGAGGGCGGCGAGGATCCAGAACGATTCACCTTGGATGACAACGGTGATTCGCGCTCGAGCGCGGTCAAACAGGTCGCTTCAGGACGGTTCGGTGTCACAACCAACTACCTGACCAACGCGAAGGACCTGCAGATCAAGATGGCGCAGGGAGCGAAGCCGGGTGAGGGTGGTGAGATTCCGGGTCGCAAGATCTCGGATTACATCGCTTATATAAGGAAGACAACGCCGGGAGTGGAGCTGATTTCACCTCCGCCCCACCATGACATCTACTCGATTGAAGATCTGGCACAGCTGATCCACGATCTCAAAAACGTGAACCCCGATTCTCGTATCCACGTGAAGCTCGTTTCGGTTGCAGGAGTTGGGATCATTGCGGCCGGTGTAGCCAAGGGCAAGGGCGATGTCGTTCTGATCTCTGGCGATTCGGGCGGTACCGGAGCTTCTCCTCTGAGTTCGATTCGACATGCTGGGCTTCCGTGGGAGCTTGGACTTGCTGAGACCCAGCAGGTTCTGGTTGCCAACGGATTACGCGATCGAATTACTGTTCAGACCGATGGCCAGATGAAAACATCGCTCGACGTTCTGGTCGGGGCGCTGCTAGGAGCCGAGGAGTGGGGCATCGCAACCGGTGCGCTTATTTCAATGGGTTGTATCATGCTTCGCAAGTGCCATCTGAACACGTGCTCGGTTGGAGTGGCGACACAGGACCCTGAGCTTCGCAAGAAGTTCACTGGCACACCCGATGCAGTGGTCAACTACTTCGTGTTCCTCGCCGAGGGCTTACGCGAACTTATGGCCAAGATGGGATTCCGAACGGTCAATGAAATGATCGGCCGGGTCGACAAGCTCAAGGCCCGTGACGATATCGAACACTGGAAGGCCAAGACGCTTGACCTGTCGCCAATTTTGATGAAGCCAGATGTTCTGCCGAACGACCATCCCTACCAGCAGATTCTGCAGGATCACGGGCTGGACGCGGCGCTGGATAACAAGCTGATCGAGCTGGCGGGACCTGCGATCAACGATGGCAAGCAGGTTTCAGAAACGCTGGCTATAACCAACATTAACCGAACGGTTGGCGCCAAGCTGAGCGGAGTTATCGCCAAGAAGACTGGCGAGGACGGACTGCCAGACGGTTCGATCAACTTCACGTTCAGGGGCTCTGCTGGTCAGAGTTTCGGTGCGTGGTCGGTTAAAGGTGTCACTCTCAAAGTTGAGGGCGACGCGAACGACTACTTCGGGAAGGGTCTTTCCGGTGGTCGCCTCGTGATTACACCACCTGAAAATAGTTCTTATGAAGCGAATGACAACATCATCATCGGTAACGTCGCGCTTTACGGTTCGACTGGTGGTGAGGCGTATGTGAATGGTCTTGCCGGTGAACGATTCGCCGTTCGTAACTCTGCTGCCATCGCGGTTGTTGAAGGAATCGGTGACCACGGCTGCGAGTACATGACCGGTGGTCGAGTAGCGATTCTCGGGCTCACCGGACGTAACTTTGGTGCTGGCATGAGCGGTGGTGTGGCCTACGTGATCGATCCAGATGGATCGTTCGAGAGCAAGTTCAACAACACAATCGCCGATCTCCTGGACGTCGTTCCGGATTCCGACGATGACCGAGAGCTTAAAGGATTGATCGAGAAGCACGTAGAGCACACCGGTAGCAAGCTTGGAACCGAGCTTCTGGCCGACTGGGCAGAATCGGTGAAGCAATTCAAGAAGGTGTTCCCGAGGGATTACGCACGTATTCTTCGTGGACGGGCTGCGACCTCTGAAAGTAACGGTACTAAGGAAGGGATCGGTAGCCGTGGGTAAAGTAACTGGATTCATGGAGGCGATGCGTCGTACTCCCTCACGGCGCGATAAAACCGATCGAATCAACGATTGGCAGGAGGTCTATCTCGAATGGGAAGACACCGAGGCCCGTCGCCAGGCAAGCCGTTGCATGGATTGTGGGGTTCCGTTTTGCAACAGCGGTTGTCCGCTTGGAAACCTGATTCCCGAGTTCAACGATTTCATCTATCACGGCAACTGGGAAGAGGCGCTCGAACGCCTGCACGCAACAAATAACTTCCCTGAATTTACCGGACGCATCTGCCCTGCACCATGCGAGACGTCATGCACGCTATCGGTCAACTCTGACCCGGTGACGATCGAAATGATCGAGAAGGCAATTGTCGATCGCGGCTGGGATGAGGGCAGGATCAAGCCGCAACCTTCGACCAGCAAGACGGGCCAAAAAGTGGCCGTTGTTGGATCGGGTCCTGCCGGACTTGCAGCCGCCCAGCAACTTGCTCGAGCCGGTCACACCGTTACGGTTTACGAGCGTGACGAGTACATCGGCGGGCTTCTGGTGCTGGGAATTCCCGAGTTCAAACTTGAGAAGCATGTAGTAGAACGACGTGTTAACCAGTTGCGTGGCGAGGGCGTTAGGTTCCGTGTGAGCGTTAACGTTGGTGTCGACGTTACTCATGAACAACTCCTCGAACGTTACGACGCTATCTGTCTTTCAGGTGGTTCAACCATCCCGCGTGATCTTCCGATTGAAGGGCGTGATCTCAAGGGTGTTTACTTCGCCCTGGAATTGCTTACCCAGCAGAACCGAAAGCTACGTGGGCAGGAGTTCCCGCCCGAAGAAAATATCGATGTGCTCAACAAGAAAGTTGTCATCATCGGCGGTGGTGACACCGGTGCCGATTGCCTTGGCACTTCACACAGGCAGGGTGCGAGCAACATCATCCAGATGGAGATCATGCCTCGACCTTCCGAGACCAGAGTGGACGCCAACCCATGGCCACAGTGGTCGACTATCTTCCGGACATCGAGTGCTCACGAAGAGGGTGGTGACCGGGACTTCAACGTGCTTACAAAGCGATTTGTTGGCGACGACGAAGGCAACCTGAAACACCTGGAGTGTGCACGGGTTGAGTGGGTCAAGGACGAAGAGTCTGGCCGATTCAACATGAACGAGATACCGCGCAGCGAGTTCGTTATCGAGGCTGAGGCTGTTTTTCTTGCAATGGGATTCGTTCAGCCACAGCACGAAGGATTACTCGACGCACTCGGTGTCGACTACGACTCACGCGGAAACGTTGCGGCCGATGGCAGCATGCGCACCAATCTCGATAAAGTCTTTGCTTGCGGAGACATGCAGCGGGGTCAGTCGCTTGTAGTTCACGCTATCGCCAGTGGCCGTCGGGCTGCGCGCCAGATCGACATTTTCCTGACCGGTGCTTCACGTCTGCCAACAGTAACCGGCTATGCTCGACCTCCGATAATGGCTCGAACGGGAAGTAACAGAGACTAAGAGCGCCTATAGAATCGAATCATTATGACTTCCGATAACGGCAGTTCGGGTTCGAACGGTATTCTTCGAGTCGCGGCTGCACAGATAAATACGACCGTCGGTGACATCGATGGCAACGCCAGATTGATCGAAAAGTGGATCGGTCTTGCGGAGGAACAAGGTGCAGATCTTGTCGCCTTCCCAGAGCTGACGATCACCGGTTATCCGCCAGAAGATCTTGTTCTCTACAAGAATTTTATTGATGAGAACAAAGCTGCGTTGAGTCGCATCGCCTCTCGCGTTGGCAACATTGTTGCGGTGGTGGGTTTTGTTGATTCTGAAGACGAAGGTACAAAACTTTTCAACGCGGCGGCGGTGATTCACAATCGAAAGATTGTCGCAACCTACCGAAAGATTCACCTGCCCAACTACGGCGTGTTCGACGAGCGACGCTACTTCACTCCCGGAAACGAATGCCCCGTTCTTTCGATTCGCGGAATCAAGGTTGGTGTCAATATTTGCGAAGATATCTGGGAGCAGATCGGTCCGTCGGAAGTACAGTGCGCGGCCGGAGCACAGATTCTTATCAACCTGAATTCGTCACCGTATGAATCGGGTAAACAGGGGCACCGGGTCGATATCGTCACCGATCTATCGAGGCGTAATCGGGTTTACACGCTCTATACGAACCAGATAGGCGGTCAGGATGAACTTGTGTTCGACGGCGGCAGCATGATTGCTGGTCCCGATGGCGAGTTACTCGGTACCGCGGCTCGGTTCGAGGAATCGCTGCTGGTTGCAGATATCGATGCAGTTTCATTGGCGGAGTTACGGCTGCAGCATCAGTCGCATGCAATTTCACAAACAGATCTCGACCGGATCGGCCAGCCCACGCTTGTAGAAATTCCTTTGACGGCTCGGGACACCCACCCGAAACTCCCGGAACTTTCGATTCACAGCCTCGATCGACTCGACGCTGTTTATCGGTCACTGGTGTTGGGCACTCGCGATTATCTGAGGAAAACGGGTTTCCAGAAGGTCGCCATCGCTGTTTCGGGCGGTATCGACTCTGCGATTGTCACAGCGATCGCAGCCGACGCCCTCGGCGCAGAAAACGTCGTTGGTGTGGCACTCCCCTCTCGATATTCGTCGGAGGGAAGTATCACCGATGCAGAGGACCTGTGTTCCAGACTCGGCGTTGAGCTTTGGAAAATCCCGATTGAGCCGGGACATTCCGCGTTTGAAGAAATGCTCAGCGAGGCGTTTGAAGGCACAGAACCGGGACTCTCTGAAGAAAACACTCAGGCACGCGTTCGTGGCAATCTGATGATGTCGATTGCCAACAAGTTTGGCTGGTTGGTTCTTACTACCGGTAACAAATCAGAGATGGCCACCGGGTACGCGACTCTTTACGGAGACATGGCCGGAGCCTACGCAGTGATCAAGGACGTGCCAAAAACTATGGTTTACGAACTTTGCGACCATCGGAACAGGCGAGGTCCTGGTTCACCGATACCTGCCGCCATAATCGAAAAGCCACCGAGTGCCGAACTTCGACCAGATCAATTGGATGAGGACTCGTTGCCACCGTACGATCAACTCGACCGAGTTATTCATATGTACATCGAAGAACGAATGTCGCCAGATCTCATTATTCAAAAAGAGCAGGTCCTGGGCAGCAATGGCGCAAGTGAGGCTGTCATACGCCGTATCGTGCGGCTGATAGACATCAACGAATACAAGCGTCGGCAGTCACCTCCGGGCGTGAAGATAACTGGACTTGCGTTCGGTAAAGACCGTCGATTACCGATCGCTTCCGGTTGGCAGAGATAGCTTGATCGCGGGGGTTTGCTCTGCAAATCACGATGATTCATCCAATCATACGATTAGCTGGAGAATCGGATTCATTGCCACCCACAAACTTGCTCCACATTCATTACGTAAGTTAAATACCAACTATTCCTCAGCACGTAATTCGAAACACAGGCTGGCTCCAGCATGATCGCTCGAGCCGGTACTGCATCAAAAATATTATGAACAAGTTGCACAAACTCAAGAAAATTCTCGTCGGTGGAATCTTCACACTGACGCTCATAACCGCGTTTGCATGCTCGAGTGCTGTCGATCCGGCTGATGACACCGGGGCGGCTGTTGTGACTGAAACCACTGCGGGCCAACAAATACTGGCAACTAACCCGATCGATAAGGCTGTGGTCACTCTCGAAGCCACAACTGCGACGGTCGTGACCGACGCACCGGTTCTTCCTGATGCGCCAACTGCGACCGATGTTCCATCATCTCCAACCTCGGAGAGTAGCCCGACAGCCGAGTCGATTCAGGCGGCGTTCGATGTAGAAGAAGACGCTAAGCCGATTCGCGATGCTTTCCCGGAAGTCGTTGTACCAGAAGTTGCAACACTCACCCCGGCTGAAATTGTTGAGGCGCAGGGTCTTCACCTTGCTGACCTTTACGAACGAACGGTGCAGTCCGTGGTCTTTATAGTTTCTACAACTCCGCAAGGAGTGGGATCAGGGTCAGGATTCGTTTGGGATACCGACGGACATGTGGTTACGAACTATCACGTAGTTCAGAATTCAAATTCACTTACAGTCAAGTTCTTCAATGGCCGCGAGTACCGAGCTGATGTGGTTGCGTTCGATCCCGACGCCGATCTGGCGGTAATCAAATTGATCGACCCTGAGCACAAACTGGTGCCCATCACCATTGGGAATTCCGCTGATCTTCGTCCTGGTGAATTGGCTATCGCACTCGGCAATCCGTTTGGTGAAGAGTTCACTATGACAACCGGGATAGTCAGCGCGGTAAGTCGAACCTTGGACAGTGGTTTTTCTTCTTACAGCATTCCATCCGTCGTTCAGACGGATGCGGCTATCAACCCTGGCAACTCTGGTGGTCCGCTACTCGACAGCAACGGAGCAGTGATCGGTGTGAACACGCAGATAAGAAGTGAGTCACGCCAGAACTCAGGTATCGGATTCGCTGTGCCGGTCGACCTAGTGAAGCGTGTCGTGCCCTCTTTAATCAACGATGGTCACCACACTTATTCACTTATGGGTATTACCGGTGAAGATGTTGACATTATAAAACGTGAGAGCGCTAACCTGCCGGGAGACGTTGTTGGCGCAATGGTGATGACTGTTTCACCTGACGGCCCGGCGGACACTGCAGGAATTCGTGGTGACTCGGGGGACCGAGCAAGCAACGGCGCTTTGGTTCGAGGGTTTAAGAATTGGGACGGCGATATCATTGTTTCCATCAACTCTATTCAGATGAAATCTATGGACGATCTTATTGGATACCTTGCCCTTAACACAGCTCCTGGCGAAGAAATTGAAATTGGCATATTCAGGGCAGGCATAGAAATATCCGTGTCGATGACACTCGGGTCTCGTCCTTCGATTTCGTAGCGGGAATGTCAAATATACAAACAGAAACTCATTGCCCTCGGCATTTTATTACCGAGGGTTATTTCTTTAGATAACTGAGGTTTCAGACATGCTATCTGCGCACTGAAATTTTGTGATTTTCTAGATACACTTATCGCGGACAGTGATGAGTTAATCACATAATTTTTGTATTGTAATAGTCAG
>Ga0302135_10001517_pt1 | contig 13999 bp, 13 predicted proteins | sample CBN3_surface_MG_FD_203119 | JGI IMG/M metagenome (GOLD analysis project Ga0302135, IMG submission 203119) | Marine microbial communities from Western Arctic Ocean, Canada - CBN3_32.1 | ecosystem: Environmental > Aquatic > Marine > Oceanic | place: Canada: Western Arctic Ocean | collected...
AAAATCCCGTACCACGAGTGAGACAGGTGGATCGGACCTTGACGCTACCTGGGGCGGCCTTCAACAATGGCATAGGTGCCTTCTCCGCTCGAAGCCGAAGCTGCGTCGGCGTCGCGAATCCTGATCGTCGATGACGACATCAGCGTCACCGACACCTTTTCTCGAATATTGCGCCTCGAAGGGTACGAAGTCTGGGCTACGCTGTCAGCGGACAATGGGCTGATACTTGCGCAGGCACATCACCCGCATGCAATTATTCTCGACCTCAGGATGCCGCTCACGAGTGGTCTTCAATTCCTGCGGGCGATACGGGCCATCCCCGGCTTGACTAACACGCCGGTTGCCATCGTGACGGGCGACTATTATCTCGACGACGATCAAGCTGGAGAGATCTCGTCCCTGGGGGCGGAACTCCGTTACAAACCTCTGTGGCTCGAAGAACTCGTGACGCTGGCTCGCGAGCTGGTCGAACCGCCAGTCCGGACCTAGATTTCCTTGAACAACACCCGCTTCCTCAAAGCCTGCCTCCGTGAGCCGGTCGATGCAACCCCGGTCTGGTTCATGCGCCAGGCGGGCCGGTACATGGCCGAATACCGCGCTCTCCGCCAGCGCTACTCGCTCCTGGAACTGTGCCGCGCGCCGGAACTGGCGACGCAAGTGACGCTGCAGCCGATTCAACGGATCGAGCTGGACGCGGCCATCATCTTCTCTGACCTTTTGCTACCCCTGGAGCCGATGGGGATTCCGTTCGACTTCGTGAAGGGAGAGGGCCCGGCCATCGAGACACCTATTCGCTCGGCCGAGGACATCGGTCGATTGAAGCTGTTCGAGCCCAGAGAGGCACTCGCTCACGTACTCGAGGCCATCCGTCTGGTGCAGCGGGAACTTGATGGACGCGTCCCGCTGATCGGTTTCGCAGGTGCCCCCTTTACCCTGGCGTCCTACGCGATTGAGGGTGGTCATTCCAATAACTTTGCCCTGACCAAGGCCCTCATGTACGGGCAGCCCGAGGCCTGGCACCGCCTCTGTGAGATGTTCGCGACGATCGTCGGCGACTATCTGAATGCGCAGATCGACGCCGGCGTCAACGCAGTCCAGGTGTTCGACTCGTGGGTTGGCGCACTCAACCCGGCGGACTATCGCGAGTTCGTGGCGCCTCACACTGCGCAGATCTTCAACGCGATCGCTGGCCGCGTGCCGACGCTCCACTTCGGCACGGGCACCTCGTCACTCCTGGAGGAGCTGCGGGATGCCGGCGGCGATGTCATTGGCGTCGATTGGCGCATCCCACTTGACACTGCCTGGGCACGGATCGGTGATGCCCATGCCGTTCAGGGCAATCTCGATCCCACTCTCCTCCTCGGTCCGGCGGATCGTCTACTGGGCGCCGCTGACGACGTGCTGGCACGAGCGGAGGGGCGCCCCGGCCACATCTTCAATCTCGGTCACGGTATCCTTCCTTCGACACCTCTCGAACACGTACAACTCCTGGCGCATCACGTCCACGACGCCTCCCGGCGGACCGAGTAGCACTTCCCCTCGGCAACCGCAACCATGTCGGATCCAATATTTGACGTGGCGGTGGTGGGTGGCGGGATGGCAGGACTGTCAGCCGCCTTCGAGCTCCAACAGCGTGGAAATACAGTTCGGGTACTCGACGCTGGTCCGCGGGCTGGCGGGGTGGTACTCACCGACCGATTCAACGGCTGGACCGTGGATGGGGGCCCCGATTCCTTACTGGTACAGAAACCTGGAGCTGTCACCCTCTGCAAGGAGCTCGGCATCGCAGACCGGCTCCAATCGACGCTTATGCCGCGCACGGCCTACGTCCTGCGTGACGGGCGGTTGCATCCACTTGTCGAAGGTTCGTTTCTCGGCTTTCCTCTGAGTGCATCAGCCCTGGTCAGGTCCAGCCTGTTCAGCTGGCCTGGTAAGATTCGCATGGCCCTCGAAGCCGCCGTGCCAGCGCGAGCATCGCAAGAAGACGAAGCGATCAGCGCATTCGTTCGGCGCCGTTTCGGGGAGGAGGCCACGACCTACCTTGCCGACCCGCTACTCGCCGGCATCCACGCAGGCGACGCTGACCGGCTGTCGGCTCACGCGCTGTTTCCGAGACTCGTCCAAGCGGAGCGCACCACTGGCAGCGTGCTGCGTGCATTCCGCGCATTGCGAACCCAGCCGTCCCCGAAGGGTGCGTTCGCGTCGCTCCCGGGGGGCACCGCCGAACTGGTGGAGGCCCTCACTGGCGCACTGGCCCCTGGTACACTCACCTGCAACGCCCGTGTCACTGGAATGCGACGCAGCGACACCTTCGTTCTCGATCATGGGAACGGGTCGACCACGAGCCGCGCTGTGATCCTGGCGATTCCCGCATACGCCGCAGCAAGACTCCTCAGTCCGTTCAGCGAGCAGATCGCCACGTTGTGTCGGTCCATTCCCTACGCCTCCACCGCTACCGTCGCCTTCGGCTACCGGCGCGAGCAGATCGCCCATCCGCTCAACGGCACGGGATTCGTCGTGCCACGGGTAGAGCCCTGTCCGCTGCTTGCGGGCACCTGGGTCAGCTCGAAGTGGCCAGGCCGGGCGCCTGACGGCCACGCCCTCCTGCGCGGCTTTCTCGGGGGCGGTCGCGATCCACACCGCCTCGATGCGCCAGATAATGAGCTCATACGCACGGCCCGAGAGGCGCTCTCCACGCTCCTCGGCATCGAAGGAGACCCGCTCTTCTCCCGGCTGTACCGCTGGACCCGACGGAGCCCTCAGTACGAGGTAGGCCACCTTGGCAAAGTCCGCGCCATCGAGGCAGGCCTTGCAGAGTTTTCGGGGATCTTCGTGACCGGAAGTGGCTTCCGCTCGATCGGCATTCCCGACTGCATAACGGACGGGCGCGAAACCGCCACAAGGGCCGGGGCCTTCGCTGTCGAGCACCAGCAGAGTTGACGGGGAAAACCAGCCTGCAGCGTAGCCTTATCGAGACGAAGGAGATGCCGGAAGGAATCCTAGAATCATGAGAAGGCCCAACCTTTACCTCGATCCACCCTGCGCCGCCCGCGATCAGGCCGCCGGAAGACCCGGTCGAGGTAGGACACGACGTAGCAGAGAAACATCAGCGGCATGAGCCTCCACTTGATCTTCGAGATCAGCGCACGCTCGTAGGCGAAGCCTGCTCGTTAGGTCAGGGCGGTGTTGCCCTTTTCACGCTTAAGCATTCGGCACCTTGGTTGACCGCCGCGCAAGAATGGCCTCCATTTCGTCCATCGCGCCCTCCATCCGACGAATCGTGAGATCCAGTGGGGCATCGGTCGTCATGTCCACGCCCGCGTGGCGGAGTAGCTCGATCGGGTAATTCGAGCCGCCGGATCCGAGAAACGTGAGGAACCGCGCTGCCGCCGCCGTGTCACCCTCGGTCACCTTCGCGGCCAGCGCGGTGGAGGCGGTGAATGAGGTGGCGTACTGGAACACGTAGAAGTCGCGATAGAAATGCGGAATAAAGCTCCACTCGTGAGCGATGTAGTCGTCAACCTGGCACACGCCCTCGTCATGGCCGTAGTAGTGGCGGGTGATATCCAGGTAGAGGCGGGCCAGCGAATCCCCCGTCAGCGGCTCGCCACGCTGGGCGCACTCATGGAGCCGGAGTTCAAACTCGGCAAACTGCGTCTGCCGAAACACGGTGCTCTTGATACCCTCCACGTAGTTGCCGAGCACCGAGAGTCTAGCGTCGTCGTTCGTCATCCGCCGCAGCATGTAGTCGACGAGCAGTTCCTCGTTGAACGTCGAAGCCACCTCGGCAACGAAGGTGTGGTATTCGGCTCTCGGGTACGGCTGGGTTCGGTTGGAGAAGTAACTGTGCATCGTGTGACCCAGCTCGTGCGCGAGCGTACTCATATCGTTGAAGGTACCCTGGTAGTTCATGAGAATAAACGGGTGGACATCGAAGGCGGCTCCCTCCGAGTAGGCGCCCGAACGCTTTCCGTCGTTGGGAAACATATCAATCCACCGTTCCTGAAGAGCCCGGGCAATGACGTCCACGTACTCGCCACCAAGCGGCGCAAGCGCCGACGTCAAATGCCCCAGAGCCTCTTCGGGGGTGTAGTGCTCCTCGAGTGCCGGCACGAGCGGCGCGTACAGATCGAAGTAATGCAGCTCGGGGACGCCGATCATTCGCTTGCGCAGTCGCAGGTACCGGTGAAACGCCGGCAAGCTTCGACGCACACCGTCAACGAGCCGCGTATAGACGGTGACCGGCAGGTTCGGTGAATCCAGGGCCATCTCGAGCGCCGACCCATATCGCCGCGCTCTGGCGTAGAACAGCATCTTCTGGGCATTGCCGCTGAGCGTGGCGCCGAACGTGCTACTGAAGGCCGCGAGCGACTGAAAGAACGTCGACATTCCCTTCTGACGATCCTCCCGAATCTCGGACGTGCGCGCAGCGCTGTAGCCCGCGTGATCCAGCTTGAGCTGACTCCCGTCATTGAGCGTGATGACCGGATACGGAAAGTCGGCGTTGGAAATGATGCTATAGACATCGGCCGGCGAGGCTGCCACAGGCGCAGCGGCGGCCAGAATCCTCTCCTCGGGGTCGGACAGCGTGTGCGGGGCACGACGGACGATGTCCCGCAGGTAGAAGGCAAACGGTTCCAGCCTGGACTCCTCGCCGATGGCCAGCTCGACAGCCGCCGCGCCGAACTTCAGGATCTCCGGCTCGAAGAACGAGGCCTCGGTCGCGACCGCCGCCGCCAGTTGCTGCATTGCCTGCTGCATACCTTGAGCTACTGGCACGCGGGTGTCCTGGTCGGAGAGCAGGCTCGCGTAGACCGACAGTTGGACGACGGTCTTGTCGATTCGCGAGTAAAGCTCCAGTCCGTCCGCCAAGGTCGCCGCAGAGGCGCATAAGGTGCCGCGACACCGGCCGAGTAACGGCACATCAGCGGCGACGGCGTTCTTCTCCGATCGCCAGTCGTCGGGCCCAGGGTACAGATCCCGTAGGTCCCATGTGTGATGCTCTGGAACCTCCGTGCGATCGCGCGATGTCGAGAACGGTTTGGTGGTCATAAGTCTAGAAGCGGAACAGCAGAATGCCCCCATACACGGTGTCGTTCAGCTCGCCATTAAAGTCGAGAGCGTTGGCGAGCCGCGTAGTGCGGACGCTGGATCGCCCCTCAGTATCCCGGGTTCGCACCGCCGGTGGCTCGATCGCCTGACGCGGAGTGCCAGCCGAGGGAATCTGAGCCGCCACGGTGAACGGCACGGAGAGAAAGCAGAGCACCAGAACGGGGAAAGGACAGATGAATCGAACGGCCACGAATGCCTTTCGTCGAAGGAAACAAAGACGTCAGCTTACTGCAATCGAGGAGGCCGCACTGGCGGGAGCGGGGCCAGATCCGATGCGACCTGCGACAATCTGTCAGAGCCTCGACCCGGCCGAACTGCCGGCAACTAAAGTAGCTCTTCTGACCTTTTACAGGGGAAAGCGCACGCCACTTCGATTTAGAATCGTCGTAGCCACGACGGCGTGCCAAGCTGTGACGAGCGCGCTGGGCTTCGAAAGGCCTGTCAAACCATAACGAACGAGTATGCGCGTGATTCGATCTCGCCCTGAGCTTCTATGAAATCGGTGCTCGTCACAGGCTCTTCTGGCCTGATCGGTTCAGAAGTGTGTACCTACCTGGATCGCCAGGGGTACGTCGTCCACGGAGTCGACAACAACCAGCGCGCTCACTTCTTCGGTGAAGACGGGGACACTCGCTGGAGCCAGCGCCGCTTGCAGGACACGCTCCAGCGTTTCCATCACCACGAGTACGACGTACGAGATCGCGACGGTATGCTGGAACTGCTCCGGACCCTGCGGCCATCAGCCGTCGTCCACGCGGCCGCGCAGCCCTCCCATGATCGTGCCGCAGCGATTCCCTTTGAGGACTTCGACACGAACGCCGTTGGAACGATCAATCTTCTCGAGGCGACGCGCCGGTGGTGCCCCGATGCGGCCTTCGTGCACATGTCAACGAACAAGGTGTACGGAGACCGGCCGAATACGATCGCGCTGGTCGAACAGGAGACGAGGTGGGACTACGCCGATCCGGCGTACGAGCATGGCATCCCGGAAACCCTGCCAATCGACCACTCCACGCACTCGCTATTCGGGGCGTCCAAGGCTGCGGCGGACCTGATGGTGCAGGAATACGGGCGCTACTTCGGGATGCAGACGTGCTGCTTACGTGGAGGATGCCTGACGGGGCCGAATCATTCCAGCGTGGCGCTGCACGGATTCCTAAGCTACTTGGTGAAATGTAATATCGACGGCCGGAAGTACACGATCTTCGGGTACAAAGGGAAGCAGGTTCGCGACAATATTCATGCGCGCGACGTTGCCGCGTTCATTCATGCATTCATCGAAGCCCCACGATCCGGCGAGGTCTACAACCTAGGCGGTGGCAAGGACAACTCGTGCTCCATTCTCGAGGCATTCGCGCTCGTTGAGAAACACACAGGCACGCGGCAGTTATCGACCTATTCAGAGGTGGCTCGAGTCGGCGACCACATCTGCTACTACAGCGACCTTCGTCGAATGCGTGAGCACTATCCGACATGGCGAATCACCACCACACTCGATCAAACGGTCGCCGAGATCGTGACCTCCTGGCACGCACGGCTAGCAACGGGGAGGCCGAAGCCGTGACTGAGACGCTTGCGCCAGCACGTCGGCCGACCTGGCACGCACGTACGAAAGGCGTTTCGCCGGAGTCCGTGAGTGCCGCCGGAGAGTCTGGTCGGTGCTCACTCTGGAGTTCTTCCAACCGTTGGTGCCACAGCGTGGCGCCGTGCTCGACCTCGGCTGCGGATGGAGCGAATTCATCAACCAGATCCGCGCAGCGCGAAGACTCGGCATGGATCTGAATCCATCAGCGCGTGGCAATCTGGATAGTGCAGTCGTGTCCCTCCACCAAGACTGTTCGGTGCGCTGGGCGGAAGAAGACGGTCCCCTCGACACCGTGTGCACGAGCAACTGCTTCGAATACTTGCCGGAGAGGGCATTCCTCGGCCGCACGCTGTCCGAAGCGTTGCGCTACTTGAAGGTCGGGGGCCGCCTCCTCTGCCTTGGCCCGAACATTACATGCCTACCCAGGGCATACTGGAACTTCTGGGATCACTATCTACCCCTAATGGATCTCTCCCTCAAGGACGGCGTGGAACTCGCTGGCTTCCGCGTTGATCGAAGCGTGGGCCGATTCCTTCCTTACGCGATGGACACGGGATTCTGTCCGCCACCGTGGACCGTATCTCTGTGCCTGAAGCTGCCGACCATGTGGCGTCGGTTCGGCAAGCAATTCCTGATCGTCGCCGTCACGCCGTAGTCCGAGAACCATGCGCATCTTAATCTCCGGCGTATGTGGCTTCGCAGGGACAACACTCGCGCGCACTTGGGTCGAAAGAGGCGCGGGGCACACACTCTTCGGCGTAGACAATCTGAGCCGGCCTGGCAGTGAGACCAATCGGCGCGCCCTGCGCCAACTCGGGGTCACAGTCATCCACGGGGACATCAGGATGGCGAGCGATTTCGAGTCGCTGCCTCGGGTGGATTGGGTGGTCGATGCGGCGGCAAACCCGAGCGTCCGCGCGGGCGTTGACGGTCTGACGAGCCCGCGGCAACTCGTCGAGCACAACCTATTCGGCACGGTCAACATGCTGGAATACTGTCGGCGACACGAAGTCGGCTTCGTCTTACTGAGCACTAGTCGTGTCTACTCGATTCGCCAGCTCGCACAGGTCAAGGTAGCTGTAGCAAACGGAGCATTCAGTCCTATCCGGGAACAACCGGTGCCGGAAGTGTCGCTCGATGGGGTCAAAGAGGGCTTTTCGACAGAATCACCATTGTCACTCTACGGGACAACTAAGTTGGCGTCCGAGCAGCTGGCCCTGGAGTATGGGAACGCCTTCGGGTTCCCCGTCTGGGTCAACCGATGCGGCCTGCTGGCCGGGCCAGGACAGTTCGGGCGGCACGACCAAGGAATCTTCTCCTACTGGATACATAGCTGGGCTGCACGGCGTCCCCTCTCATACATCGGATTCGACGGCACGGGACATCAAGTGCGCGACTGCCTGCATCCGCGCGATCTGGTGTCTCTGCTTGATCGGCAAATGTCAGCAGGCGACATCGACGCGCCTCGCGTCGTCAATGTTGCTGGCGGCACAGCCTCCGCTGTCTCGCTGAAACAGTGCAGCACGTGGTGCACGGACCGATTCGGTTCACACCGGGTGTCAGCCGTCGCTGAGGAAAGAACGTTCGATATTCCGTGGCTCGTCCTCGACAGTGCTGTCGCCCAACGCCAATGGGGGTGGGCGCCTGAGACAGCCCGCCACACGGTCTTTGAAGAGATCGCAGCGCACGCGGAAGCACATCCGGACTGGCTCGACCTGACGCAATGACTGACGCCACTGCAGCTCCATTACCCGCCCTGACGCTGCTCTCGGTGGTCGTGCCCGCACAGGACGAAGAAGGGTGCGTCGCCGCCACAATCGAGCACCTTCACCTGGAGCTACAACTTCACGGAATTCCGCACGAGATCGTCGTCGTCGACGATGGCAGCACGGATAGTACGTGGGGCATTCTGCAACAGGTCGCGTCGGACATTCCCGAGCTCAAGCCATTCCGCAACGACGGCCCGCACGGATTCGGTCGAGCTGTCGTCTATGGCCTCGACCGAATCCAGGGTGACGCGGTCGTCATCATGATGGCCGACGAATCGGACGATTGCCGCGAGGTCGTCGCCTACTGGCATGCGATGAACCGCGGCTGGGATTGCGTGTTCGGCAGCCGATTCACCAAAGGGGGTGGCGTAATCGACTACCCGTGGTTCAAGCGCATTGTGAACCGAGTGGCAAACCGCCTGATCATGATCGCATTTGGCATCCGGTTCAACGATACGACCAACGCATTCAAGGCCTACCGTCGCACTGTAATTGACGGCTGCCGGCCATTCTTGTCCCCGCACTTCAACCTAACAATCGAACTTCCCCTAAAAGCGATCGTCCGGGGCTACTCCTGGACCGTAGTGCCCATCACGTGGCGCAATCGACGTACTGGCACGGCCAAGCTCAAGCTCACCGAAATGGGCAGTCGCTATTTCTTCACGATGAGCTACGTATGGCTCGAGAAGTACTTCAGTCGTGGGGACTACCACCGCTCGGTCGTCGAGTCGGAACCTAAAGATCCGGAGACCACTCCCGGTCGGGACGATCTCTCGACAGAGGCCACATCCCGCCAGCCCCGATGATCGTTGGTCGAGGGCTCGACGAAAGATTAGCAGTTGCCAGAATATTTCGCCGCAACACCAGCTAGCACTCTCTCGGCCCATCCAACAGAGGCCACCGCCGGCGTCAAGGCACGCTGCTTACTTAAGGGACCGACGACGAGACGGATCTACGAGAGTCCCCTGCTACCTGTGTTGCCTGTGCCTGCAGCCCCTCGTCTGCCCGTGACTCATCGAGTGGTTCGAGCCGCCGTCTTCGCCTGCGTGGCCGGCATCGCCGGCGCGGCCATCGCCCAGCCCTCCCTCATGCCTTCTGGCTGGGATGCGAATATGAAGCTGCCGGAAACTGTGGACATGAATCCAGAACTTAAGATCGTCGAGATCGCGATCGAGGCGAAACTTGCCGTGGTTGAAGTATCGCCAGGTAAGACGGTCGAGGCTTGGACATACAACGGTGTCATCCCGGGCCCGACCATTCGCGTGAACGTCGGCGACCGGCTCGTTGTGCATTTCACCAACAGCCTTCCGATGTCCACGACGATCCACTGGCACGGACTGCGCGTGCCGATCGAGATGGACGGCGTGCCCGGATACTCGCAGTCGGACGTGCCGACCGACGGGACCTTCACCTACGAATTCATCGTCCCGGACGCGGGCCTGTACTGGTACCACCCACATGTACAGTCAGCCATGCAGGTCGGCTACGGCCTCTACGGAGCATTTCTCGTCGAGGACCCGGATGAAGTCGTCAGCGGCATGGACGAGGTATTGATCGTGCTCAGCGACATCGGCATTGATGAAGACGGGGCACTCGAAGACCCGAACAGCGGTGGCTCGACGGGCATGGCGTTCGGCCGCGAGGGCAACGTCATCTTGGTGAACGGTCGCGCAGACCGCACTTTGACCGCCCGCGCAGGCGTGCCGCAGCGCTGGAGAATTGCGAACATGGCCAAGAGTCGGTATTTCTCGCTCGACCTGGACGGGCAAACGTTCACGGTCATCGGTGGCGACGGCGGACTGCAGGAGTACGCAACCGAGACCACAAATCTCGTGGTCGGGGCGGGCGAACGCGCCGACGTCATCGTGGTGCCGACCGGGGCGCCAGGGAGCGAATTGACGTTTCGGTCGTACGTGTTCAACCGCGGGTTCGGCAGCGTCGAGTACCGGCCGGCAGAGGAACTGCTGTTCACGCTTACGTTCACGGATGAGCCCGCCTTCGATGCCCCTCCGCTTCCGGAGGTCAAGCGGACGATTCAACCGACTAGCGTAGCCGGCGCTCCCGAGATCGACATGCGGCTCACCATAACCCAGGATTCAAAGGGCGCCTTCATATACGGGATCAACGACATCCCGTTCTCAGAGGCAGAACCGTTTCTCTCCGGGCAAGGCGACACGCAAATCTGGGCGCTCATCAACGAGTCACCCTGGAGCCATCCATGGCACCTCCACGGCTACTTCTTCCAGGTGCTCGACGACGACGGTCTTCCGGCGCGGCCCATCGTGTGGAAGGACACCGTGGACGTACCGTTCATGGAGACCGTCAAGGTAGTCGTCCGATTCGAAAAGGGCCGTCCCGGCAAGTGGTTAATGCACTGCCACATCCTCGACCACGCACAGGGTGGGTTAATGGGTACGATACAGGTCGGCACGCCGCCACCGGACCATCCCACGACGACGGAGCACATGCAGCACTAGCCGAGGGACGCGGCTCCCGTATGTAATACTGGGGCTCCGCACGTCCAAAGAATAGCGAAGTCCTGCTCCATGCCCCGCGTCACCGCCACAGCTTGCGTCGTCGCTCTCTCCGCCCTGGGCACAGCGGCCATCCTTGCCCAGCGGCCGGATAGCGTGTCGACACGCCATCCCGCGATCAACTATCGCAACGGGCCGACGACCGACGCGGTCGCCGACCTGAACAGACGGATTGCCGCTGGCGATGTGCAACTGGCGTTCAGTCAGCCACAGGGATATCTCCGCTCGGTGCTTGATGCCCTGCACGTCCCCGTGGAGTCGCAGATGCTGGTGTTCTCCGAGACGAGCCTTCAGTCGGAATTCATCACGCACGCGACGCCTCGTGCCCTGTATTTCAACGACCGTGTCGCCGTCGGCTGGTCCCAGGGCAGCGGTGCGCTCGAAGTGACGGCACTCGACCCCCAGCAGGGCACCGTGTTCTACCTCCTCGATCAGTCCCCCGCGCAGAAGGCGCACTTCTCGCGGTCACAGCGGTGCCTGGAGTGCCATGAGTCGCCGACGTCGACCCTCAGCGTGAGCGGCATGCTGACGATGAGCATGCTCCCGATGTCTGACGATCCGAACGAGTACGCCGTCGGCTGGAACGTCGACCACCGGACGCCAATCGAGGATCGCTGGGGTGGATGGTTCGTCACCGGTGCCTCAGCGCCCATCAGGCATCTTGGCAACGTGCCGGTCTACCACGTCAAGCAAGGCGGTCTCAGGGAGGCCACGGCCCCCCGGCTGACAGAGGTCACTGACCCGGTCGACGTCACGCCCTATCTGACTCCATACAGCGACGTGGCCGCGCTCCTGGTCTTTAACCACCAGACACAAATGACGAACCTTTTGACGCGGCTGCACTGGCTCACGCGGGTGGAGGACTACGAGCGACAGCGCGGCGGCACCCCGGCAACCGTCGGGGAATCCGCAGTCGTCAGACAGGCGGCTGAGCTAGTGGACTACATGCTGTTCATCGACGAGGCGCCTCTGCTGGGAAAGGTTCAAGGCTCCTCCGGCTTCGCCGAGACGTTTAGCGCGCTGGGCCCCAAGGACAGCAAGGGCCGGTCGCTGCGGGATCTGGCCCTGGAGAGGCGGACGTTCAGGTACCCGTGCAGCTACATGATCTACTCGGAGGCGTTCGACGCACTGCCCGAACGGGCGCGGGCCGCAGTGTACGACCGGCTGCTGGTGGTGCTCTCTGGGCAGGCCACCGACAAGGCCTACCTGCAGCTGTCACCCGCCGATCGCCAGGCCATTCTGGAGATCCTCAAAGACACCAAGGAAGAACTGCCCGCGTCGTTCCTGACCGCGGCGCGTTAGGTTACGGCCCCTTGCGCAGCCTGCGATGCAGGCGCGCGACCTGGTGCATGTAGCCGCCTACCGAGGCGTAATGGTCAGACGAAGCAGCGGCAATGTGCTCGCGGCTCTTCCCCGTATCGCCCATCGCATCGTAGTACAGGCCGACGTACAGGTTCGCGAAGAATACGGCCCCCGGAACCGACCCTGCGGCAGCCATTACCTGGGCGGGGCTCATCGCTCCCTCGAACATCTGGTACACCTCCCGCATCGGTACGCGACGATCCGGTCCGACAAGCAAGAGCTCCGCCCTGGCCGCCGACGGCGACTCCGCCCTGGCCACACAGAGAAAGTGCCACACCGCGTTCTCGACATCGTTCGGATTGACCAGACGATGCGATTCGAACTGCGTGCGGCAATCGCCGAAGCGACCGGCGTAGTACAGCGCGATTCCACGCTGCCAGAGCTGGGGCCCATAGTCAGGCCACATGCTCACCAGCGCGTCGAATCCAGCCACGGCCTCGTCGATGCGCCCGCTCAACAAGTTGTCATCGGCGCGCCGCATCATGGCCTGTGGACTGTCCTGGCTGCCACCCACCACCATGGACGCCGTCACCGCCAGCGCGAGGCCGAGAACGACGCGACGAATGGATGAATTCACGGTGAATCGGAATGGGGGACGGGCTGCCGACGCCGATCGAAGACTCGACCCCACCAAGAATTAGACGTTCGAGGGCAGGTTCAGCTTACCGGTGCTGTCCCCGAACGTGTCCATGGGTACGCCCATCTTCTCGATGAGAGTGTGTTGAAGGTTAGTCACCGGCGTTACCTGCGGGAACCGCAGGTGTCGCCCACTGGCAATCTGACCGGCGCCGCCGCCCATCCCCACGAGCGCGAGGTTTGGCGAAAGATGGAGGTTCGAGTCACTCATGCCAGGTTTGCACAGTATCACCCTGTGATCCAGTAACGAGCCGTCGCCATCCGGCGTCGATGCCAACCTCTCCAGGAAATGCGAGAACAGTCTCAGGTGGTAGGCGTCCAGCTTGGCCTGCGGACAAACTTGTCTGCAATGCGATAATGAGCGACAGTTCTGTCGCCAGACTGTCATGCCCACACAGGCCACGGCCCACCGCTCCTCCGACCTCACCGGCAGCGGAATCCGGCGGCTTTCATCGCTGCTCGAGATGAGTCGCGCACTGTCCGGAACACTGGACATGAAGGCGGCCCTCCATCGCGTGCTCGAAATCCTCGGCCGGCACCACGGCGCCGTACGTGGCCTCGTAGCGCTCCTTAACGAGGGCACCGGCGCCCTTCAAGTGGAGGCCACCGATGGCATTGTCGTATCCGGCGCCAAGGCGCGATACGCGATCGGTGAAGGAATCACGGGCCGCGTGGTGCAGACCGGACGGCCGATGGTGGTGCCCCGTGTCAGTCAGGAGCCCTTGTTTCTCCACCGGGCCTCGAATCGTCCAGAACTGCCCCGTCAAGAGCTGTCGTACGTGTGCGTGCCCATCACGCTCACCCGCAAAGCGATCGGCGCCTTGGGTGTGGACCTGCTGTGCAAGGTCGACCGGGACTTTGACAGCTACCAGAACTTTCTGGGTGTCGTCAGCGCGATGATCTCGCAGGCCATCAAGGTGCATCGCCTCGTCGAAGCCGAGCGACAGCGTCTCGTGGACGAGAACGACCACCTGCGCCAGGAGCTGAAGGAGCGCTACGAT
>Ga0302135_10001518_pt1 | contig 13996 bp, 15 predicted proteins | sample CBN3_surface_MG_FD_203119 | JGI IMG/M metagenome (GOLD analysis project Ga0302135, IMG submission 203119) | Marine microbial communities from Western Arctic Ocean, Canada - CBN3_32.1 | ecosystem: Environmental > Aquatic > Marine > Oceanic | place: Canada: Western Arctic Ocean | collected...
GTCAGCACGGTGTGAAATTCGTAGAGGTTGTGACTTTCGATATTCAAGAATCCGTTTGCTGTCAATTGGGTCCGCATTACTGCTTCCGGCACGCGGCGGCCAACTGGTGGACTTTTGCCGTTCTCTTCGTCTTTCCAATCGATAATGGCGACTGTTCCATCAGCGGCGAGAAGACGTTTGCACTCGGCGAGGAGCAACTCAGGCGTATCCAACTCATGATGGAGTTGTGCCATGACAACGACATCTGCGACGCCATCCATAAGGTCGATCGAGTTCGGTGTCATAACGATACCCTCAACATTATCGAGGCCTTGCGTGGCGGCGTCTTCGCGCAACAGGTCAATCATGCCGTCAAGGATGTCGCAGCCGTAGATTTTGGCCAGCGGGTATCGCTTGGCAAACGGCAAGGCGATGAAACCTACCCCGGCACCAATATCGATCAGCGTGCAATCCGACTTTGGCTTCACGGTATCCCAGAATCGGTCCGGATCGAAATATTCAAGCCGTTCAGGGCTGCGCAAGCGTTCGATGCGCGCGGGATCCATACCCAGATAATCAACCATGACTGCACCTCATTTGCTTTGCGCTTCCACCAATCGACGATCATTAATCTGCGAGAAGTAGGCGAAGAGGAGATCAGGATATCCGGTTCTGATCTGGCCTTCATGTCGGCGCCGGCGAACCATGAAAAAACGTCTGATCCAACGGTGCCCAGTTTTGTACAAGAGTGGTGCGCCCGGCAGGATTCGAACCTGCGACCTTCGGCTCCGGAGGCCGACACTCTATCCACTGAGCTACGGGCGCACATAGTTGCTCGTCAACAATCTACGGCAAGGAAGTGGCGATTGCCAATCGCCGTTGCTGTCAATCTTAAAATTGTCTGTGTAATCCGTTCGGCGTTCCGCCTAGCGTTGAACCGTATCAGCACCTGACGGCAGAGGTGCGCCGGGCGCAGTGATCCAGGCGGCAACGTCACCATAGACCTCCGATGCGCCGAGACCTCGCAACAGCATGTGAAATCCTTTTGCATAATGTGCAATCCGACGGTTGCTGTTTTCCGGTAGGCGCTCAACCAAGCTGTCGATTGAGCGGCTAGGTATCAATTCCTCCTTGGCGCCGTAAAGAATGAGGCTGCGGCCGCTTAAGCGCGGAGCGGCCGCCAATGCTGCATCCATCACGTTGACCAACCCATAGAGCGCATCGATGCGCGTTTCTTTGATGACCAAAGGGTCTCGAGCCAGTCCGCGCAGCATTTCAATATTGTCTGACGGCCGAATTTTAAGCCCTCGGCCGGTTACTTTGAGCCAGGGCATCGTGTGGGCGCCAATCCATAATGCCACTCGCATAAATGGATTCATCGTCGAGCGACCCCAAACTGCTGGCGCAGAAAGAATAATGCCGTCGCCAATCTGGCGGCCCAGCGCTGGACGATTTATGGATGGTCGTTCGTTACTGCTGTGCGCCGCTATGATAACCGCCGCGCCCATGCTTTCGCCAAGGATGTAGAGGGGTAACTTTGGGTGGCGCTCCTTTAGGAGTTGGCTGGCGGCGCTGAGATCCGCAATGAGCGTTTCAGTGCTGGCGAAACGGCCTGGATGCGGCGCTTCGCCAAATCCTCGTTGATCGTATGCGTATGTTATTATTCCGTTCTTTGACCAGAAGCGTGCCGGCTCCTCGAAGCTCTTGGAATAGTCATTGAAGCCATGGAGCGCTAGTACCACGGCAATTGGCGCGTTCTCCGCATGCCAAATGCGTAACGGCAGCTGTGCGCCGTCATCGGTGACAATATACTTTGCGCCGAGTACAGGAGATGTTGTTCGCAGGCCCGCGCTCTCAATATGAGGTGCGCATGCGCCAAGCGTTACGCAGGCGAACAAGAGTGCCGCCGCATGCCACCAATTGTCGAAATGTGCCCGTTTTTGCACTGTCACAGTTTTCGCTGGTTGATACCGCCAATTGATCCCACCTGTTGATAGGTGGAGCACTTGCGGTATCATCCGTCGGCTAGTCTGGGCAATCAAGATATCCGTCAATCGCCTCGCTAAGGGCGATGCGGGCAGTAACAAGGTGGCTAAGGGAAGATCGACTATGGAGCCAGTTGAATTCGTTGAAGTTGAGACGACCAACGTTAGCTGCGATGGTGACAGTGCACTTGGCCACCCTCGCATATTTCTTAACATGGGTGACGGCCGCGAGGTCGATTGCCCTTACTGCGGGCGCCGCTTTGCGCTGAAAGAAGGCGCTGACGCGCAATCTCATGATCATGGCTGAATGCTCCGGTTTGGCAGACTGCCGTCGCGCGGTTGCTGCCTTGTGCGGGATGAGCCATTCTGCCATCGCTTCACGGAGCAAACATTGCTTGGATTTGAATGACTAAAAGCTCTTCCAAACCTCGCCACGTCTTTCTTGTCGATGGCTCCGGGTTCATCTTCAGGGCATTTCATGCTCTGCCGCCGATGACCAGGCCCGATGGAACGCCTGTCAACGCTGTCTATGGGTTCTGCAACATGCTGATGAAACTATTGCGGGACACTGATGCCGACCATATCGCCGTTATTTTCGATTCGGCGCGCAAAACATTCCGCAACGATATTTATCCTCAATACAAGGCCCAGCGCCCGCCGCCACCGGATGAACTAATTCCCCAGTTTCAGCTGTGTCGGGATGCGGTGGAAGCGTTCAATGTTCCGGCAGTGGATCTGCCGGGGTTCGAGGCAGACGATCTTATTGCAACCTATACCAGACAGGCCAGAGAAGCGGGCGCAGACGTGACCGTCGTTTCGTCCGACAAGGACCTGATGCAATTGGTTGAGGACAAGGTTATTTTATACGATGCCATGCGTAACCGCGAACTTGGCCTCGATGCGGTTCACGAGAAATTTGGCGTTGGCCCCGATAAGGTGGTCGAAGTTCAGGCGCTGGCAGGCGATTCCGTGGACAACGTTCCTGGTGTTCCCGGAATTGGTGTCAAGACCGCGGCTTTGCTCATCAACGAGTACGGTGATCTCGAAAACCTGTTGGCGCATGCCGACGAGATCAAGCAGCCCAAGCGACGCGCCGCACTCCTCGAAAACGCAGATCTCGCTCGAGTCAGCCGTCAGTTGGTACTGCTTAAACAAGATGTACCAGTCGAGCGTGACATCGACAGTTTCGATGTCCGTGAACTGGATGCGGATGTCCTAACGACGTTTCTGCGCGAGCAAGGTTTTAAGACAATTGTCGCCAGAATTGATAGTCAGCGTACAGACACTGGCGATGCGCCGGAAAAAACAGACCAACCAACGAAGATCGAGGGCAAGCCCTCGTATGTATTGGTTCAAGATGAAAAAGAACTCGAGGGCTGGGTCTCCGCCGCCTGCAAGGCAGGTGTTGTCGCCTTCGATACCGAAACTACGTCACTCGATGCCATGCGTGCCGATCTGGTTGGATTTTCGTTGAGCGTGGAGCCGGGAACTGCCTGTTATGTGCCAGTTGCCCACAAAGCGCCGCAGACTCAGCCGTCGTTGGATTTGGGTGGTGAGGGTGAAGCGGATGATGCCGATGCTGTTCCGCAGCAGATCGCGCTGGATCGGGCACTTGCCCTGATAAAACCCATGCTTGAAGACCCGAGCGTTCTGAAAATTGGACACAACATCAAATATGACGCGACGGTATTGGCGCGCTACGGCGTTGAAATTGCCGCAGTCGACGACACATTGGTCTTGTCACACGTGTTGGATGCCGGGCTTCATGGCCACGGTATGGACGAACTCGCCACTCTTCATTTTGATCATACCAACATCAAGTTCTCCGAGGTCGCTGGTAGCGGACGCAAGCAAATTACCTTCGACTATGTGCCGCTTGACGTTGCACGTGATTACGCTGCGGAGGATGCAGACGTCACACTGCGTCTCCACAAACTCCTAAAGCCGCGGTTGTTGACGGAACACATGGTGACCGTCTATGAGGCAGTGGAACGTCCGCTGATTCCTGTTCTGCTGGCCATGGAGCGCGCAGGAGTTTTGGTCGATCCGAAGTTCTTGCGCGAGCTTAGCAGTGATTTTGCCCGGCGGTTGGGAGAGCTTGAAATTGAAATTCACAAGCTCGCCGGTGAAGAATTCAATATCGCGTCACCAAAACAGCTGGGCGAAATCCTTTTTGATAAGATGGGAATTTCTGGGGGCAAGAAGGGCAAGACAGGCGCATACGGCACAGGCGCCGATATTCTCGAAGGACTGGCTGCTGAGGGCCACGATATGCCGGCGCGCGTACTTGATTGGCGCCAGCTTGCCAAACTCAAGAGCACATATACTGACTCGCTGACTGAGCAGATCAATCCAGATACAGGGCGTGTGCATACATCTTATTCGATGGCTGGTGCCTCCACCGGACGACTTTCTTCAACCAACCCAAACCTGCAAAACATTCCAATCCGCACCGAAGATGGGCGCAAAATTCGCCAGGCGTTTATCGCTGAGAAGGGTTCACGCCTCGTGTCGCTCGACTATAGCCAGATCGAATTACGCGTGTTGGCTCACATGGCGGAAATTGACGCGCTAGTCGACGCCTTCAAGAATGGCGCTGATATTCACGCATTGACCGCAAGCCAGGTCTTTGATCTGCCGATCGAGGGTATGGATCCGATGACGCGTCGGCGAGCCAAAGCAATCAATTTTGGCATCATCTATGGCATCAGTCCGTTCGGTCTGGCGCGTCAACTCAGTATCCCGCAGGGTGAAGCAAAGGCTTACATCGAAGCTTATTTCGAGCGCTATCCGGGGATTCGAGATTATATGGAATCAATACGGGAGACGGCGCGAAAGACCGGATACGTGACGACGTTGTTCGGCCGACATGTGCATGTTGCAGGCATTAACGAACGTAATCCAGCCCACCGCGGTTTTGCCGAACGACAGGCGATCAATGCACCAATCCAAGGCAGTGCCGCGGACATTATCAAGCGGGCAATGATCCGTGTTCCCGGCACCTTGAAGAAAGCTCAGCTCAAAGCGACGATGCTGTTGCAGGTCCACGATGAACTTCTCTTTGAGGTTCCGGAGGCCGAGGTCGATGAAACCATCGAAGTTGTTAGCAAGGTCATGGAGAGGGCAGCAGGACCTTCGCTTGAGCTTTCGGTTCCGCTTGTGGTTGACGCTGGCGTCGGCATGAATTGGGCCGAAGCTCACTAGATAAGAATGAGTTTTCGAATTCGGAGCTAGCAGAGCGGGGCCAAATCTATGCTCATCGATCACAAAAAACTTCGCAAAATTGTAAGCATGGTTATCGAGAAGGTCGGCAGCGAGCGGGCTGAAGCGAAAGCAGTCGCCGACGGCTTGGTTGGCGCTAACCTTGCCGGCCATGACAGCCACGGCGTGGTACTTTTGCAGGCTTATGTGGAATCGGTCCGTGAAATGGGTATTCAACTGAACCAACATGCGAAAATTGTTGTCGATAATGGTTCCTGCATTGTCGTCGATGGCCAGCGTGGCTTTGGTCAGGTCATTGCTGGCGAGGCTATGGATTTCGGCATTGAGCGCGTCCGCGAACATGGACTCGCGTTGGTCGCCCTGCGAAATTCTCACCATATCGGACGCGTCGGACAATGGGCCGAGCAAGCTTCTTCAGCGGGTTTGATCTCCATACACTTCGTCAATGCGATTGAGCGCCCGCCGATTGTCGCGCCGTTTCGTGGTTCGGACTCTCGATTTGGAACAAACCCATTTGTCTGTGGTCTGCCGGCAACGAACGGCGACCCGGTTGTCCTCGACATGGCGACATCCGGGGTGGCGCACGGCAAGATCCGCGTTGCCAGAAACAAGGAGGAGAAGGTCGCACCCGGCCTTTTGATCGATGCAAATGGGCAGCCGACGATCGATCCGAACGTGATGTTTTCGGACGGCGTACGGGGCTCATTGCTGCCAATGGGGCTCCATAAAGGTTATGGACTGGCGATGATATGCGAACTTTTGGCGGGTGCATTGACCGGCGGCGGCGTTCATCGAGAGGGCATGAATATCACCAATACGATCATCAACAACATGCTCGTGATCATCATTGATCCAGCGCAGGTTGCGGACGGCAATACGTTTGCGCCTTATGTTGATGCATTCACAGATTGGGTCAAGGAGTCGCCGGCAGCGGATCCGGATGTGCCTGTGTTGGTGCCTGGTGACCCAGAGCGACGAATGCGGGCTGATCGTCTGGCAGGCGGTATTCCCCTTGATGAGAATACCTGGGGACAAATAATTGCGGCAGGCGAACATGTGGGACTTGAGCGCGATGTACTTACCGCGCTGGCAACTGATTAGGGAAAAGGGATGCGTGAGCAATGCTTAAGATTTGGGGACGGACGAACTCAATTAACGTTCAAAAAGTGCTGTGGTGCGCGAGCGAGCTTGGAGTTGAATTTGAGAGGATAGATTTTGGCGGTGAATTCGGTGGCACGGATACGCCGGAGTATCGTGCGATGAACCCTATGGGCCTTATTCCCACCATCGACGACGACGGGGTGATCCTTTGGGAATCGCATAGCTGTGTGCGCTATCTTGCAGCAAAAAACGATCCCGGTGGCCTTTGGCCAAATGATGTTGCTGTCCGGGCTGAAGCGGAGAAGTGGATGGATTGGGTTCTTGCCTCCATCAACCAGCCCATGGGTTTTGTCTTTAGGGGCCTTATTCGGACACCAGAAGCCGAACGCGATATGATGGTAATCAACGCGGCTAAAGCTCAAATGACAAACTTCTGGGGTATTGTCGACAACAGGCTTGCGGATCGAGAGTTTCTTGCTGGTGACCGCATATCCATCGGCGATATCGCCCTTGGGCCCTATGCCTTTCGCTGGTTCGGCCTGTTCGATGATGAAGTGGGCTTACCCAACGTCAAGTCCTGGTTTGAGCGACTTAAGCTCCGGGACGGGTTTCGCCAGCACGTCGTACAACCACTAAGCTGACACGGGCTGCAATTTTTGTGGGCAAAAGAAAAACCGACCGCCCGAAGGCGGTCGGTCTAACTCTAAACAGTATTCGCTTATTTCTTCGGCAGGTACGGGTTGTTTTCGATATCGCCGAACCAGCCGTCTGTCGTGAACCAGAAGTCAAAACGCGACTGCAGCCAGCCGTCCCGTTGACGCTGGATAATCCAGTTGTTGAAGTAGTTAACCGCATCCGGGTCACCCTTGCGTAAGGCGAAGCCGGACGGTGTCGATGGAATTGGTGAGAATCCTTTCCATGGCTGATACAACGTCTCTGGGTTCCCAATTGCATAGAACGTCGGCTTTGGCTCGACAGTGATCGTCGCGTGAGCCTTGCCGTTGATGATCTCCTGGAAAACCTCAGAGTCATCGTCGAAGAAGATAAACTGCGCCTTTGGAAACACCTCCTTCATCGCATCGGTGTAGAATGTTCCACGACGCATGGAGAAAATAACATCCGGCTTGTTGGCGTCCTCGAATGTTTTCCAACCCTTGGCAAGTTTCTTGTTGGCGACGATGCCGGGACCGTACCACTCATAGGGAATCGTGAAGTTAATGGTCTGATTCCGCTTGGGCGTCAGGCCCATGCCGGTGATCACGGTGTCGAATTTGGCAGCTAACAGTCCAGGAATAATCCCATCAAACTTGGTTTGGACTAATTCGAGCTCCCAACCACTGTCCTTGGCAACCTTCTTTGCAACATCAATTTCAAAGCCAATGAGGTCGCCACTCGTGCCGACGAAGGACCAAGGAACGAAGGTCGCGACACCGACGCGCATCGCGCCGCGCTTTTTAATTATCTCAATCACACTTTCCGAGGCGAGTTGAGACGTCACACTCTGAGCAGATAATTGACTGGTAAAACTGCTTGCCGTCAACGCAAACAGCGCCAGGGCGGCGAGCGAAAGCCCCTTTCCAAATTTCAACATATATTTCTCCTTTGAAAACTATGTTATTGCCGGAACGTTGGCTTTTTCCAGCTGGGCGCGGATGTTATCATCTTTTATCTGTGTTGCGAGAGGTTTGACGGCTTGATTGCCTCGCCTCGTCGCCTGATACTGCAAGGATATTGAAGACGGAAACACTGCGATGCGACGCCATCATGACATGGGTGGGCTCGATGGGGGTCCAATCGACGGACGCGACCACGATTTCGAGCCCTGGGAGAAGCGCGTCAATGCAATTATGCGTTTGCTCGGAGACGAGAAACGGCAGTTGCTCCGGGTCGATGAATTGCGGCGCGCGATCGAGGATATGGCCCCGGAAGAGTATGATGAAGCCGGCTATTATGGACGCTGGGCCGGGGCGATGACCAATCTCATGATCGAAAAAGGGGTCGTCACAATCGATGAACTCCGTGCGAAGCTTGACAGTGTGCCTCTCAAAGACGATGGGCAATAATAAATGTCGGCGTTTTCAATCGGTGAAGAGGTGCGGATCCGCCGCGGCGACCCGCCCGGTCATGTCCGCACACCTTTCTACGCACGTGGAAAAGTAGGTGTCGTTGAGCGCATCTGCGGGCAGTTTCGAAACCCGGAGGAACTCGCCTATGGGCGCTATGATGGTCCCGCAGGGACGCTCTACCGCGTTCGTTTCAGTCAACGGGCGTTGTGGTTGGACTATGCGGGCCAACCCGCCGACACAGTTGATATTGAGATCTTTGAGCACTGGCTCGAGCCGGTATAGTCACGTAGGGGTGAAGGGATTGAGAGTATGACCGAACATCACGATCACGCACCGCCACCTGATACCGACGGGCCGCAGACCTACTATCAGAGGCTGGCGCAGGCACTCGAATCCCTGCTCGTGGAAAAACATGTATTCTCAGCCAACGAGATGCGCACCACGATTGAAGAAATTGATGCAAGCAGCCCTGCCGAAGGTGCAAAATTGATCGCTAGGGCCTGGGTGGACGAGACGTTCAAGGCGCGTCTTCTTCATGATGCAAATGCTGCCGCAGCCGAGTTCGGAATTGATGGTGGCGACGTCCCTGTAGTGGTGATGGAAAACACACCAGAGATCCATAACCTTATCGTTTGCACACTGTGTTCTTGCTACCCACGGCGGCTCATTGGATTACCACCGGATTGGTATAAATCCCAAAACTATCGCCGCCGGGCGGTCCGTGAACCACGTGTGGTCATTGCCGAATTTGGTACAGTTCTTGCCGATGGAGTGGAAGTTAGAGTGCATGATAGCACCGCCGATTTGCGCTACATGGTCTTGCCGATGCGACCCGCGGGAACAGCCGGTCTAGACGAAGAAGCACTGGCGGCTCTTGTCACGCGGGATTGTTTGGTTGGTGTCACTATTCCAACGGTGCCGTCGTTATGAATGCCCTTGATCTGGCGCCGACTATGACCCGCAGACTTCGTCCTGCGTTTGCGCTGCTTTTTTTGGCAGTCTTGAGTGCCTGCTATTTCCGGTCTGGTTACGAGGCTGATCTAACAATCTAAGTGGATGGAAAATACGCATTTCGTTATGTCGGGGAGCTTTCCTATTTGCTGTTGTTGCAGAAGCTTACGGGTGGCGAATTTTCGCGGGAGGAGGTTCGCAAGCAGGTAGATGGCGCCCGTCAAGATCTCGCTCGCGACAAATCTTTCAAGGAAATCACTTTCGATCAAGGTGCCAAATTCCGCGTGCGATACGAACGCCAAGGTGACATTTTCGACGAAAAATAATTTATTTCTTGCGCTTTAATGCGCGATTTTTCTCAATTCGTCGTCTTGAAGGTGACACCGTAAAAATCGCTGGTAATCGACCGCCGAGTAGTTATCTCCCGCAACTCAGGAGGATGGGTCTCCAGCCGAGTGGTATGTTCCGTGTTTGGACAAGTGCCGAGGCGATCGATGATAATGCGACGGCAATTGAGGGTGATGGGAAGAAAGTTTACGCTTGGATCATTGCGGATTTAGAGCAACCATCGCCTCGTCTTATATTGCGGATGCCATAGACGAAGCTCGTTGGAGCTTCACCCGAGCCGAAATGTGCTCATTGTGTGTTCAGGTGAGTGCCGTGCTCTCGACAAAGCGCGCGTAGAAATGTCCGCACAGACCACCAAGGACAACCCAAAAGAGGCCCGCTGTGAACAACGAAGCGACTGCAAATTGAGCTGCAAGTTCGGCTGGGACAATACTCAACGCGGTTGATGGATGTGGCGCGCCAATCAGGTGAGGTATTGTGATCAGCAGGACACCTGAGATTTGCACCCAACGTTGCTGTTGTAGAAGCGCCAGTGCGAGGCCGGTGCCGGTCGCCACCACCGTACCCAACCACCACGTTTGACGTGCTAACAGGTCGGCAGTATCTGTTCCTGGCAATTCAGGCGGCAGGCCCAATGCGGGCGCAAGCGTGAACGCAGCAAAGCCAGCCAATCCCCAGTTGATTCCACTCCGGAAATCCGTCGATGCACCGCGAAACGCGAAAATGGCAACCAGCAAGAGCGCGAAACCGATTCCACCAATAATGTTTGCAAGCGCGGTGAACAGAGTTCGCTCGATACCATCTGCCGGAGACCAAGCTTCGTGCGTGTGTCCGTCGCCCGAAACCGCCGCGGCTACTTCGTAGGTCTCTGCCTCAAGAATAAGTGGGGTTACGCGGACTAACTGCGCGAAAGTGACGAAGAGACCAGCGATCAATCCGGCCAAAAGGCCGGTTGAAATGATAGCTCTCAGCATGCCCGACCTAGTGACAGGAGAAGGTAAATGCGTGCCGTGTATCGTGTGCAGCGTTATGCAGCGTATCGGCGTTTGATAAACCAACGCCGATGATGAGGAAGGTGCCTAAAAGTGCAGAGAGAAACGCGGCGGTTAACCGGTTGCGGGCATCGATTTGTGCAAAGTCGTGGCTGATAATTTTACTGCGTGACATGTCACCCTCCGTGGGAGTCAGGCGTTTCAGTGTCCCTCAATCGCTAAAATTTAAGCGGGCAAGGGCGGTGGCAGGTCTCCTGACTCGCGGGACGCATACATCTGTCCAAACCTTCCCGAGGACAATTCCCCAGTGGCGTAATGGATAGCAAGTACCGCTTACAGTTGCGGGGGCAGTCGCAGAATTAGTTCGGCTTGACCAAAAATATGCAAAAACAACCGAGCTGTACTGCGTTCCCTTTTGATCTCAAACTGAGAGAACCACCGTCACCGTCAAGCATAGTATCGGTGCTAGATAGGGTCAACGTTCAACGCGGTCACAACGATAGTTCTATATGTGGGAAGGGATTTACAGTCCCTGTTCGACATACGCGTTGATCGTTTCCGCCATGCGTGACGGGTCCGTAGCGTGCGGGAATATTGTCAGGAGCTTTCCGTCGCGGCCCATGAGGTAGACGAACGAGGAGTGGTCCATCAGATATTCAGTGGCCTGTGGATCATCAACCTTGGCATAAAAAACACGATAGATGCGTGCCGCCCGTTCGATCTGCTCTAGAGTTCCTGTAAGCCCGACAAGTCGGGGATGAAAATGTGAAACGTATTGTGAGATATAGTCGACTGTGTCCCGTTTGGGATCGATGGTTATGAAAAGCGGCCTTACGAACTGTGCTTTCTCGCCAAGTTCATCCATCGCGATCGTCATGTTCTGCAGTTCTGTTGGGCAGATGTCGGGACAATAGGTGTAACCGAAAAAGACCAGCAAATACTCACCCCTATAATCGGTGTCGGTTACCGGTTTGCCGGAATGATCCACAAGCTCAAAGGCGCCACCGACTTCTACAAGCGGCTGAAAGCCAGCAGAACCATTTTTTCCCGGCGCTACCGCAACCTGCGTAAATTGAAACCATGCGATGGTTGCAGCGGCTGCAAGTGCGGCCAATGCGGCGAGAAGGGCACCAATCAGTGCAGGTGAAAGTGGTGATCTCATAATTAGGCTCAAATCGTCTGTGGCGCTGCGCTGAACGGATGCGCTTGATATAGCGTGTTGTGTGCGTATTTCGAATGGACAATTCGACGCAATTTAATCGGTCGGTCAAGTTAAAATGCTACGGGCGCATCATTAAGCAACGCGGCGGCTTCCTAATGTGTGCTATCGGAGATCGCTAGGACCGTAACTCGATCAGTTTGTGCGCTCTTTGCCTAATTGTTGCCACAACAACGAGCGACTTTGGACCGTTGTTTCTAGCTGCTAAACTTTTTTCATGAAAGGGGCTCCACGCTATGCGACAGACAATTGCGCTCGTTGATGATGATCGAAATATTCTGACGTCGGTTTCAATGACCCTGGAGTCAGAGGGATACCAGGTGCGCACATATATCGATGGTGAGGATGCGCTCCGCGGAATGTTCCAACAGCCAGTTGATCTTGCCATCCTAGATATCAAGATGCCTCGGATGGATGGTATGGAATTGCTGCAGCGTCTCCGACGGACCAGTAGCGTGCCTGTCATATTTCTCACATCGAAAGACGATGAGATAGACGAGATGCTGGGTCTCAGATTGGGTGCCGATGACTACATCACGAAACCTTTTTCGCAGCGCCTGCTCATCGAGCGAATTCGCGCACTGTTAAGGCGCGTCGAACTTCGTGATAGCGGCCCAGACGCCAAAGGCGAAGAGGTGGTGGTGCGCGGGGACCTAGTTCTCGATACGGACCGCCACATGTGCACGTGGAAGGGCCAACCGTTGTCGCTCACTGTGACAGAATTTCTTTTGCTGAAGGCGCTCGCACAACGACCAGGTCATGTAAAAACAAGAGATCAGCTAATGGATGCTGCCTACGGCGAGAGTATCTATGTGGATGACCGAACCATCGATAGCCACATTAAGCGTTTGCGTAAGAAGTTTCGACAAATCGAATCTGAATTTGCCCATGTAGAGACACTCTATGGTGTCGGCTATCGCTACCGTGACAGTTGAGAGGTATGACGGTTAAGAGGAATGTCTGAGCACGAAACTTCCGACAATGTGAGCGCGTCGTCGCGGCGCAAATTGATGTCGCCGATAACGCGCAAAATTCTTGCGATCAATGTTCTGGCGTTGGCAATCCCAATCGGCGGTTTGCTTTATCTCGGCCCCTACCGGGATGGCTTGATCGTTTCTGAGCTGGAGGCGTTACAGATCGAAAGTGGGATCTTTGCAGGTGCGATTGGCGAAAGTTCAATTGTAAATGTCGCGCCCGGCTATCAGGCGCTGAATTTAGTCCCGGCACGCGACATGGTTCGACGCCTAAGCGCGACCTCGCGTGTAAGGGCACGTCTATTTCTCGCACGTGGTGCACTGGTTGCTGACAGTCGCCTGCTCTTGGGCAGTGGAGGTGTTGTGCGAGTGCAAGACCTGCCACCTCCTAAGGCCACTTACTCGATTTTTGATCCAATGGTTGTTGCGCTGGATTGGGTTGCGAGCCGTTTACCACGGCGCGATGGTTATGAACCCTATCGCGAGCCGATGGAGCAGGACGCGTCTGTTTATACCGAAGTGGTCCGAGCGCTAGATGGAGAGGCAAGTGGACGAGTCCGCATCGATGATGACGGTGGACTTGTTTTGTCCTATTCGCAGCCGGTGCAACGCTACCGACAGGTATTTGCGTCGGTAATGCTCTCTAAGAACGGCGTCGAAATAGAGGCTGCTGTCCGTAACGTCAGGCTCGCGATCCTGGAGATATTTGCCGGTGCATTGGTCGTTACCGTTCTGCTGTCATTTTTTCTTGCTGGTACCATCGCCCGTCCATTACGGCTTCTTGCCGCCGCCGCGCTGCGTGTGCGCCATCGTGAAAGCCAACAGATCCCCGACCTAACAGGCCGAGGTGATGAAATAGGTGAGTTGTCGGGCGTGCTCCGTGAAATGACCGATGCTCTTCATTCTCGAATGGATACAATAGAGAGATTTGCCGCTGATGTCAGTCACGAAATCAAAAATCCTTTAACTTCGTTACGGAGTGCTGTCGAAACTGCGGCGCGTGTCCACGATCCGGCGCAACAACGACAACTTATGGAAATTATTGTCGAAGACGTGCAGCGGCTCGACCGTCTGCTCAGTGATATTTCCAATGCATCACGGCTCGACGCAGAGTTAAGCCGGGCAGAGCTAGAGCCGGTCGATGTGGCGCAAATGCTTG